>Ga0206969_1299_pt1 | contig 10121 bp, 8 predicted proteins | sample Alteio_BWOrgHeat_87_FD_153256 | JGI IMG/M metagenome (GOLD analysis project Ga0206969, IMG submission 153256) | Enriched cells from forest soil in Barre Woods Harvard Forest LTER site, Petersham, Massachusetts, United States -... | ecosystem: Environmental > Terrestrial > Soil > Temperate forest > O... | reverse complement strand
ATCGCCCGATTTGAAATGCTGTTTTATATGCTTTGCAGCTAACTCTTCTATTTTAACTTTAAACTGCCCCATACATCATTCGGATCAATTTCTGTAAAATTCCCTCTTTTTTCGGCCTTTTTTACCATTGCCACAAAATCAGGATTGTAGGGGCTTGTTTCTACACTAATTTTCCAGGCTTTGGCAATAGCTTTTAAAGCCGTAACCTGGTCTTTACTTTGTGGGTGCATAATTAATGTTTCCATATACAAATTTACCTAATTTATAGTTAAAGCTAAATTTAATTTTCACCTGTAGCCTCAACCCCGTATCGTATTGCCGCTTCAAGTATATTGGTGTTTATATCTTTTAAGTTTTTGAACTTAATGCAATACCCGCTCACGCTGGCCTTGCCCAGGTCTTTTCCGAACGTTTGGGCTAAGTACGCCTTATCAGTAATACCAAGAATATAAACAGATATCCCGGTTGTGTTTCCGCTCAACCCAATTTGATAAAACTCCTTTGTTTTTCCATCAGCATATTTTATGGTATAAGTTCCGTAACCTATATTAGGATTACTAACAACTTTATTTTCGCTGTTTTTACCATCAAGGAACCATAATTTACATCCCGGTAATACCTGGAGTATAAACCTGTGCAACTCCTGCATATCGCTGCGTTTTGGTTCAGGCAGGCTGGTAATATATTCTTTAATTTGTTCCTGTACGTTCATATTAAATATTAGTTTTTTAGTTTGCTACTCTATTTTTTTAACATATAACTCATCAACCAAAATAATTAATATAGCCAAAATAGGTACGGCCAGTATAATGCCCAGCGCGCCGGATACCACACCCATTACCAGCTGACTTATCAGCGTTAGCGCCGGCGGCAGGTTGATCATTTTTTTCTGTATAAGCGGGGTTACTATGTTGGCTACAATGGTTTGTGCAACAATGTATACTACCGCTACCAATACGGCTGTGCCGGTACTCATGGTGAAGGCCAGTAAAACGCCCGGTATCATGGCTATTAACGCGCCTATATTGGGTACCAGCTCCAGCAGACCGGTTATAAGTGCCAGTATGAGCGCTACGGGGACGCCAATAATGGTGAGGGCCACGCCTATCAGTATGGTGATGAGCAGCATAGAGAACAGCATCCCTTTTAACCAGCCTTTAAGCGCCAGGCTTATCCTGTCCATAATATGGTGGCCGAGTTGCTTTTTATTTGCAGGTATCAGCGCCAGTATGCCATTTTTATAAAGCGAGGGGCTGGCGGTAAAAAATATACCCATGAATAGGATAATGTAGATATCGCCCAGTACGCCAAATGTGGTGCTGAAAAAACTTTGCACCGTAGCCCCCAGTTTCTGCGAGTTACCGCCCGAAAAACTTGCCAGCACCTGCTGCCCGCCGGGTATGCCGGCCAGCCGGGCGCGGGCCATGCCCAGCGTATGCGGCAGCGTGTTGCTTAGCTCGGCTACCTGCACCTGTATTTTGGTGCCCATAAACCAAAACAGAACGCCCAGCAATATAACCGACCCTGCCACCGAAATAACCATAGCGGGTTTGCGGCCGAGCCGGATGCGGCGTTGCAGGGTATCGCCCAGGCCGTGGAAGTATACGGCTATGAGCACGCCGGCCAGCGCCATAAGCAAAATATCAAAGGCTACCCGTATTATTAATATTACCACCACCAACAGGGCGACTATACCAACCGTTTGCCATACTTTGTTACCATAGGTTGGCTCTTTTTTTATGGGGGGTTGCTTTTTTTCGGGTGCCATAGTATAAATGTATAACTATATAGGCAATTATTGGTAATGTTTTTATAGGATAGTACGGGGCGGCGCACCTGGCGCACCTGACCAATAAGTGGGACTAAATTGTAGAAGTATTAAAGGTAAAGCGAATCTTTTCGACTCGTTGCTCCCAATTAACCTCATTGTTATAAACCTCTTTATAAGGATTTTGAATAATTATAGGCTCGTATTCAATATGATTCATTCTATCTCTGTCAACTAAATATAAATAATACTCATCCTTTTTTATTCGGGCGATGTCTATCTCATTCCTCGACCAAAAAAAGTATGGTTGACCATTATAAGATTTGACTTCAATAAATCGATCATTATTAGGTGATGCTTCTTCGTTAAATGAGGCAATATCATACCCCTCGGCTACTGAATATTCCGCCACCCAATCAATTAGTTTGTTCCCATTCAAGCGTTCAAACTCAAATTTGAGAACGAATTTTTCTGCTTCTTCTCCATAGAGTTGTTTCTGCTCTAAAGTAATTTGAAATTCTTCGATTCCGATCTTCCGTTTTTTAATTTCAGGCAAAATTGTCTTATCGAAAAGCTTTTTATATCTGGAATTAATAATGAATTTCCTTATTTCAATTGTTGGGTGAACTTTAATAACTTCAAAATCAATCAACAACTGTTTAAAGCTGGCGTATTTTAGACCAAAAGCGCTATTCGTAATTTGAATGGAGTGGTAAATGATGTCATAGGAGATATTTTTTGAAGAAAAAATATTTTGAAATTCATCATCATCCTTTAAGGTTAAGAAAAGATGCTCCACAAATTTATCGCACATTTGCTTTTCACTGAACAAAAAATCTTCAAACGTTTTATTAAGTGTTACAGTTTGAATATCATTAATGATCAAAACCTTAATATGGAATGCCAAATCAAGACAGCCATCAAATATTGATCTGCCATTTATATTTCTATTGTAAAATAGTTGCTCTAAATCCCCCCTTGTCCATACTACCCCGTAACTAATTTTCAATGAATTCAACAATTCAAAGAAATATTGAGGTGTACCCAAATTGTCAAATGCTCTAAGATCTTTTAGCATAATTCGCGATAAGATCTTTAATTATATCTGTTTCGTCTCTATCATTTATCCGGTTGAACAAGGGAATATCATCATTGATGATCATTTCCATTCTTTCGATCTTCTCCCTTAAACGGTCATTAATAATCTCGTCTATTGAATTCCTTGAGATTACATAATAGTAGTTAGTGATTTGATCTTTCGCTAAACCAACTCTATGGATACGATCTTTAGATTGCAAAAAGTTGGAACAATTATAATCACGTTCCAAGTAAATAGCATTGTGACATCCTTTATGTAATGATATTGATTCTGCAACAGAGAATGGATTAGCAATAACAACGCTGAATTCCGTATTATTTGGATCATTAAACTTGCTAATGGTAACTTCTCTTTCACTTTGTTCAATTTCGCCAATTAATAACTTTGACGATATATTATGTTTGGATAGATAGCTTTGTAGTTCCTTTGCATTTTGTATAAAAATGGTCCAAATAATTACCTTGCCGTCATTATTTAATACTTCATTATCGATTATTTTTTTTATTTCGATGAATTTCTGTGGTATTTCAAAGTTAGAATACTTGCAAATTTTATTAAAGAACTCGGAATCATCTATAAACTCATCATTATATGTGGTGAATTTTGCATTGGGGTCATATTCACCTGTAAATTCATTATTGGCCAAAGAATCCTTTAAGGTTTTGGCAAGTAATGCTGGATTGGTAGACGCTTGCCGCAGTCTTATTAGTTTTGCTTTATTTAAAATATCCTTCACCGTTGCTGATGAATTTTGATTGAACGAATTAACATATGTAGTCTCAATAAAATCATATATCTCCCTTTGATAGGGTTCCATATCTATCGTGACTATTTGTTCATTAATTGGCGGTAGTTTTAGATCATCTTTCTTTATTCGTATGAAAAAAGGAGATATATTCTCCTTTAGGTTTTGGACACGATCGCTATCTGGTAGGCTATTATATGTCATGTCCTCCAAATTTTGATAATGTACTTTTAGAATATCTTTATATTTAAAAGGATAAATAAATTTATAAAGGTTAAATATATCTTGGTATCCATTTGGAACAGGTGTACCTGTAAGTATTATTCTTGATGTCGCTTCTTTAGATATTTCAACAATGCTTTTCCCCCAAACGCCTTCAGGATTTTTTATCCTATGTGCTTCATCAACCACCACCATTGTCTTATTATTTTTAAGGAACTCAATAATATCCCGTTGCAGGTTATCAACCCCTCCATGAAATATCAATGTAACTTCAGCCGGTGAACCTGAATATAAATGCTCCAATTTTTTATCCTTAGAGATTGAGCTATCGCCCGATAGTCGTTGAAATCTTGTATTCCTGCCAAAACAGGAAATGTATTCATTCTCCCAGGGAGCAAAGGATGATAATGGGCCAATGACGAGTAATTTATCGACGTGCTTTGGATCGTCGATAGGTAATGATTTTAAATAAGCATATGCTCCATAGACAATCCTTGTTTTACCCGCCCCAGGCACAGCAAAATTGCAAGCATTTTGTGCAAATGCCATATGAAAAGATGATAATTCTTGTAATGGGTATAGATCTTCTGCTAAAGTAGCGTTAAGAACATTTTTAAAGGATCTGTAATTTTCTATTAGTTCAGGGTATATCTGAAATTCATCATTTCGTATGGATTTCGCTTTTAATTCAAATTCCTCAAATAATCTATTCTCACGATCAAAACCTTGAACATCTTTGATAACTTCAGATGAAAGTGAGTTTGTATGTCCGTATTTATTTAAAAGGCTTTGTATTTCTTGAAGAACCTTTACTTGAGTTTCATTACGAAAGGGAATAACGATAGTGTCGCCATTGGCAATATAGTTTAGACGTTTTAAAGTGAGAATTAAGCGCTTATTAGAAATTATTTCACTATAACCGCCTCTAAGAATAAAACCAGGGTTAACTTCATCAGCGGTTACGTCTATTGTCACGCTTTCCATTAAAAACGTTTAGTTATTTGATATCCTAATTGTTGTATCTTTTTTAACTTATCATGGATTTCCTCATGCTCGACTTCTGGTATATTTTTCAATTCCAATGATTCTAAAAGGCCAATGATATGAGATAATATCTTTGTTGGGGATCGTTGCTGTAACATCCCAAAAACTTTATTACCTAACTCCTCAACTTGTTTTTGAACTGTTTTATTAGCAAATGATTTATGTCCAGTTTTTATAGCATTTAATGCGTCTAACGCTTTATCAACAAGTTTTTGGGGTTCATCAGATGCCCGATTATAACCAAGCTTCTCTTCATGTACCTTAATATTGTCCTCCAAAAAACTGTTTTTGCCGTCAAGTTTTGTGCTTTCAACAAATTTGCTGTCGCGGTCATTAAGATGTTGGTTTAAGTTCGTTGAATTATAATCAATTTCAACCTCCTCTATATTTTTTATTCTATCGTTATGATATTTTGCGAAACTTGCCCAAATCTCCTTATCTCCAAAAAAATGATTTGGTCTTTGGCCCTCAGCTAATATTCTGAATTCTTTACCCTCATATTTTGCCCTTATATAATCAAACGCAATGGCTTTTAAATCATCCACATCATCATTCCCATATCCGTCAAATCCCTTTTTGCTTGCTTCACCATAAAAAGTTTTTAACCATTTTGTTAAATTCAAGAATTGATCTTCTCTTTTATCAAGTTGGGTATATATGCCGTCATACTCAAGAAATTCCAAATACTCGTCCATCACCTCCATCGTGTTAAGGTATTTAAGGACTTCTGACGAATCTTCACCCATCCAGTTCGCGATCTTCTCAATGACCTTGTTATCAGGTATGTGTTTTTCCAGATTGGACGAGTATGTTTTTTGAGTTAGTTTTTTATATAATAATTTTGATTTTATGTACTTCTCAGTAGCATTATAACCAACCTTTTCATCTTCACCCATCTGATAGGTTGTTTCCAACTTTTCAATTTCTAATGGGTTCTCTTCAAGCGTAACATCTAAGACTACGGCTTTAAAGTTGTCATGTTTTTTCCCACGATTTAAGAGCATTGCTCTTCTATTGCCATCGATGATAATGCCATCTTTAGTGATGATACCTACTTTCTGTTGACCATAGGCTATTAAGCTGGCCAAAGTTGTTTTATTTCTTGATTCATTTGAATCAAAAAGTAAGTCTTCGATCCGTTTTTTCCCTTCATCGCTCTCTACATCGATGATATAGTTTTGCTTTTCCAGGGATTGAGTACGGCTTAGTATCCTACCATTATACTTATTGTAAACTAAAAAATTTAATGGGATTAAATAGACATTCTTAGTTTCTAATCTATCATTCCAAGGAATCTCCATCTTGCCAAATGGGTTATTCTTATCCCTATCGACGATCTCCTGAATCTTCTGTATTCTGGTTTCTTTGTTCATAGTCTAATTGTGATTAGCGATTGTAACTACCTTATTCAACGCATAGAGCGCGAAAAGTTGTTTTTTGGGAACAGTATCCTTATTGAAAATTTTTATGTCGTTCTGTTTAAAGACAGATTCCTTAAATACTAAGGTATTAATTAATTCACCCACATATTCAACTATAGCAGTTGGTTCTAAATAATCGCCAATATTTTGCTGTTCCTCATACATTTTTTGCAAATGTTCCTTTGTCGCTATTTTTTCTGAAAACCCATTATTTACTATCTGAATAAATTCTTTTCCATGCTCTAATTTTTCAAGTATAGGTTCTAATTCCTTATAATATCCTGCATCATAATTAAATGAGGGAAAACCTTCTCCATTACCATATTGGATAGAGGTCAGCCATTTATTTGTTTCTTTATCATTATTTAAAATATCATAATTAGATAAAGTTACTGTTATGTTCCCCTCTTTGAATGGATGCCTCCTAAATCTTGACCCACTCTTTCTTTTCCGTGGAGTATCAAAGATCTTTTCGGTAAAAGAATTCAAGTTAGGCACACTTTCGAGCATCGGTTCCGTTTGTAGACAAAGTGTTGCCACCTTATTCATTCCTAATTCACATCGAACCACGGAAGCAAATGCACGGCTAACCGATGGGCAGACCGCATTGCCAACTAATCTCCATTTTGTGCCCTCTGTCCCTATGAATTGATAGGTAACAGGAAATCCCATAATACAGCCAGCTTCACGCACAGTTGGGGTTCTATATTCACCATCACCAACTCGACCATATTCTGATCTATATATTAAAGCCTCCCTTGAGGTGCCTATTTTGGTTGCCGTTATTGTTCTGCTTGGCCTTTCTTCATTTTCGGGGAACGACATTGTTCCCATATAGGGATGGTTCACCTTTAAAAATTTAGAATTTTTCCATTCGCTTGAATACAAGCCGGTATCATAAAAATGATCTGTAAGTTCGGAATGTTTAATCTGCAAGTTAGGGTATAACGGATCTGAAATTAACTCATCAGAAACTTTTGTATTAGGTTTGGGAAGTATGTCTTTTATAAACCCCAGTTTTTTAAACGGTTGTAAATCATCAAATATCTCTTTCGCTTCGCCATGTGTTTTTTGTGGAATGACCAAAGCGCCTTTAGTTATTATTTCTCCGGTAACCACACGCTTTCTAACTTGAGCGGAACCATATTCGGCAGAGTTAATAATTATGCTATTGCCCTCAATTCTTATGGCAATTTTAGTAGGACTTAATCTATGTTTCTTTGCCCATTCATGTAAGCCCAGATCTTTAAAATTGTACTCCCTTGCTAAATAAGTTGTTGAATTGGTAACATTTTCCATGAACCATGCTTTCAATCTTGAATTGGGTTGAAACTTTTTAACGGCAACAATCTTCAAAAATGCTTCGGTGAGCTCTACACCTAATGACTTATCTGCTTTTCCTGAATTATTTGAATTGGAAAAACTAACACATGGAGGGCTGCCCAAAATCACGTCTGTATCTGGAAGAGCTTCTATTAATTCTATTGAATTTTTGAACTCTAAAATATCTTTTAGGATTCCTTTTCCTATTCCAAAATTATGATTGTACGTATCGACAGCCGGCTTCCAATGATCGTAACCGTGTATAATTTCAAAATCCTGCTGTCTGAATCCTTCAGAAAAGCCCCCTGCACCACAAAAAAAGTCTATAAGTGTTAATTTTTCCACGTGGAAAAATTAACCTAAAAAAAGCAATGTTTGGATATTATTTTTCAACTTTTCAACAACTGATCTTAAATCTTTTTTTATCTCACATTCCCAAATTACAAACACCCGCCATTTTAAGGATTTTAGACTATCAATTTTCTTTTCATCTCTAATTATATTCTTAGAAAACTTGTGTTCCCAAAACGCAGTATTTGTTTTTGGCAATCGATAATTGCAATAAGGACATCTATGCCAAAAGCAACCATTAATAAATATTGCAATCTTTTTTCCAGGAAAAGCAATATCTGGTCTACCAGGTGCTTTCTTCCAATTTAATCGATAACCTTTTATCCCTTCTTTTCTCAAAGCACTTCTTAAAAGTATTTCGGGCTTTGTGTTTTTTCCTTTATTTGCGCTCATTACTATAGATGTATTTTCCTTTTCAGGTATAGGAGCTCGTCCGTCTCTTAAATACTCTTTTGTAATTCCTTTATCTTTCGGTTTGCTGTGTACATCGGCCATATATAAAAATAACAGTAAAATTAATAATTTGTGCCGCCTGTTACACCAACCCTGTTTCACCCCGTCAAAATCGGCCAATTTGCATTTAATTGATTATCAACCCATAAACTCAAAACCACACCTAAAAAAACTTACGAATACGTCGTTACATCTTGTTTCATTCTGTTTCACCCTATTTTGGTAAAATATTGTATTTCAGTTAATTAACTCAAAATACTGTTTCACGTGTTTCATTTGTTTCACACACGCGTGAAACAGAACAGTTGGCAGTTTTGAGTTGGCAGTTTTGAGTTTGCAGTTGGCAGTGGTATGGCGGTCACGGATTCCCAACCCTCTTTCCAGCTTGCCGAAGAAAGGGTCGACTAGCGAAGCGCCGGCGCGCGTTCATAACCAAGCGTTCTACTCACCCCTCTATTACCCTGCAAACTGCCAACTCAAAACTGCCAACTTGAATTTGCATATCGCCACAAATAACCCTTACTTTATCCAACCAATAACCTAATGACCAATGACTAATGACCAATTAACCATCCCCTACCGCTTCCGGGTACTGGTATTGCTGTGCGGCCTCACCACCCTCACGTATATGGACCGCATTTGCGTATCTATAGTGGGTGTGCGTATTAAAGCCGCGCTGCACCTCAGCAATGAACAGTTTGGGTGGGTGCTGGCGGCGTTCGCGCTGGCCTACGCGCTGTTCGAGATACCCTCAGGCATGTTAGGCGACCGTATAGGGCCAAAGCGGGTGTTTATACGCATTGTGCTGTGGTGGTCGCTGTTTACCGCGCTCACGGGCGTAGCAGGCGGACTGGTTAGCCTGGTGGTGATCCGCTTCCTGTTTGGCATGGGCGAGTCGGGCACGTACCCGAACGCTATATTAACGGTATCGCGGTGGTTCCCGCTGCAGGAAACGGGCAAGGCGCTGTCGTGGGTAGGTATTGGGTCGCAGATAGGGGCGGCGCTGGCGCCGCTCATCATTGTGCCCATAGCGGTGGCCTACGGCTGGCGGGCACCGTTCTTTGTTATAGGCGCCATCGGGCTGGTATGGGTGGCAGCCTGTTGGGCGTGGTTCCATGACTTCCCCGCGCAGGTAAAGGCCATGCCCCCCGCCGAAAAGGAACTGATAGCAGCCTCCTGCCGCCATAAGGACACACAGCACCAGGTACCGTTTAAACTCATCTTCCGCAACCGTACCCTATGGCCGCTCATGCTGATGTACTTTTGCTGCCAGTGGGCCAATTACTTCTTCATAGCCTGGATGCCCGTTTACCTGCAGGAAGGGCGCGGCTTCACCGAAAACGCCATGAAGCAGATAGCCTCAACCCTGTTTGTAGCCGGCATAGCGGGCTTCATTGCCGGCGGCGGCGCCGGCGACTGGTTCTTAAAACTGCAGGGCCTCAAAATGAGCCGCCGCCTTACCGGGATGATAGGCCTGGGCGGCTGCGGGCTGTTGTTATTTATAGCGGCGCTATCTGCCAACAATACCGTTACGGTTTGCTGCCTCATAGGGGCTAATTTTTCCTTCTCGTTCGGGGTGATGGTATCCTACGCGGTATGTGCCGATATTGGCCGCAACAACACCGGCACGGTTACGGGCGCCATGAACTTTTTCGGGCAGATGGGGGCTTTCTTCCTGGCTATAATTTTTGGGCG
>Ga0206969_1298_pt1 | contig 10124 bp, 6 predicted proteins | sample Alteio_BWOrgHeat_87_FD_153256 | JGI IMG/M metagenome (GOLD analysis project Ga0206969, IMG submission 153256) | Enriched cells from forest soil in Barre Woods Harvard Forest LTER site, Petersham, Massachusetts, United States -... | ecosystem: Environmental > Terrestrial > Soil > Temperate forest > O... | reverse complement strand
TACAATCGTATTTCCATCTTCGTAGAAATGCTTATTTACAGTGGCATACCCATATCGAGGTGGCAACTTAGCAGCCCGCCTTAATTCCCATTCCGTACAGGTTTCACCGGGTGAACCTAAAAGTGTACGTTGTTCTTCAAGATCTTGCCAAATCAACGTTGACTTGTGATCATCTAGAAAAATGGGCCAATATTTCTTAGTCATTTTTCCATCATCAGCCATATAATTATTTGGATCATCAAGATGATGCTTTAGATGGATTAGTTCATGTCCTAAGACAATATAAAAAGGAACTAGAGACGATCCCACACGAAATTTCACCCCAAGCCCAACAGAAGCTGCTGAAGGTACGCTAGACGATGAGGAGGAAGTTAACTCTTCTAATGGCATCAAGCAGGGAGCACGCATGAACCATCCATTCGATTTCTGTGGTGAAATTAGCGGGTCATTAAAATTCAATTTCACCAGTAATTGATTATTTAAAACATTCGTCGCAGTTTTAGGATCGCGATAAAATCTTGCAGGACGCAAAACCAATGTAACTTGCTTGCGATATTCATCGATGAAATCAGCATTCTTTTTACCTATGATACGCGATAGCTGACCTTCCAATATGGCACGAGCAATTGGATCTTCCGTTTGCAGCAGTTTTGCTTCTATGTCACTTTTCGACATTTTTCTATTTGGGAGTGTATTACTGATCTGTTGCAGCATATCACCGAGTAGAAATGCTTCATAAGCAAGACGACCCTGTAGTATAGCAATCTCATCTAGACTCTTTGTTTTAGATAGCTGCGATTGAATTTCTTCTCGAGATAAGGCTTTTTTTTCTTGTGCTGCGCGGCCATCTAAATGCGTATGGCGAGCCGCTAAAACTGAACCAATATGATCTAGAAGTTTCTTGCCTACGCCATTGCCTTTTAACTCTGTTATCCATAAATTTACAAGAATTAATTCTTCAGGCTTCATATTTACGCATCTAACATGTGGAGATCCGAAAGCTTTGCACAGAGGTAGGTTCTTATAAGGGTAATCTCCATAGTCAATTGGAGTGGTTTTTTCATCATGAACAGTGCCACCAGCTGAAGTTAATCCCGATAAAGATGGGCCACCCGGCAATGAGGATTTAGTGTCTGTATCTGGAGATAAGATTGATTGAGATTTTGCAGGAACAGGTACAACCGCTAAAGATTTGTCTCCAAGGTTGGAAGTCGGAGTGGCGGAAGAAATTGAGGGACCACTCTGGGAGGAAGAGGGAGATGCTGATCCAGATAAAGAAGGATCCGGCAATGAGGAGGATGGAACTTTATTTTTAGCTTCGGTGTCTGGCTGGGAAATTGAGGTAGCAGTTGCAGAAGGCTTTTCCCCAGTTGCAGAAGAAATTGAAGGAGCAGTCTGAGAGGAAGATGTGGACCCTGGTTGTGATGCAAATGCTTTCTCATATAACCCCAGAACTAGATAAACTAGTAAGAAAAAACCAATTATCTTTTTCACAGCAATACCCTTATTAAAATAATTTTTTTAATATAGATTTGCAGTGATTAATTATTTCTTAAAAATCATTCTTATAAAGATTGATTTCATACGGACGATAGAAAGGTTAAGAGGTTTTGTTGAACACATAAGTACGTAAAATCAGCCGCCCATACATTTTAATATGACGGCTTTATTTACCTTAAACTTATCACACAGCGCATCAAAATTTTGGGTAAATACCTGCCATATACCCAAAGAGTTTTGAACGTTTCCAGTTCGGCTTTTTCCTATTAATTTTCGAAAAGGGGTATCAGATAATGATTGGCCAGAGTTCTCATTATAAAATTTAGCAAGACCCCCGCGACCTATTCCCTGGTGAGACATGATTTGGTCTCCGTTATTAAGAAGTTGCATTAGCTTTTGAAGCTTCTCTGGAGAATACGCTCCAAATGGAGTGGTTAAGGGTTCTGCTTTTTTAGTAGGCGTTTGAAAAGATGAAGGAGGTTTTGCTGGTGCTGTGGCATCAACCAGAGGACCAGATTTGACATCGGTTTCAGGCGGAGATTCACTTGGTAATGGTAGAGCTTCTAATTTAACTTGCAAAGGAGCTTGAGCAGCAGCTGTTCCCCCTCCTGTTGCTGCTGTTGGAGGGGCTGCGAGAAGGAGAACCCCCTGTTCAGAAAGAGGTTCACTTGGTAATGGTAAAACATCTAATTTAACCTGCAAAGGCGCTTGGGCAGTAGCAACTGCTTTCCCCCCTGTTGTTGCTGTTGGAGGGGATGTGAGAAGGAGAGCCCCTTGTTCTTTTGATAGATTAAGAGATTTTAACATGAGTTGTAGCGCTTCTAAAGGAGAAGTGCTTATTTTTGACGTTATGATTTGGAGAACGGTAATTTTATCAAAATCAGAAGATGCAGGAGAGAGGGACTTGAAAAATAAGAGCTGATACGCAAAAAAATCAAACCTTTCAACACAACATTGAGCAATACCATTGGGTTTAATACGATGCACGAACTTAAATATGCTTTGAGGCGCAAACTTAAGAAACTGTTCTATAGTTTGTCTGGCTGGGTTCAAAAGGGGCATGCTTTGTAAACGTCCATGGAACGTTCCTTCATCAAGATTTTCTTTCATATATGTAGTGACAGATTTTTTTTCTTGTCTGCACTTAGATTCCGTAAGGAATAAATGTTGATCTGTTGAATCTACATAAACACCGTCAAATCCTTGATTGCTCGCATTTGCTGAAGGAATTAGGCGATAACCAAAGCCTATCATAGTCATTTCAGTAGCTAATTCTCCCAAACGCCACGGCTCATTAGAGTTAGCAGATTTATCCGATACCAGTGCAGACAAAGGGTTTTCTGTTTTGCCTCTTGTATCATTGAATGCCGCCATAAAAGCTGGGGTGAGATCTCCTGAGTTAAATGTATTTAAAAATACCATCAATTTTTCACCTAAGAGTGGTTTCGCTAGAACTCCAATAGGAACCTTTAATGGTTCCTTTAGTGCGAACCATATAGTTAGCAACGTTTTCTTTGTTTTCTTTTTCACGGAGATCTACGTCACCATTATAAAAAAAACGAAAAGGCGTAACATCACAAGGAATTGTTAAATCAGATACTCTTGTAGTTGGAGGAGCATAATAACCTATATGGATAAAACTTTGTTTCTCTGTATCAAAAACAACAAGACGAGTTCCTTGTCTTCCTTCTGTTGGAAAGTTAAATTCACCAACATCAACAAATATGACAGCCTGTATATGAAGAGGAATAAAAAGAAGTAGAGCTATTATGATTTTTCCAAATCTTACCATTTATATATCCTCATAAATTACATTCTTAACAATCTAACCCTCAAAAAGTCGGAGCGGTTTTTTACTTTTTCTTATTAGGACGTTGGGTTAATGTAGATCCTGCAGTGGTTTTTTTAGCATTTGGTTTTTTTGTAGCAGGCATAGCTTTTTTGGTTGTTGTTTCATTGGTTGGTTTCTTTGTCATTTTCATTCCTCCTGAATTGTCATTTAAATTAAAGCTAGTTAGCCTGACTTTCTTTCTAGCTTCTAGCTTTTTAGTCTCTTTTTTAAATAAATCCTTTAAGGCTTCCCATAAACTTCTATAACCATGATTACGATGTATGGTTTGTATTGCTAGCAATTTTAGTCAAAGCCTTATCTCCAAATTAATACAATTTTTATTAAATTATATATATCTACGTTAGTCAATGATGCCTTTTTCTTTGTATCTTTGTGAAGGAAAATTAACTTACAAATTAAGCTGCCATCTGCCGCAGCTTACTGCGGTAATATAGAGAAATAACAGACAGATCTCTTATTAACTATTATTTCCCGTCAAAAAAGAAAGCCGATTGAGAGAGAACGAGATCGGGTTCCTTATAACGAGCCTGTTGACCAGACAATAGATGAATATGCCCATAAACCATATTCTCTCTTATTGGAATACTTTTAGCTTGAGACAATACCTTATCTTTAAGTGTGTTACCACTATTTCCCTTTGGAATGAAAATAGGGACATATGGGTCATCGTCTTCACATTGGCCATACCTACACTCAAATTCATGCCTCTGACCACTATAATGAGTATAATACTTACAAAACCTACTATCGTCATACCGATCATATGCATGGTAAATGAGCACAAATGATTCATGTCCCACTGGACAAGGTATTTTTCTTCTTTTTAAGTTATCCTCTATAGCCTTAGCAATGCTCTGTTGACCTTCTTTCTTTCGAAAAGCTACCAGTGCATCTAAACAGGAATCACACATATCAAAAGTACCATAAAGCTCGAGGCCACTCATCATCACTTGCTTTACCTGTTTATTGGAGCTACGAGGAGTAAAAAGTTTCACGAGTGACTCAGGCTTTGTCTTTAATATATCTTCAACCAGTTGAGGTTCTGAATGACCATTACCAACATTTGATTTTTTGTGATGGATACTACAACCAGCTCTCTTTCCTGTTCCGCTACTCTCGGTATCGCCAACTTTACAGGTTGAGTTGTGACTCATCCAATCGATCGCTATCCCTTCTGTTGTTGCAAATTGTTCGTATTCGCAAACTACATTTGAATCTGTATCCTTATAAATATCGAAACCATTGGCTAAAACATGACTACAACGCTTTTTATCATCGAATGTTCCACTCTTGGCGTTTGTTGCATCTATTGTGCTATAATTCCACGCTTCTTCTGCTAATGTTCTATCTATAGGATAGTTTAAATCATATTCATAATCGCCTACCATAAGACTATCCGCATACAATACTCTAGCCCCGTTGTCTGTTGAACGAAACAAGGTTCCTTCCGGAACGTCCGCGTGCTCAGCTTTTTTATCGGCATTTGCTGTCGCTGCCAATACAGGTGAACAGCTATTAAACCCAACCAGTATTAAAACTAGAAAAAGAATACGCCATTGAAAAAACATGTTTCCCGCCATTTTAATTATAACCCTATAAAAAATAGATAAGCATTAAGATGCTTTGTCAAACAGTTTAAAGTAGATGGCAAGCTTTTTACTATAGCTGATACATATTTATCGTAAGAATCAAGGTGTTAGTATTAATCATCCCTCAAAATAGTATTATTATTCCACTCCAGGTGTTCCCTTGTTTGCTTTGAGTGGGTGTAGCCAGGATAGGGGGAGTTGTGCAAGCTATTGCCAACCTGCATCTGATGTTTTAAATCGAGAATTTCTTGATGCAGCAAATCCGTATATAAAGCGCTTTTATAATTGTTCTAAGGGTGGATGAAGTCAACTTTGACCTATAACTTTATTCTATTAGTCAAAGTTTGTTCTCTTTGCATTTGGGCCATGTGCTCTTGGTGAATTTTAAAGGTAATCTTGAGTGTGTCAGATTCAGCAATTTCTTGAATTTGCTTTAGTTTTTCTGTAGATGGCATGGTTCCATGACGCATAATGTGGGTTTGCATTTGAGTAACTTCTCGAAAAAGGCGGTAGTCTCTAAGAGTATCATTTTCTGTGTTCCCAAATTCTTTGGATCTTTGCATAGCAAATTCAGCCATCTTTAAAGCTGTTGTTTCATCAGTCTTAGTTAGCTCTCTTCCAGGAACGTCTTGTTGGGTCAGTATCAAATTTGCCATGGTTTGAGCTGTTTGTGGGGCAATGACATATTCTACTTGTAACCTCTCAGCTAAAACCTTTTCCATGGCAGGTCTTTGGCAAATTCCTGATAAGCTTTTTTAAGGATTTTATGGGATCTATGGCTTTTGCTGACAAAGTTGCAGAACTTGCTGAAAAGGAAACCCATCATCCAGATTTAAAAATTTCATGGTAGAGGTACGTCATTGAGGTATGGATCCATAAAATTAATGGATTAACGGAAAGTGACTTTATTCTAGCGGCAAAGATTGAGATGATTTAATGATGAGAAATGAACCTATTTATACAAACTTTTGCGGTTACTGGCGAGCCTCGATGATGTGTTTCCAGAACATTGCAAGCAATATTGGCACTAATTAGTTTTCTGATCGCTACCCCCACCATCAACGACAACCGGGATGTATTTGAACTTGAAGAGGTTAGACGCAACGAATCGGTGGTGGCCATTCGATATAGAGTAAATGTTGTCAGCGCCGATGTTCACGCTTATGGGAGGAAGTGGATGATTCTCTTTTATTGCCATTAGTATTGACGCAAGCTTATCCCATCGGGCTGGGTCGGACATGTTAGCTCGCGCCTTACCGGCACCGTCTTTCACCGTTCAATAACAACGAGATTCGCGTGCTTGTCATTACAAGCATATGAATCATTTGCGGCGGCCTCCGAGATTACCAGTTTACTCTGGTCTTCCGTGTGCTCGATTTTTACCCCAACGTCTGATAAAACTTGCTTTGGAACCAGCAAATGTCCTAGACCATGTACCGAAAGAGCTACTTTATCTGACCCTTTTACACTATCATGGTACTTGATAGCATCATCCCAAGGTCTCTTCACCAGCGGTATAAAATCATTTGCGTCGAGTTCCTTGCCACAGCCCGGTCTCTGAACTAGCGTCCGATATTGAAGTGCCGCAGTTCTGACACGTTCCATTGGAGCTGGTTGTTGATACCTTACATGCCATGTCTTGAATCTCCCAACATAAGACGCCTCATTACAACATCCCCTCAGTCCGTCTCTTAATCACACCGTATCACATATTGCTTGTTGATCTCCTCTGTCCCAGAAGCCATCAACTCCAAATCTCCTCCAACGATATTAATGGCACAGCGTATGTTCATGTGCCAGTCGTTTGTTAAATCTTGATCGCCGTTTTTGCCTCATAGAAGCCTAAACACAGATTGATGACTTGTCTTGAGTCACCCATTCTTCCGATCCATCATAACGATGTATTTGCTGATAAAGCTGGGATCGAAGTCTCAATTATATTACATACTAATATTCATAATTCGTATCATTCCTTTAGCAAACACACAACCATTTTAGCATGCCATACGAACTTAGGAAGATGAATGGTCCATGATACTCTGTTTATCCAAATGATCTTCTTTTATCCAGATGATCCAATATTTTAGATAGTCCTTAGTCTTTTCAGGAGATATCCTTTTTACTTATATCTGATAATAGATTGGGTGTGTTCCCTTTGCATCTGGGCCATGTGCTCTTGCTGAATTTTAAAAGTAATCTTGAGTGTCTCAGATTCAACTGTTTCTTGAATTTGCTTTAGTTTCTCTGTAGAGGGCATGGTCCCATGACGCATAACATGGGCTTGCATTTGGGTAACCTCTCGATTGAGGCGATAGGTTCTAAGAGCATCGTTTCCTGTGTTTCCAAATTCTTTGGATCTTTGCATAGCAAATTCAGCCAGTTTTAAAGTCGTTGCTTCATCAGTCTTGGGTAGGTCTCTTCCTGAGATGTCTTGTTGGGTCAGCATCAAATTTGCCATGGTTTGAGCCGCTTGTGGGGCAATGCCATATTCTATTTGTAATTTTTCAGCTAAAACCTTTTCCGCTGCAGGTCTTTGAGCAAATTCCTGATAAGCTTTTTTTGAAACTTCCATGGCTTGGGGTATTTTCCTATCTCTCAAAGCTTGTTCTTGAAATAACCTTCCAGCCAAATGGGTAAGCTGCTCGCTCATTAACTGGACAAGTGGTTGATCATCAGGTGTTGGTGCTCGGCCATAACGTGCGCGGAACTCAAAGAACTGGCATGTTTCGTAATATTTGCTCTGTTGTGTTGCTTCAAACTTTTGACGTTCAGCAGAAAGACTCTCACGGAATACAAACAAATCGCGGAAGCGTGTTTCTTCACTGCTATTAAAGATGGGGCTAAAGGTTTCCTGTTTCTCATTTTCTTTTGGTCTAGCTAAAATATCCTGAGCAGTTATTTTCAACGCATGCCATAAGTCACGTCCTTGCTGTAACTTCTTCTCATGCCAAAGGATTTTTGCATCGGCCTTAAGCTGTTTGTATATCTGGTCAGGTTCAAGATAGTCGAGGCCTGAAAGCTTTTCTTGAATACGGCTGAGACGATCAATGATTTTGTCTGTACTGGCAAATACCTCAAGACTATGACGATGACGGCTCATGCCAACGTAAGCGAGATTGCGATATTCTTCAGAAGAGGCAAGTTTTTTGATGTGATCTACCGTTATCCCTTGAGATTTGTGAATGGTTGTCGCCCACCCATTATTGATAAAAGGATAAAGCTTTGGCGCAAAGGAAACTTGCTTGCCAGAATTGTCCAGAACCACCATAATTTTTCTCTTGTTTAAGAACTGAATCGTTCCTAATGAACCATTCTTTACACCTAATCCTTTATCATTCCGTGTAAAGAGCAGACGATCTCCTTTAGCAAAGGTTGTTTGTTGGGGAGTTAAGGTTTCATGGCCAAAATCATCTCGACCAATCTTTTGAGTGGTATAGACAAAATCAGGTCCCGTGATTTGTCCTTGAGCACGCATAAGGGTGCGCGCTTTCTCGTTGAGGCTTTGTACATCCTTATTGCTGAAGGCCAACATCAAATGAGATTCTCCCGGTTTGGCAGTACGATCACGAGCCCAAGCTGCTACAAGTGCTTGTTTAGCTTGTTCATGTTCATCAAAGATCTTGAACATGCCTTTGTCTTGATAGAGCTCAAGAGCTTGGCGTGTTTTAGATATACCAAATAGATGAGTTGCTTCTCGTTGCCACTCTTCTTGTTGACGTACAACAGTTTCCAGCACAGCTGGTTTAATACGGTTTGTTAGTAAGCGAAAGGCGGGTCCTGCCTCAATAGCTTGCAATTGATTGCCATCTCCCATGGAGACAAGCTTAACTCCAGCTTTTTCAACGATAGACAAAATCTGGGTAAAACGCCTGCTGTCTACCATCCCAGCTTCATCAATAACGAGGATAGATTTTTGTGAGATTTGCTCTCGTCCATCATCTTGGGCATATAAGAATTTATGTAAAGTCATAGACCTTATTCCACAGTTGGCCATATTTTCTGCAGCTCTACCTGTCGGTGCTAGACCAATCACTTTATAACCAGCTTTCTTCCATGCTTCATGGGCAGCCTCCAAAGATGTCGTTTTGCCAGAACCGGCAAAGCCAATGACACAAGAAAGCTGGTTACTTGAAAGCATATGTCGGATTGTTATTTCTTGATCAGGACTCAATCCACCATATTCGGCAAGCTTTTCATTTTGTTTGGCGATCACATCAGCAATGAGGTTCTCCTCAATAGCATGGCTTTCCTGAGTAGCAAGGGCTTCAGCTGCTTCCACTAGGCTCATTTCTATACGTAACATCTCTCGTGTGGTGAATACTGAGTCGTTCCCAAAAGAATCTAAGCGAACGAGTTCCTTTGAATTGGTAAGACGACGGTAAAGCCTATGAAACTCTTCAGCACCATCGATATAGCGATGTAGAACTCGAGCAATATCTTTACCTGTAAAGGTTGAATGATTGGCTGTAACAATTGAAAATACAAGATCGGGATTTTGGAGGATTTTAAATTGATTTTTAAGACGCACGAGATCAAAGGATTTTTGCTTGTCTGTGTCAAATCCCTTGGCTGTCATTTGAGATATAGCCTTACCTCGTTTAGGCTGAGCTTCAATATCTACAAGACTACGGTCTTTGTAAGAACGATGATCTACACGTACATCGAATCCGTGGGCTTTTAGGGCTGCATTCTGATACTCGGCATATTGCTCACGCCATTCTTGCAATAAATCAACGTGGTTCCAATCTCGTTGTTTATAAGAACTTAAACCATTATCTGTAAGCTCTCGTGTTGATAATAGAACATGACAATGGGGCTTGGATCCTTCCTCATCTACATCAAAATGAAAGTTTGTGATGGCAACCATCTCTAACTTTACACAAGCGTCTTTGATAAAGTTTGTTGCCCATTCGATGTTCTGTTCATCAGTCAGCTCATTGGGCAAAGAGAATTCAATTTCTCGGTAAACACGTGAGTTACAACGTTTTTCAGCTGCCTCAAAAATATCCGACAACTTTTGCAAAGCTGTCTCTCGAGAAACTTTGCACTCTTCGACAATATCATGAATCCACGTTGGCGCGTTATCAGGAACAAGTATCTCTACGTGATTCACAAAAGCCTTGCCAGTATAATTAAAAACTTCACCCGTTTGCTGATCTTCTAATTTTGTGGCGCTACGATAG
>Ga0206969_1256_pt2 | contig 10134 bp, 7 predicted proteins | sample Alteio_BWOrgHeat_87_FD_153256 | JGI IMG/M metagenome (GOLD analysis project Ga0206969, IMG submission 153256) | Enriched cells from forest soil in Barre Woods Harvard Forest LTER site, Petersham, Massachusetts, United States -... | ecosystem: Environmental > Terrestrial > Soil > Temperate forest > O... | reverse complement strand
CCTGGGGCAGCAAGACGGGCAATTCTTCAGATACTAAAATCAACTGATGGAAATGTTGCGGAAGCAGCACGTCTCCTTCATACCACTAGAAGAACCATCTACAAAGCTCTGAAAAAGAATAAAGGTGGAAATTTAGATGACTGCTCAACTGCACCTAAAAGTATATGGAACAGGACAGCAGAAGATATTGAAGAAAAAGTAATTGAGATAAAGGCTAAAACTCGATATGGCCCACTTCGTATTGTTGATGAACTAAAGGAGCAATTTGGTATTACTCTTTCCCATCATACGATACGAAACATTGTGAGGAGAAACAAGAAAAAACTGAAACTCAAGGAACACAAGCCTCACAAAAAAGGTCCCCGCCCGTTTGTTGATTGGTACAGTGCAAAACCGTTTGAGGTAGTACAAATTGACCTAAAGCATGTCGTTGATCAGAAAGCATTGTCTATGGAACAAATTACTCATGTCTATGCATGTGATCTCCCTTTGTACCAGTGGGGAGCAATCGATGTTAATTCAAGGTTTAAATTGATTGCCTATTCCAATGAAAAAACCTGGACTAATGGACTTACCTGGTTTCTCTGGGTAACAAGCTGGATAAGAAGTCATGGTATGACAGGTGAAATTGTCTACACCGTTGATCACGGAGAAGAGTTTGGAGGTAAATCATGGCTGAAGATGACAGAGTTACGTCATCTCTTAAAAGGATTTGGTTGCCGTCTGATTCAAAACCACTTGAAACATCCAGAAGAAAATTCTCATCTTGAACGTTCCCACAGAACTGATGATGACGAGTTCTACATACCAAGAATTCTCTCAATCAAAAACAGGCAAGAATTTTACCGTGAAGCATTAAACTACATTTACTACTACAACAATGTCAGAAAACACTCAAGCCTTCAAAAACAGACACCATTTCAATATCTTTTAAAACAAATGCCAACAATTGATGATAGAATCAGGATAGTACCACCGCTTTTCCTTGATAATATATCTGTAGATTTGGGTCCTTGGAGTGGATACCATCTCCTGGCTCAGCACCAAAATGGGGGTTGAAATGGAGTATATTTTATGTGATATGATATAATTACTTTTTCATTTATGCCAGAAATTAAAGAAAGAGATCCTCGAATTTTACGTTCACAACCTTACAGAGATCAAATTAGAGCCGAAATTCAAGCCAGAATTGCTTCTTATTCATGCAAGCCCGGCCTCATGATTGAGCAACCAAATAATGATGCAGGTTCTAATTCGTATGTTCCTGTTAAAATGAGAGAGGCAAGTGTTGTTAATATAAATGCGTATCGCGCGCACTTTCCAAATCCTGATAAAACAACACCCGGCATGGTTATAGACTTTATAAAATATGCTAACACGCTTCCTAATATACATGCTAACATTGTTCAAAGACCTTCCCATGAGCAATTAAAACCTTTTGATGATGAAATACTTTCACATATTATTCCCATACAAGATGTCGATGGTTTAAGACCAGATAGCCCTCATACTCCAGCTACCGCAAGTGGTATCATGGAGCTTTTAAAGCGCTCTGGGAGGCTAAAAAAAGCAAAGGATGAGGGCGGTAAGGCAGTTGTATGGGGAAAAGGACCATTATCGGGTGGGCCAACAGCGAAATTATTACGCCACGAAGGATTTGATGTGCATGTTATAGACAGTAAATCAACTGAAGAAGAAAAGATAAAGTATACAAAACAAGGAAATCTTATAGTTCTTGCTGTAGGAAGAGGTCCAAGACTAGTTACTGCCAAATACTTTGTTGAAGGACAAAACGCAACAGTAGTTGATGTTGGAGTAAACCGAGATGTGGTAGCAAATAGAAATTTTGGAGATGCTGATGCTGAAAGTGTTCTGGCTATTCTTGGACCAGAGGGCGCACTCACACCTGTGATTGGCGGTGTTGGTCCAATGACAGTAGAAATGCTTCTTGTAAATGTGGTTAATTCTTATGATTTGAAACCTAATAGGACACAGGAGCAAGCGGCTTGAATATGGTTTCTAATCCAAGTTTCATAAATGTCACCATAAAGTTATGTTTTAATATTTAGATTTGATTCAAAATTAAATAATCCAAATTAAAAATTTACCTCAATCCTCCTGTCACCTTTACTCTGTCCAACAGTGCTTTATCCTCGAGGAGTTTTGCAGTGCCGCGGACAACAGTCGTTAGCGGATCATCAATCAAGAGAACCGGAATTTTTGTGCGTTCGAGAATGAGGGTATCAATTCCTTTAATAAGTGACCCTCCACCTGTGAGAAGGATTCCGTGTTCTAGAATGTCAGATGTCAATTCAGGTGGAGTTTCTTCAATAACTTCCATAATAGAATCAACTATGGAGCCTACAATTCCTCCAATTGCCTCCCTGATCTCGGTTTCCGTAATCCGAAAACTTTTTGGAAGTCCTGTCTCAATATCTCGACCCCGAATTAACGCAACTTTTTCCCCTTTTTCTGCATCCAGCTCAATTTCTTCCAGTTTCTCCCCGCCCTCTTTTTTTTCCTTTAACTTTGAACTTTGTACTTTGAGCTTTGAACTTTTTTTATACGCTGTTCCCAGAGAAATTTTAATTTCTTCGGCGGTTTTTTCCCCGATTAAAAGTCCGTGACGCAGACGGATATAATGGATGATTGCCTGGTCCATTTCATTTCCGGCAACTTTAAGAGAACGATTTACAACGATGCCACCCAGAGATATAACGGCAATTTCCGTAGTTCCGCCCCCGATATCAACTATAAGAACGCCAGTTGGCTCAAAAACCGATGCCCCAGCGCCAATAGCCGCTGCCATAGGCTCTTCAATTAGATAACATTCCCGCGCGCCTGCTTGGAGTGCCGCTTCCCACACTGCACGCCGTTCTACCTCCGTAATTCCAGATGGAATACCGACAACTACCCTGGGTCGAGCCAGGGCCGGGACACGGGAAAATTCGTGGACTTTTTTAATGTAATAGGATAATAAATATGACGCTGCATCAAAATCCGAAACAACTCCGTGTTCAAGTGGTTTTATAGCGATAATTATTGCAGGGGTTTTCCCAAGCATTTTTTTTGCCTCGGTCCCAATTGCAATAAATTTTTTGGATTTTTTATGGCGCGCAACAATTGAGGGCTCTCGTACGGCAATTCCTTTTCCCTTCACGTGTACCAACGTATTTGCAGTTCCCAAATCAATTCCTAGATCATGAGAAAAGAGGGAAAAAAAGTTGTCAAACATAGGTTGATTATATCATTCTCAAGATTATTAATTCTAATTGTTCTAATTAACCTAATTTCCAAATATTAAAAAGTGGTTAATAGTAAGAAATATTAGATTTATTTGTCTAACTAAAATCTTGTAACTGGAATTTCTTTTCTTCCTATGTTACACTTTTTAATAAGAATTTATGTCAAAACATAATCATTCTTCCCATTACTACAACCCTTCTGGCGCAATTCAACCTCATTCACGCAGAACCGACTGGATAGCAAGAATTAACACGTGGATCCGGTGGTCTTTTTATTTGTTGTTCTTTGCAGTACCTTTGGTTATTTATCCTTCCACTTCAGAATTATTTGAATTCAATAAAATGTGGTTAACATTTGGAATTGGTCTCTTTATTTTATTCTTATGGATTTCAAAAATTATCCTTGAGCAAAAAATTGTTATTAAACGGACTCCGCTTGATATTCCCCTACTACTATTTCTTTTGTCCCAATTTATTTCAACTATTTTCTCCATTGACCCGCATACATCCTGGTGGGGATATTATACACGATTCAATGGTGGATTTTTATCAACGGTCACATATATTTTTCTCTTTTATGCTTTTGCGAGCAATTTAATATCTGATTCGAGGGAAGGAGAAAACGTAAAAAAACCAATTAGCTACAAAATATTACTTACGAGTTTAATAAGCGGTACAATCGTTGCGTTATGGGGTTTCCCGTCACATTTCGGTTATGACCCGACCTGTTTAGTATTTCGGGGAAAACTCGATGTTTCCTGCTGGAATAGTAGTTTCCAGCCCGAGGTTAGAATATTCTCAACTCTTGGACAACCAAATTGGATGGCAGCATATATGGGAATTTTAATACCGATATCAGTCGCATTTGCCTTAAAAAGTCTCAAAATAGGAACTCAACATTACAAGGATATTCTCCTTTCCAATTCTCAATCTTCAAGAAAAACTTTTTGGATGATTTGTTGTTTGTTACTTGGAATTTTATTGTATGTAGACCTTCTTTATACCCGCTCACAATCAGGGATTGGCGGTTTTTGGATTGGTGAATTTGTATTTGGAGCATTACTTCTTTTTCTTATTTTAAAAGATAAATTTGATATTGCTTCTCTTTTTAAAAATAAATTGTTTTTGACGTTTATTGCCATACATATTATTTTCTTAATCTTCACATTCTTTATAGGGACCGGAATTGCACAGATTGACAAATTTACGTATAGCTCTATACAAGCAAAACTTGCCGCTGCAAAATCTGCTCCTCTTACACAATCAAATTCAAAATCAACTACTTCAGCACAGCCGTCCCCACAATCGGCTCCTGCAATTTCCGTGGATGAAGCTTTGGGAGGAACAGATTCAGGAATTATTCGAAAATATGTATGGGAAGGAGCTCTTGAAATTTGGCAACAGCATCCATTATTCGGAACCGGTGTTGAAACGTTTGCCTGGGCATATTATCAAGTAAAACCGGCTGGTCACAATCTCACATCAGAATGGGACTTTTTATATAACAAGGCACATAACGAGTACTTAAATTATCTTGCAACAACTGGAATTTTTGGATTAGGTACATATTTGGCTTTCCTGGGATTATTTTTCTGGACAGCTTTGAGAACAATTCAAAGTTCAAAGTTGAATGTTGAAAATTCTGAGTCAAAAGAAGAAAAACATGATTACACCCTACTGAGAATTGCTCTCATTGGTTCACTTATCTCGGTACTTATCTCAAATTTTTTCGGGTTTTCAGTCGTCATCGTAAATCTTTTTATCTTTTTAACTCCGTTGTTTTTCTATGATCTCCTAGCGCAGGATGTTTTCAAACCAATTGTCCTTCGACTGAGCAAACCGGCCGAATCCGATCCCGCAATCAAATCTACGCCAATCAGAATCACTTTAATCTGCATTGCAGGACTCATCCTCATTTATTTTGAATTTTTACTGTATTGGTTTTGGCTTGCTGACCAAAGTTATGCGCTCGGACAAAATTTGGATCAGGCCGGTCGGTACGATCTTGCAACACCATATTTAACCGATGCTGTTCAGAAACGACCTGGCGAGGATTTATTTAAAGACGAGTTAACCGTTAACCTTTCAACACTTGCTCTCGCACTCGCGCAACACAATGAAGCGACACAGGCAACGAGTATGATACCGGAAATAAAACAATTAAGCGACAAAATTGTTAATGATAATCCTAATAATGTAGTCTATTTTAAAGATAGAACGCGCGTTATGTATTCATTGGGACAGATTGATCCCCAATATCTTCCTCTCGCCGTGGAGGCAATCGAACGAGCACACGCGCTCGCACCAACAGATGCAAAAATTATTTACAATTATGCACTTTTGATGGACCAGCCGCCGGATCATGCAAAGTCTATCGAACTTCTCAAGCAAGCAATACAAGTAAAACCCAACTATCCTGACCCTTACTATGCAATTGCATTGTATTATTCTCAGATGGCAAAAGCCGAAACTGATCCGGTAAAGGCCGAGCAGGATAAAGAGAATGGAAAGGCGCTGCTTCAATACTTTGTAACCCATGTCGACCCGACTAATGCGTCTATAAATACTCTCCTTAAAAGTCTCTAGCTAAAATCTCCTCGATTCTTTGATATAATATGCAAAGAATTTATGTATAAGATGATTGTTACACCTAACCCGATTCTAATACAAATTGCGGAACCGGTTAAATCATTTGATAAAAAACTCGAAAGCATACTTTCCGGGATGAAAGAAACGCTTCTTGCAACAACTGATCCAAAAGGCGTAGGGCTAGCTGCGCCGCAAGTCGGACTACCTTTGCGGATTTTCCTCGCAAAACCAACCGACAAGGCGCAAGTTTCGACATATATTAATCCGGTGATCGAGAAGACTTCAGTAGAGGAGGGAATTTTACATCATACAAATTCGGCAAGAATTGAACGCGCCAAACCGAAAAAAAGCCGCGGAAAACTTTTGGAAGGATGTCTTTCAATTCCAAACATCTGGGGAAATGTGACTCGAAAAAAAGAAGTTACGCTTGTCTGGCAAGACGCTACCGGAAAAAAACACAAGAAAAAGTTCAAAGGCTTTATGGCGACGGTCATACAGCACGAAGTTGACCACCTGAATGGAATATTATTTACCAAATACGTTATCGAACAAAACGAAAAACTCTATAAATCCCACAAAAATGAAGAGGGAGAAGATGAGTTTGATGAAGTGAATATTTAGGATGTACTATCCTAAATTGGTACGTTGTTATTAATTCAAATGTAGACTACCGCTGCTTCTTGTGCTAAGGGAAACCAGTCAAATGTGGAAGAGGGATTTTCCTTTTTAATATCTTCAATACCGGGAAGTGTTCCATGCCTATTCCATAACATCCAAGTAGAAGCATACATGATGGCAGCACTCGACCATGACTGATCTCTTCCACTTGTTTGACCATTAGGATTTCTAAACATTTCCCTCCTGCCATCTTTGACATTATAATTTTCTATAGCTTGAGCAAAATCGGGATGATTAGTAGGAAGTTGGGCAAACGAATAAGTTCCCTCCAGCATTGCATCTAATAGCTCCTCTTTTTCCGTATTATAACCCCATTTCCCAATTCCTATTGCAGCTCCCGAAGTTAATATAGGCCAATAATTATTTGGAGATTTTTGATAGGATACTCTATCTAAATTTTTATCACTAAGAGTATTTGCATATGTTCGCATCCCATTATGAGGGTCAAACATGGTTGGATTCATTGTAAAGTCTACCAAATCATCTCGATGTTCCTCATCAATAATATGATTTCCATTATAATCTCCACCAAATGCTGAGAATGAACCGCCAGACATTGGAATTTTAATTTGTCTTCCTCTTCCATCGATCGCTTCCGCCGGAATAACCAGCCTTGTCACCGGATCTCGCATGAGATATCCACCTTCAGATTCACTTTTGTTAAATCTTTTTTTTTGATCTTTCGCTTCTTCGCGCAATACCTTGGCGTACTCGGGATCAAATTCGTCATACACATCTGCTGCATGCATTTTTGCTGCCCATGAAAATGCTTGCAAATCAGCAGGTTTTTTGGGATGTAAATCTTCTCTTTTATTCATTTCCGGATCATCATGTTCATGTGGCCTTTCACTATCAAGCAATCCTTGGTTCGGAAAATCTACATAGGCTTTATTATCCGGATCAAATTTCCACCCTGCAAATCCAAATTCCTTAGTATTTTTCCTGCACCATTCTACTAAATCCCTAAATTTACTTGATCTAACTTCGATTTCCAACAATTCCAATGATTCTTGCAATAAAGCACTCATTGGGATTTTATTTGAATCTGCCTTAATCTGCCTTAGTAACTTCAGGGCCTTAACAGTTTCTGAAACTCTTAGTGGTGCTGCATCAGCAGTATTCCAATTAATAATTTTTACTTCTGAAAGCGGAATAATTGGGTCTCTTAAGAGATCTATCGTTTGTGGATTTTTTCCATGTGCTTTTATTACATCAAGCTGTTCGTCTGTAAATTGAGTATAGAACGGCTTCCCACCCAAAGCAAGTTTATCGCTGACTAAATCTTTATACATTTTAGCAGTTACGTGTTCCCTAACTTCATGTGCGGGTTTTCCGACTTGTCTACTTGTATTATAGTCATCGACATCAGCTTGATATTGATTTATATGAAGAAATCCTTTTACACCTCTTGCAAAAAACTCATCCTGATCTGAAACCACTTTCTTCAGCTGTTGCCGTACTAGTGATGAATCCATATTAACAGTTCCATTCCCATTTAATACAATCTGCCTCTGAATACCCTTAATAAGCCCAAATGTTTCTCGAATTTCACCAAAAACATAAACTGTATCCCTGCCGAATAATCCAAAGAATTGGTCGTTCTCTCCAGATGCCTCAATCCCCTCAGGGCTTAGTCGTGGAGATAAAGATTGAAATGAAGTATCATATGAATGCTGAAGATCTTCAAAGGAATGCAGTGGTCTTCGTTCAATTTCTCTGTTTGTAATCTCTGTAATTTTTAAACCAATTGGCTTGAATTGATATGGTATATATTCTGGACTTAAACTGACTCCATCGGCTGTACTTTCGTCCCGAGGCGTGCCAGCATTCCTGCTACCAATTTCGCGATCGATAAGCATTACCATTTAATAAATTCTCCTTTATCCCAATAATATTGCGATGTAACCTTTCATGCTTGACAGCAATTGGACAATCTATTAGCACCTATTTTGTCATTTTGGCTGTATTTCTTGATATAATGGGCATATGTCACAAAAAATTATATTTTTTGGGTCTGGAAACTACACCATTCCGATTATTGAAGTGCTCAAAGAGCATGGACTGACGTTGATTGTCACTACTGAGGCCGAAACAGACGACACCCGATACACAAATGAATTTTATTCATATTTGAAAAATCAGGATATACCCTTTATTTCAACAAGATTGCAAACCGCTTCGGATATTCAAAAAATAAAAGCGATAAATCCAACGCTAGGAGTTTTGGCATCATACGGCGCGATACTTCCAGATAAAATTCTCAGACTTTTTCCCCTCGGAATTCTCAATATCCATCCAAGTTTACTTCCTAAATACAAAGGCCCGACTCCCATCCAGACGTCGATTCTCAACAATGATCTTGCAACTGGTGTCACAATTATCCGGCTTGATAGCAAAGTAGATCACGGACCAATTGTAGAACAAGGAATCGTGCAGCTGACAGGGAATGAAACAACTGAGAATCTAAAAAAATATTTATTTGCACAAGGTGGCCAACTTATTGAAAAAATTTTGCTTGATCTTGAAATCGGTGAACCTTTAATTAGTCGTGAACAAGACCATTCCCAGGAAGTTTTTACCCAAAAAATCACAAAAAATGATGGAAAAATTGACATAAATAAAGCGCCGGACGCAGCAACGCTTGACCGCATGATCCGTGCATATTATCCCTGGCCGGGAGTATGGATGAAATATCCAATGTCCAATGTTAAAGCTCAAATATCAAATGAGAAAAGTACAGGCGGGAAACTTGTGGGGAAAATAATAAAACTACTCCCAAATCACCAAATACAAGTGGAAGGTAAAAAACCGATGAGTTTTAAAGATTTTGTAAATGGATACGCGGAGGGAAAAGAGATTATGGAAAAAATTATGCTGTAGCAGCTGCGGCGCCTCGTGAGGCTTCAACTCTTGCATTTTTTCTTGCAAGTTTTATACAATTCGTGCAAAGTTTTACTTGTTTTTTTACACCGTGTATCACAATTCGCTTATTTTGCAGGTTAGGCATAAAAGCATGATTTGTCCGGCGCTTGGAGTGCGAGACCCTGTGCCCCATCATGCGTGATTTACCACAATTAAAACATTGAAATGCCATAGTTTGAGTATTATACCAATTCAAAGCGAAAAAAGAAAGCGCAAATTTACCAAAAAGATCCTCTTTCGAGGACCCTTCTGAGTTTAAAGAAAGTGTCTTTGCAAACTGAATGCTAGTCGCCAACTACTTGTTTCTCTCTTTACTATTTCAACTCCACTGTCGCTCCCGCGCCGGTAAGTTTGGTTTTGGCTTCTTCTGCTGTCTTTTTATTGACTGCTGCCATAACTTCTTTTGGAGCAGCGTCAACTAAATCTTTTGCTTCCTTAAGACCCAATGTTGGGACTATTTCTCGAAGTGTTTTAATAACTTGGAGCTTGTTGGCTCCTGCTGCTGCGATAACCACGTTAAACACGGTCTGCTCTTCAGCTGGCTCTCCACCTGCTGCTGCGCCTCCCGCTGCTGGTGCTGCGGCTGCTGGTACTGCGGCAACTACACCATATTTATCTTCCAAAGCTTTTACGACTTCAGAAAGTTCCAAAACTGACATTTCATCAATTGCTGTAAGTAAATCTTCTTTTGATATTTTTG
>Ga0206969_1296_pt1 | contig 10167 bp, 11 predicted proteins | sample Alteio_BWOrgHeat_87_FD_153256 | JGI IMG/M metagenome (GOLD analysis project Ga0206969, IMG submission 153256) | Enriched cells from forest soil in Barre Woods Harvard Forest LTER site, Petersham, Massachusetts, United States -... | ecosystem: Environmental > Terrestrial > Soil > Temperate forest >... | reverse complement strand
ATTAAACATGATGGTTCAATTCGAGCAGAGTTTGATACCAAACAGATTCTCTCGGACATCAAAATTCCGTTTGGTGAAAATGGGAAGGCAAGTCATTTTGAACCTATCACCGCTGATTTTCCACTACTTGGAGAGGGCGGAGGTACGCAGGCTACTACTACGATGCAAATAAAATTGCGACGACTTACCGATCTTCGAACAGGGCAGGTGTTGTATGAAGCAGAATAGTCAGATCGATTTTTTAATTGGAGTACTCCGAGCAAGAATCAATCGATTCTATGAGGAGGGTGCCTATATTTGGTCAAAAGCAGATGTTCAAAAAGATCTCAGTAATCGTTTAGAAACAAACAATCCAATGCTTCTAGGAGCGCTACTTCGATGGGAAAAAAGTGGTTACATTAAACTTGGAAAAGATGACGAGCATTTTTTTGAAGTTTTAGGGCCAATTCCCAAGGAAGAATGAAAAAATCAGGGGTCAAATCTCTCGAATCTCCGTGCACACCTGCTTTCATGTCCGCGACAAGTCCTTCTAATTAATTGAAGCGCCGCTTTGGAAAAATTAGCGAACGAAGGGAAGCAATTGGAGGGATTGTCGGATGTTCAAATTTCTAAAGAGAATGTTCTCAAAAACAGAGGATCAGAACTTGCTGGAGACGCCAACAGGGCGACAGCGGGCGAAGGAAATGCTGAAAGAAGCCAGGGGGAACTTGGACGCGGCGAACTCCAATATCGAGAAAGCGGAAGCGATGTGGGAAAATCTGCGTCGGGAGTTGAAGAAAAATACCGATCAGATCGACAAGTTGCTGGGCTCAGCGACACAAAATCAAACACAATTGAAAGAATACGAGAAAATACTGATCGAATTGCAATCGTTAAAGAAAGACTCTCCGACCTACGAACAAGACAGAGTGCGATTGACAGCGAAATGGGAGCAACTCAAGAACGAACAAGCCAAATAAAAGCACGCGTCAATGATCTACAAGTCGTAGAAAAAGTTCTGTCTGAACGAATCGGAAATTATGCAATCAATCAGCCATTAACTCTGACAATGTTCCCAAGCCAGAAAGTCGTGAGCCCGATTGATTTGGTGCGAGCGGCTTTCCCGAAGGAAATTGAGACAGCTCAAGCGGGAAGAGGCTACAACGTTGGAGAGTTGATGCCGAACGGGCGGATTGCGGGGGAGGGACCGGGGGCTGCGTCGGTGACGGAGCTGCCGGTCACTCTATCCGAATCTACAACGCAAAAAGAATTCCAATGGAACCCTGTCAACGGTCCGGGACCTATTGGAGAAAGGGCTGCAAAAACATTTCGTAGCGCTACATACACGGAAAAAATTTTAGAACAAGATCTAACTCTATATCGAGAATGGGGTGGGAATGCGAATGAGTTCGGTCGGTATTGGACAATAGAGCCCCCAAACGGGAAACTTCAATCACAAATAGGATCTGCTGTTTTGCCAGAGTGGGGAAATAATTTGGATCGGATAACAACTATTCGTGTCCCAAAGGGAACTACCATATACGAAGGAATTGCAGCTTCGCAAAAGAGTCCGTGTCAGATTTGATTGGCGGTGAAGAACAAGTGTATCTCAAACACGTTAACCCTGAGTGGAAATCGCAATGAAAATAGAAGAGCAGATTCTTATGAAAAATTGGATTGCGTCACATAATGAGATCGGGCTTATATTGCCAGACGGATGGTTCGGTAGGCCCAATGACAATATCCTTAAGTTTGTGGCGTTTCAAATGGATGCCGACAAATTACGGATAGAATTAGAGGAGCAGCTTCTTTTGTCATTTGTGGGAAATCTTCAAATATCAGAAGAAGAGGATGGTCGTAATCTAGCAATCGGAAAATTTACTGAATGTATTTTTAAACGAAAAGAATTCGGGTCTAATATTTTTAGAGAAAAAAAATATGTAGAAGGAGTCGTTCGTTTCGTTTCAACAGATTAGTGAATTGCCAATCTACTCATTGGATTATCCGAACTAAGCAGGCATTCCAGTGATTTCATTGCAAATGAAGTTTCTTGAGGAACTCGATATTATGATTGCGAGTCTGAAAAAGTCGAATCAACAAGGGCTGATTAATTTTTTGAGTTTCTGAAAGTTCTTATTGCTAGAGAAATTACTTTAGAAGGTCTTCAGTTGGTAATTCGACAAGAAGTTCAAAAAAATTCTAAAGACCAGTCCCTGTCAGTGAAAATTGCCAACTTTGAGTAAGTTGTCTCAGGAATTGGAGGGGTTGTTAGATGCTCAAATTCTTAAAGAGAATGTTTCTAAAACCACAGGATCAGAACTTGCTGGAGACGCCAACAGAGCGACAGCGCGCGAAGGAAATATTGAAAGAAGCTAGAGAGAACTTGGACGTGGCAAAATTCAATTGACGATGCACTCTTAGTCGCAAAATTAATATCAAGCTAAGGAAACTAATGCGACTAATCGAAGATTCTGATAACCGTTGAAAATAAAAAGGAATTTACAGTTGTCAAAAAAATACAACCCTAATCATCTTCTTCATAAACTATCTGCAGTCTTCATATTGCTTTTGATGTCGGCTTGTTCCGGTGTGAACGATCTTATTGTTAGGGATAAGTATGTCGACATAAAAAATTCAACCGTTCAGGCGAAAGAAAACCTAGAAATTCCGGTTCATTTGGTTACGTATGAACGCAGATATGCGTTTTCTCTGGCGGGCGGTTGGCCCGGCTACATAGCGCGTAAAGCGGCCGATTTGCCGGCAGGCCCAGAATGGAAAACATTCTGGGCTTACTCGCTTTTGCTGCCACCTCCTTTTCTCTGGTCAATACCAATGGGAGTCGTTGCCGGATCAATACCCAATGAGATCGATGAAATTGCGGAAGTGCGAATGATTCAAACTTCGTTGAATAAAGAAATCGCGCTGACGGATGAATCAAATCTCTCCGAAAAATTATTTATTCGAACCAATGCGGTGAAAAAGCGGCAGATTTTTTTCTTAATCCGTCGCTGTAACGTTGATAATTTTCCCTACCACGTGAACGAGTCGTCGTCTTATGACCTTGTATATAGAGTAAAGATTCCCGTCGTGAAAATCACCGCGATGACGGCTATCGATGGGAAACCGATAAAATTAAGTGAATTTTGGGGAACGTATATGCCGAAGCGACACCGGAAGATATCGGAGACGTCGGCATTGTTGGATAGTGATATTGAACTCGAAATGACTTGTGCTTCCGGAATCGCGGAACAAATTAATCTGGTTTTGAACGACTTCAATGGAATAAAGGATAAAAAATGAAACGTTGGATTGCGCTTTGTTCGTGTGTCGCCGTCTTGGGAACTGGGAACCTCTTTGCTGAGAAAAAACCTGAGGTATTTCATGATTTGGAATCCAGCCCCCAGATTTTCCTGGTTCTGGATTTCACTCATTTTATCGTCGGGCAAGACGCCACTCAACTGGTAGTTGTGTCAACATCGACGGAAATGGGCGAAAGCTTTCTGGATATGCTTCAGCATCGTTTGACTGAAAAAGGTTACACGCCTGTAAACCGAGTGCTGGCGGGAGGCGGTTTTTCGCTCAAGCAGGACAGGAAGGCCGTCGTAATTCAAAACGCTAATGAAAAATATTACGACTCGAAAGATGAAAGGGACCGTCGTGGAACCCTTGCTATAAAAATTATGGTGGATAAGTCGAAATTGTTTAATCCGCCCTATTATCATGATCCAAAAATCACTCCGGAATTGTGTGACGAATTTCGCCTGTTATTTGCCCCGGCGATAAAAAGTGATTCAGTCCCGACCAAAGCACTTGTATCCGGTTATGGTATTGCTCCGCATGGGCATGCGATTATCGTTTCGGCGGAAGCGATGACTGGTAGCGAAGATTCGGGCCCCAATATGGGCGTTAGTCCATTGGCCAACGCGCTCGGGAGTCTTTTTATTTCAGCGGAAAATGCCGGCATGCGCGCGGGGCTTTACACTCGCGTTTCAATTCTAAATTTGGAAACAGGCGAAGTGGTTTGGACGAGTCGAGTCGATGTCTGGAACAATCCCACACCGAAAGTCTTGGAGTCTGTGTCCAAATCCTTGTTCGAAAACATTTCATCTCGCGCGGATTCAAAAACTTCATCAAAATAGGATTATTCGAATCGGGTGTGAGATTGCCAACGATCTTTTTGGTCTGCTCATAAAAATTCACCAAGAATTTACACTCGCTTTATTTTTTTGGAGAGACTTTGGCTCCGTAGTTGGTGATGAAAGTGATGTGGAAATTGAAAAGATATTAACTCAGCCTCTTCCACATAAGCAGGCTTCTAAATAAAAATCACGACTGATTTTTCGAAAACATCGCATCAACTGATTTCTTGCCTGGGCCCTCCAAAAACAAAAAAAACGACACCATTAACTGCGCGTAATCCGAACGAATTTCATGCAGCATGGCCCAGAGCGCTGGGGGCAAATCTCCCGAATCCCCTTCCTAACCCATTCCCACATTCGGTGCAAATGCTGTTCATCCATCGTGAAATTTGGGGTCAAGTCGCTACATGCGACATCGTTTTTCGCTATCGTCTGATTTGCGATTTTTTCAGCATAGAATTCGGAGTAGGACTCGACGTGCAAATGAAATGTCGTATGTAGCGACTTGACCCTAAGGAAGAAAACTCCACCGGCTCAGCAAAGCGTCTCAGTCGATTTTGTTCTTTACGATATCGATTCGAATGTCCTTACTAAAGTGCCCGCGACACTTCAAGCCGGTGATTTCTCCGTTCCCTTCGCAGGCGAGTTCACGCCAAAGATTCAGGCGATTGAAGTGAAAGCACCTTCGTAAGACGCACATCTCCTAAATAACGGCCCGAAACTTTACCGAGAATTTACTCCCGCCTTACACAATCCTGCGATTCCCTCGGCGATAATCCTCCTCGTAAAAATGTGAATGGAAATGTGCCGATGAAAATTCTTGACCTCGGATGTGGTTCTTTTAAAACAGCCGGTGCGACGGGTGTTGATGTCGCCGCTTTGCCTGAGGTCGATATCGTCCACGACTTAAATTCATTTCCCTATCCAGTTCCGTCTGATTCGTACGATGTGATTATTCTGCGTCATGTCGTTGAACACTTAAACGATATCGTCGGACTTATGTCAGAAGTGCATCGAATCGGCAAACCTGGCGCGGAAGTTCGGATCGTGACGCCCCACTTCACTTCGTCGATGTCGTACAACGACCCCACGCATCGACATCATTTTTCGTTGCTAACGTTTGACTTTTTTTGTGGCGGCACCGCGCATATGCATGTACCAAATGCTTCTTTTAAGGTGAGTCGTCGACAGGTCCGATTATGGCGTCTTAACGACAAATGGTCTTTTCATCCCTATGCGATGTTTGGTCTGTCTACTTTTATTGAGAATCATCCTGTACTCTACGAACGATTCTTTTGTTTTTTATTTCCAATTCCCGAATTCGAAACTCATTTAGAAATTATCAAGTCTAGGTGAACGTGACCCTGGGCTCTCGTACCTTCCGGTAACCCCAAAAGATTTACCGAGAATTTACTCCCGCCTTACACAATCCCACAATTCCCTCGGCGATAATCCTCTCGCAAAAATGTGAAAGGAGATTGCTTGTGTTTGGATCATCCGACGTCATCAAAAGGTGGGGAAAATGCATTCTCAAAAAAGATTAATTGCCTTATCCGCGGTTGTACTGCTGAGCGCATCGACGCTGGGATTCATGGGATGCAAGAAGAAGAGTTCAAACGATCAAACAAGTTCCGGCGGCGGCGCTTCGCCAGCTCCGCAGCTCGTCTTCCCGAACCAGTTGTCCGGAGATTGGAATGGGACTTTTTCAGATGGGAAAATTTTAGGAATGGAGATCGCCGGCGGAAACGTGACGATTGTTGCTATGGGGGTGGCTTCATCAAACTCTGTCAATTGGAATTATTACTATGGTTCATGGCCCATATCGTCGGAGGGAAATGCGACCTTCTCGGCTGTCGTCAATGGAGTCGCTTTTACAGGTCATTTTACAAGCCCCACACAAGGCTCCGGAACGTACGGCGGAAGTTCCTGGGCGGTTCATCTTCCATAAGTTTGCCCCAGCGCCCCTTCAATCGGCAAATAGATTCAAATGATTCTTCTTTAAGTAATCCAACTGCCGCTGTGTGGGATAGGCGCCGGGATCGAAATGGAAGTCAATTTGTTGGTTACAAAAGGAAAAATTTTCATATTTCCGGTAACAATCCTTCCATTGCCTTTTCATGATCGCAAGATGCGTGCCCGGAGTTTCGCGAATGGACGGCCAGGGGATATTCGCTGTTACCAACAGCAGCAACATTCCACTTAAGAGAACGGTCCGTATCGTGTGGCGCTCCCATCCATCAATTTCCAGGTACAGCCCGAACAACAGCGGGATCAAGCACGTGTAATATCGCGGCCATTGCGTCGCGTCCAAGCCTCCCCACGATGACCGTCCGATGGCGATGATGAACGCCATCGTGATTCCATGGACAAGCCCCCACAGAGCCAACCTGCTGGCCGGAGGCGCCAGCGATCCGACTTTCCACGAAAATACGATTCGTCGAAAAAAACAATAACCGATTAAAGACAACATCACGGCGCCGACACAATAGGCGTCCGCGAGGTAATGTCCGGAAAAGATCTGTGTTAAAAAATGCCAATCGAGGCCAACCGTGTTTGACAACAGTGACATGACGAACAAAAACCAACCAAGGAGCGACTGAACAGAGAGCTCGATTGAACTGTGGTCCTGCGAAATTTTTAGAAGAACCGCCAAGCCCATCGTGATGGCCGTCATCGCGCTCAGCGCGCCAACTGCGTTACGGATTTTTTTTTCTCGATATTGGATTGCGGTATCCATTGCCAAAATGACCATCGCTGAGATGGCGTTCACGTAACCAGTCGGGGTAAAAATGCTAACGATGCTGAGTATCGCCAGCCATAGATAGCGCGGACCCGAATGTAAACTCGTGTCCGCATCGCAAAGGATCATAAAAAACAAAACTGGAATCACGTAGCCGGGATCGGGCACTTCCACAATCGTGTCAATTTGCCAAACATTCAAGAAAATAATTGGAATCAACAAATCCCACGCTGAGATTTTATCGAACGACTTTCGTTTAAGATAAAGCGCGAAAAACGAACTGACGACCAAGATCAGCGCACACGCAAAGCAAAGCGCGCGCGAATTCCAGTGCGTCCATTGCAGCAACCATCCGGACGGAACGAGAATGAGGCCCAGAAAGTGCAGCCCCCATTGCTGACCTATCAGGCTCCACGGGTTTTTTCCTTCGAACAACGGCGCGAAATACGTCCACTCGTCCCTGAAAAACATATTGGTCGCATATGTGTTCGTGAACGCCAGCAAACGCCACGCGCACAGGCACGAAATTCCGATAACGATGGAGGAGATGGTCTGAGACTTAAGTTTGAACATGCGCAAAAGTATACCCGACGCCACACGACTTTGAAACTTTACAGAGAATTTACACTCGCCTTACACAATCATGACCGCTTCTCGTCGATAATCCTCCTCGGAATTTGAAAATTTAAAAGGAGCTTGGTTGTGTTGAGATCCCTACCTCTCAAAACGTGGTTCATTATTATTTTTCTGGTCGCATCGTTCGTCGGCGGCGTGATGGCTGCGTGGCGCAAGAAAAATGCGCAATTAACTCTCCCCGTTCCTGTCTCGACACATGCTCCTTCCATTGTGGTTTATTTTTCCACCGGTGCCGAAATTTCCCAAACAGTTTCCGAGTTTCAATCGCCTGAATTTATTTACGCGAGACTTATTTTTTCAGATCGCATGTATGGAAAAAACACGCTCGAGGGCCGTTGGGTGACACCAGGCAGACATCCACAAGAGTTTACGCGGGTCCCTCTTGATTTTGGTGTGCAAGGGGGAGCCGAGGCGTATTTGTGGCTCCGATTTCATGACAGCAGTTCTGGCGGCGGTTTATTACCACTGACGCAACCTGATGAGCAAATCAATCAAGATTTTAATGGTGAATGGAAACTTCAAATATTTTGGAATGAAAAATTTCTTATGTGCTCTACATTTTCAGTCTCAGGAATGACTGTTTCAAAAATCTGATTTAAAACAAGAAAAGGAAAATACAATGAAGACGACAAGAGGATTCGCCGCGACATTAACTATTCTCGCATTATTTGGACTTGCTATCGGTGTAATCGGATGCAAGAAAAAGAAAGATTCAAATAACCAGACCAGTTCGGGCGGCGGCGCACCCTCCCAATCGCCGCCTATCGATTATTCTCAACTTCCTCCTCACTGGAACATTAATGTTCAAGGTATGTTCATTACCCTGGAAATAGCCAAACAAACTATTGTGAAGTGTTATCAAAGTTGTGCTTCAGCAGTTTTAACCGATCCAACGGCCAACATTTCAATTGCAAATGATGGGACCTTTAACGGTTCTCTCCCAGGCCTAAAATTACACGGTCAATTCAAAACATTGACTACGTTATCGGGCACACTCGAGGCAACAAATGTGTGCCTGAATGCGTCCCCAAATTATACTGGAACGCCATACGGTATCAATTCAATTCATGTTGCAGGCGGTGGAATCGGTACGATAACATCTCCTGATATTGATAACATTTATACTATTGGATGCACTTCGGCGAAGCATGATTGTAGTGTCGATGCAGATTATGGAAAAACGATAACGTTTCATCCAACCCCAGATATATCCTCGAAATTTACAGGATGGAGTGGTGCATGCTCAGGAACCGGAGATTGTGTCCTACAAATAAACGGCGATAAGGCTATTACAGCCTCATTTGAAAATGTTGGTACTCAGCAATTGGTTGGCACGGTTTCCCCTATCCTTGCGGGAAATATAACGTTGTCTCCATCCGGGTCTAGTTGCCAAGGTGCTTGTGGTACCTATACTAAGGGCACAATCGTGACTGTCTCCGAAAGTCCTGCCGCTGGTTATTCATTTGTTTCTTGGTCAGGAGCTTGCCAAGGTACTGCTGCTTGCGTGGTGACACTTGATACAGATAAGGCTGTTACTGCAAATTTTCAGACCAATAATGTGAATCTTACGAAGGGCATAACTCCTTTTGGATCAGGGACGACTTCGTCATCCCCCACGGGTCCGAGTTGTGGACCTGGATGCCAAAGTTATCCAAGAAACACGGTAGTCACTGTGACTCCAACTCCGGTAGATTCATTTCACATCTTCAAAGATTGGCTAGGAGCATGCAGTGGTAGCGGACCATGTCAAGTAACAATGGTGTCTGATTTAACGGTAACAGCGGAATTTGAAGATGTTGTTCTCACTGTCAATACAACAGGAACGGGCGCCGGGACAGTCACATCGACACCAGCTGGTATTTCTTGCGGCGCAAAGTGTAGCTCGGAATTTTCTCCGAACACCGTTGTAACTCTTAATGCCACTCCACAAGATCAATATTCCCAATTCGGTGGATGGTCGGGTGGATGCAATGGGAGTGGATCTTGTCAGGTCACAATGGCCGGGTCCCAATCCGTGACCGCGCAATTCAATGACATCAGCACGCACCTTACCGTCGCGCAAAACCAACTAGGGACGGTAACTTCTACCCCTTCAGGAATCAATTGCGGATTCGGTCTCGCAACGGATTGCACCGAAAAATTTGTTGGCGCGCCAACGGTGACGTTGACAGAGACAACAGTCTTTTCCGTGTTTACAGGATGGACCGGAGACTGTTCAGGAACGGGCAGTTGTGTACTCACAATGAATCAAAATCACGCAGTGACTCCAACATATATCGCTCTAATAACTTTGTTTGTCGATCAGAATCCTCGAAACGGAGGTCAGGTTGTATCGTCGCCCGCTGGGATTGACACACACTCATCGGGATTTGATACGCACCAATTCCTTGAAGGTACAGCGGTTACACTGACTTCTACTCCGAACTCAGGCTGGACATTTCAAAGTTGGACAGATGCCTTCGGTTCTCCTTATCCTGGCTGCGAGTCTACGGGACCGTGCGTAATTACTATCAAAGCCGGAGGTTCGATTAGTGTTAACGCAAATTATGTCCAATAGATAGATCAGCAAAAACATGGGGTCACCCATTAGAAGTCCGCAGTCAACAATTCCTCTATATTTCAAAAAAAAACTTTTCTTTGCTTGAAAAAAGGAGACACAGAATAAGAGCATTC
>Ga0206969_1295_pt1 | contig 10184 bp, 3 predicted proteins | sample Alteio_BWOrgHeat_87_FD_153256 | JGI IMG/M metagenome (GOLD analysis project Ga0206969, IMG submission 153256) | Enriched cells from forest soil in Barre Woods Harvard Forest LTER site, Petersham, Massachusetts, United States -... | ecosystem: Environmental > Terrestrial > Soil > Temperate forest > O... | reverse complement strand
GCCAAAGTTGATGGCTGATCCCGTACCTGCAACCGGGCTGCCGGCGGCAGTGCCAAAGTGGTACAACTGGTAACTAATACCTGCATTAGAAGCCGATAGGGCAACATGAACGCCTGTATCACCGGCACAGTAGGTTCCACCCCCCGTTACGGTATAAAGCGCAGGCAGGGCATTTACCGTTATTATTTTATCTGCTGTGCAGGATGGCCCGAGCGAATAGATAATATTCACTACACCTGCCGAGGCTCCTGTTACTATACCGGTTGACGAGCCAACAGTGGCAATGCCCCCGGAGCCAGTAGTCCATGTTCCGCCGCCAATAGAATCGCTTAGGGTCACAGAGGCTCCTACACATACCTGCGCCAGGCCGCTCAGGGCGCCAGGCAACGGGCTTACCGTTACGGTAAGCAATTCCCGGCAGCCGGTAGGTAATGTGTAATATACAGCAGAAGTGCCGGGTAGAAGGCCAGATACTAACCCTGTTGAACTGCCAACGGGAGCAATCGACGATGATGCACTGCTCCACGCCCCGCCCGTTGTGGTGTCGCTTAACAACGATGTTAGTCCCACACACAAATGCGGTGAACCAGAGATAGGATTCGGTAATGGGTTTACTGTTATGATGCTTGAAGTATAACAACCAGACCCAACAGTATAAAATATTGTTGCCGGGCCTGCTGCATAGCTGGTCACCAACCCGGAATCGGATACGGTAACAGAAGTTGCCGTCCATATACCTCCCGGCAGGGAATCTGAAATATGTAATGTACTCCCGTAAGCACAGATATTCGAAATGCCCGTGATAGGCGGCACAGCGACCACGTTAAGCGTATAGGTAGCTGCACAGCCTGACGGTATTGTATAACTTATAACAGTAACCCCGCCGGTTAAACCGCTGGTGACGAAACCCGTGGAACCTACAGTAGCAACCGAAGTTACGCTGCTGCTCCAGGCACCACCGGAGCCAAGCTCATGCAGTAAAGTGGTGTTGCCGGCACAGATCGTTGGCACACCGGTTATGCCTGGGGGTAACGGGTGTACTAATACCGATGTATAGGTTGTACACGACGCCCCCAGCGAATAAGTGATAAGCGCTGTACCTGGCACAACGCCGGTAATAATACCAGATGCCGACCCTACCGTAAGAATTGCGGCATTGCTGCTCGTCCAGGTACCACCCGGCGGGCTGTCTGATAAGGAGGCAGAAGAACCTGCACATACTGTAGATGGCCCTAATATGGCTGTGGGTAATGAGTTTACCGTTACGATAGTAGAAATATTACAAGCTCCGCCCAGCGAATAAGTAATGGTAGCTACTCCCGGGATTAAACCGGAGACTAACCCTGTTAATGACCCGACGGTAGCCACCGAAGCGCTACTGGTACTCCATATGCCTCCAACAGTAGAATCAAGTAGAGTAGTGGAGGTACCTATGCACACATGGCTTGCACCAGATATGGTGCTTGGCGTATAGTTAACGGTAACGACCCTGCTTATATTACAGCCGGTAGGCAGCGTATAAATGATATTCGTGGTGCCGGCAGCCAATCCGGTTACTCCGCCAGATGTGCTGCCTACGGTCGCTACTGTAGTATTGCTGCTGCTCCAGGTTCCCCCAGAGGCGGTATCAGTCAAGGTACTCACCGGCCCCGCACAAATGTTTACTATCCCGGCAATCGGCGGTGGCAACGGATTTACAGTTACAATAGCAGTCGCCGCACAACCGGCAACGGAATATGAAATTGTAGCAATGCCGGCAGATATACCCGACACTATGCCCGAAGGTGTAATTGTGGCATGAGCAGAACTACTGCCCCACGTGCCGCCCGATGTAGTATCGCCAACAGGTACAGTAAGTCCGATACAGACATTTAGCGTTCCCGTAATTGCCGATGGGATGGAATTGACGGTAACGGTACCGGTAACCGTACATCCTGAGCCCAAGGAATAAGTAATGTTAGCTACCCCCGCTGCCATCCCTGTTACTACTCCCGAAAGGGATCCGATAAGAGCCGTGGTTGCCGGGGAAATTGTCCATGTCCCACCTCCCGATGTATCCGTAAGGGTAGTTGTGGCCAGTATGCACACATGCTTGGTTCCACCTATAGCGCTTGGGGCTCCATTTACCGTAACCGCTTTAGTGGTCTTGCAACCCGTTGGCATTGTATAAGTAATGGTTGAAGTGCCATGAGTGAGGCCGCTGACAAGTCCCGTAGCGTCAATTGTAGCTACCGTTGGCGAGCCGCTTAACCATGTTCCGCCACCAACGTCTGACAATGAGATGGTTGTGCCGGAACATAGCCCGGATGGGCCTGATATTGCAGCTATGGGGTTTACAGTCACTGTTTTTGACGCTGTACACGTGCCAATGGAATAGGTAACGGTAACCGTACCGGACGTAACACCCGTAACCAGGCCGCTGCCAGATCCTAAAGTGATTACTGTTCCCGGTGCACTCCATATACCACCTGCTACTGTGTCCACAAGCGTTATTGCTGCGTTGGCACAAAGTGTTGCCGCGCCAGCTATCGCCGAAGGTGTTTGGTTTACAGTGACCGCAGTTGAAACCTGGCAGCCTGCTACCGTATAAGTAACATTGGCCACCCCGGCCGATACAGGCGTTACAATGCCTGCGCCAGCTACAACAGTTGCAATTCCCGTTGTGCCGGGGTTGCTCCATGTGCCGCCACTCGTGCTGTCTGTAAGATGCAATGTGGTGCCAATGCAAATGCTTGCCGCGCCATTAATGCCAGCAGGTATAGGGTTAACGGTAATAGTCTTATAGGCCACGCAACCGGAGCCTGCAGAGCCTACCAGGTAGGTTATTATTGCCGGGCCTGCTCCCATACCGGTTACAATACCGGAAGTAGAGCCTATGGTAGCTACAGAGGTACTTCCACTGGTCCATGTTCCGCCGGTCGCTGTATTGCCTAACGTTATGGTTGCGCCTACGCAAACATTTGTGGTACCTGAAATGGTTGATGGTGTTGGGCTTACAGCTACGATCATTGTTTTGTTGCACCCGGATGGCAAGGTATAAGTTACCGTCACAGTACCCGTTGCAATACCCGTTAAAACGCCGGAGGTGGAGCCCACACTTGCATAACTCGCAGATGCCGCGCTTATACTCCATGTGCCACCTGCTACAGAATCAGATAAATGAATGGTTGATCCGACGCAGACGGATGTAGGGCCGGTAATAACGGAAGGTAGTGGGTTAACTGTTACACCCCTGGAAATTGTACAACCCGTACCCAGCGAATATGTAATGCTTGCGCTGCCTGGTGATAAGCCAGTCACCATCCCGGAAGTTGACCCTATTATGGCCGTTCCAGTTCCCGCACTGGTCCATACGCCACCAGTGAGGCTGTCGCTGAGGGTGATAGTTGTGCCTTGACATAGGTTTGTTGGTCCCGAAATAATGGACGGGAAAGAGTTGATCGTTACACTTCTTGTTATTGTTCCCGTGCAACCCTTACCATCGGTAACCAATAAAGTTACGGGGTGGGTGCCAGATACGGTAAAGACGTAGGAAGGAGCAGCTGAGGAACTCGTAAAGCCAGGTCCGAACGTCCATAACCACGAGGTGATACCAGATGAATAACTTACAGACGAATCATGGAAAGTAACCGGGGTGCCCTGGCATACCGGATTTGGCGATATGCCGAAAGAGGAGATCACGGTATCTGCTTTTATAGTGTCGATCCCGACGCTGAAACTGGTGCAACCCGAACTGTCCCTAAGTAATAGTTTCGGCACGTAGGAGCCGGGTATCGTGTAGGTATGGGTTGCCGTACTCGATAAAGAAGAGGGCGAAGTAGTCCCATCATTGAAATCCCACACAATACTGGTAACGCCGCTTAACGTAGCGCTGAAATGAACCGTTAATGGTGAACAGCCTGATTCCGGGGTATAGGCGAACGCCCCCGCATACCCAAATAAATTCGCATGTGCGAAAGCAGTGTCGGTGCATCCGAACGAATTACTGGCCAGCAATTCCGTTGTGTAATAGCCAGGCACTGTAAAGATATTGCTGGGTGAAAACGTAGCTGAAGTATGTCCATCACCGAATATCCATGAATACGATACGCCCGAGCCAGTACTGGTATTTGTATAGTTAACATTCAGCGGAGGACATACCGCAAATGAATCGTTCATTTGGAAGGACGCATTCGGTGTTGGATTGACCGTAATGTAGTTGGGAAGGATCAGCGTATCCGATGCACAGCCAGGCGTATCGAAAACAATAAGTTTGAGTGTATAAACTCCCGTTGACGCATAAAGATGGTCTGGGGAAACAGCCGAAGAAGTAGTGCCATCCCCGAATATCCATAATGAGCTGGAGATACCAACCGAGGTATTGTTAAAATGCACATTGATACCCTGGCACACAGTGGTACTAGCTACTGTAAAGGATGCCGTCGGCTTGTTCACAGAGGGGTGGGACGAACTCATAAGCGTATCTGAACAGCCAAAATTGTCCACAACTATTTCCTGCACATTATAGCTACCGTTTGACGTATAGGTATGAAACGTAAAGGTGGCAGTGGCTGAAGTAGAAGCGCCATCGCCGAAAGACCAGTAGTAATGTGAAAAACTGGCGCCGGTGACATCGCTGCTATGGTCTGAAAAATGCACCGCTAACGGTGAACAGCCCGAGACCGGAGTAAAACTAAAACTGTCTATAGGTTTAGCAACCAATATATAATTGTTCTTCGTTACCGTATCTAAGCAACCATAATTGTCCAGTATAACAAGGGTTATGGAATGAAGCCCCCTGGTATGATAGTAACTCATCAGCGCTGAGTTTACCGTATCAGTCACAACGCCATCCACATACCAGTGGTAGCCCACAGCGCTCCTGCTGCCAGTTACCACCTGGTTGATTGTATCCAACTGGTCGCGGCAAATGGTGCTATCGGTGGCAGTGAGGATAATAACGGGTTTGGCCAGGTTTATTATTGATGATGTGGTATCCCGGCACCCGCTTGCAGTATTGAAAGTAGTAAGTGTGACCGAATAAGAAGATAGTCCCGGATAAAAATGAGTGGGGTTAGAAACCGCCGACGTAACGCCGTCGCCAAAAAACCACTCGTGCGTATTATCGCCTAAAGAGTTATCGAAAAATGCTATGCCGTTATCCGGGATACAAGTGTAGTTATAATTTATTACCGCGTTCGGCGAATCAACACTATCTATTACAGTAAACGGCAGGCTGGAGCAACCGTTATACTCTACCACTAAGCTCACCGTATGCACGCCAGGCAGGGTGTACTTATGCGTGGGTATGGTTAAGCTCCCCCCCGAAGTATCGAAGCCATCACCGAATCCCCAGTCATAGGCGTCGATGAGGCTCGCACTTGTCGAGGTGCTATTGGTATGTATAGACCTGCCGGCACACATATGGGTGGGGCTGGCGGTAAATGAAGCCGTTTGCATGGTACCCACCTTTATCACCACGGAATTTACAGCGGTACAACCATTGCCGGTAACTATGGTGCAAGTAGCCGTATATATCCCTGCGGCAGTGTAGGTGTGCGATGGTGTTGGGCTCGATGATGTGGGGGCTCCATCGCCATAATTCCAGCTATAACTTGTGACCGGGTATGGGTACGACAAAAACAAGCTGCTGGTAACCGGCGGGAGCGGGTCCCATACAACAGAATAAGTGTAAGCCGAAAAATCAACGGCAAGTGGCGTGCAGCCGGAGGTTGCCGAGCCGGACGGATTCAAATAGAGATTGTACAAGGTATCTAATTTCTGTACCGTGTCCACACAGCCACTGCTATTTGTGATTACCATACCAAGTGCTAAAACAGCAGAAGATGCATAAGCATGGCTTATCGTTGCACCGGTTCCGGTTGCCCCATCGCCAAATATCCATCCAACAGTACTCCCACCGGGGACCGAACTGGTAAACGTTAACGTAGTAGGCAGTGCACAGGGTGTAGGGTTAGAAACTGTGAAGCTGCCGGAAGGGCTGGGCAGGATGGTTACGGAATGGGTTACCGTATCGTAGCAGGTACCATCAAAAATAATAAGGCGCACATTATAAGTTCCCGCAGCGGTGAATGCATGAACGCCGACATCGGAACCGGAAGTATAACTATCGCCGAAATTCCATGAACTGGAGAGATGCGTGGTACTCGTATTGTAGAAGGTCACCGGGATGCCTGCACAAGCAGACGCTACTGAATAAAACGAAGCTGCGAGGTTGCCCACCACAACCGGGGTCGGCGATGTAACGCTGTCGGCGCAGCCCTTCCCGTCCGTGACCTTTAGTGTCACCGCGAAGCTGCCTGGCCCGGTATAGGTGTGTGAAGAAGTTGCCCCACCCGCGCTGGCACCATCGCCAAACCGCCAGGTATAAGATAACGCGGGCGTACCGGTTGTACCCGTGCTGGAAAAAGAAACCGTAGCAGGGTGCTTACAAAATGACGTGGCAGAAGGTGAAAAAGCAATAGTGGCAGGCGTATAAACATGGATATAAGAGCTTGTAGCGACAGTGGTGCTGCAACTCACGGCATTAGTAGCCTCCAGGGTTATACCATAATGGCCGGGAGTGGGGTATGAATGGCTGGGAGAACTTAATGTGCTTGACGCGCCATCGCCAAAATTCCAGGCATAAGTTATACCGCCCCATGATCCGGGGGTAATGGTGCCGGTGAATGTCGTCGCTGTTCCGGGGCAAATGGCTGTATCGCTTGCAGAAAAACTCACTGTTGGCGGCGAATAAACGTGTACCAACATGGAGTATGTACTGCTGCTGGTGCCATTGTTGGCTGTTAGCGTAGCGGTATAAGTGCCCGGAGAAGTGAAGCTGGTGGACAAATCCGTTGTACCATAGGAAGCGGTGCCGATGGTCCAGGTATAGGTAGTTGAGCCAGTTGTCCCGGTGGAAGTATTCGTAAAGTGCACAAGCATTGGCGGGCAACCAGATGTATCATCGACTGTAAACGATGCTGTCAACTGGGCCTTTGCAATACCCGGCAGGATGCACAGCAGCAAAACAATGAAAAGATGCATTACCCGCCCCTTTGGAACCTGGTTTATTTTACTTGTGGAGTACCGGTGATAACTTAAAAAGTAGGTTTTTATAGACCGGGGGCTTGTATTATTGTTCTTCATGCGTATTTTTCTAAATGTTTCCGCAGGCTGCAATTATTGCTTAACCTTGTAGATATATTATGTTATAACTCTGCTATCTTGCAAAGATAATATTAAATAAGACAAGATGTGCCACAGTATTGTTTTTTTCAAAAACTTCATAAAGTCATAACAAACAGACTTTCGGACTTGTTATACCTTTCTAAATTTTGTAGCATAATGTCTTGCAGTCATTGAGTAAACGAGGAGAGCGAAGGCGGGGATGCTGGACGATTGAATTGCGCCAGTTGTCCCACACCTTCTTCAGGTGTGGGACAACTAACAATAGCGAAGAACCAGATCGGACCTGGCCAACAGCGAAAAGAATGCGGCATTTATTAACACAGGAAACCGACCTTTGCGCCGATCTGCGCCCTTTCTTTGCGATCTTTGCGTGAAATCTTTCGTCCCAAAGTCAGATTTCCCGATAATAAAAGATAATTTTTTGTGTAAAACATAAATTTATTGTTACCTTTGCAGTCCGAAAAAATCATAACAATGGAAGCTGTAGCATTTATACACGAGCAACTCACCGGGAAGAAGGAACATCCCAAGTTTAAAGCCGGTGATAACGTCACCGTGAATTATAAAATTATTGAAGGTAATAAAGAGCGTATCCAGTCGTTCAAGGGCGATGTGTTGAAACGCCAGGGACGCGGGTTTACGCAAACTTTTACCGTTCGTAAAATGTCTGACGGCGTGGGTGTTGAGCGTTTGTTCCCACTCTTCTCCCCAAACATCGACTCTATCGTATTAAACAAATCTGGCCGTGTTCGCCGTGCCAAGTTGTTCTATCTCCGTGAGCGCTCCGGCAAGTCAGCACGTATCAAGGAAAAGAAACAAATCCATGCTACTGCAAGGGTTAAAGCATAATATTACATACCAATATATTTTTGATAAAGGATACACTATGTGTATCCTTTATCTTTTTACAGCCATACTTTGCCCTGGTTCCAGTATGCCGGCTATGAGGCTGGCCCATTGGGCATCAGAAAGGCCCAGCCAGGCGCTGTTCAGTGTATTGTATATCACGCTGGTCTCCATGTCTCCGCCTTCATTGCGGCCATAATACGCGGTTACCAGTCGCTTTCCCCTCCGTTCTATTACAAATGTGCTTGTAGCGCCGTTCGACCTCGAATCGGCTATCTCCTCATCTCCCCGGTTCACAGGGCTGATACATGGCCGCATCCGCATCGCGAAGGTTTCTATGTCCACATCAGGATAGTCGTCATACTCTATCGCCTCTATTGCCACCCAATCATACCCATCACCCTGCGAATTGTTGCCGGGTATATCTATTCTTATATGGTCGCCTTTCCTTGCGTGCCTGCTTATTTCCCTACCATGAGTGTCCTTAAGCCGGAATGCCCCACCATTGATAGCTGTGAATTTATTCCAGTTGTTTACGTCAAGCAGGCGTTCTTTTGCATCCACAAAACAGTCTTCAGCATCCTCGGAATTGCCGGTTATTATCGTGTACTCCATGTGTTTGTGCAGGCCTTGCTGTTGCTCGGGTACTAAGTAGTGGTTATCAGGCATATGAATGGGTTAATATTTTGTCAACGTCAGTTTATCTACAGAAAATACTGTGCCAAACTTTTCAAAATTCAAAATTTTTGTTAAAAACGACAGTAGAATCTTGATTTTACCCTATACTTTTGCCCTTAAAATGAATTAATGAGCTTAATAGACAAACTTTTTAAAATGAAAACAGACAAAGCAGAGGCAAACCTCAAAGCAGGGCAGGATTTTTTGACGGCTAATAAGCAAAAGCCAGGGGTAACTGAAACGCCCAGCGGCTTGCAATACGAAGTAATAACACAAGGTGAAGGGCCGAAACCAACCCCATATAACAGTGTTACCTGCCATTATCATGGTACGCTTATTGACGGCACAGTGTTCGATAGCTCTGTGAAAAGAGGCCAGCCAGCTTCGTTCCCGCTTAACCAGGTGATAAAGGGATGGACGGAAGGTGTGCCACTTATGGCGACAGGCAGCAAATGGCGTTTCTTCATACCGCCGCACCTGGGCTACGGCGACAGGCAGGTGGGTGCCACGATAGGTCCGAACAGCACCCTGATATTCGAGGTAGAATTACTGGGTATTAACTAATCTCACTAAGATGTGCCACACTTTTGAAGTGTGGCACATCTATATACTACCACACCCAACTCGCGTCATTGCGAGGAACGAAGCAACCTCACGCTATGAATAAAAAACCAAGGCTTCACCTGCTGCTGATAACAATATTGCTCATTAGCGGCTCTGCACACGCGCAAACCATTGACAAATACTTTGAACGCATCAGGAACAATGCCGCAGAGCTTACGGCATTCTTCTCGCAAATGCCCAAGGGTGGCGACCTCCACAACCACTACAGCGGCTCGGTATATGCCGAAACCTACATTAATTATGTGGTGCAGCAGGATTACGTGATCAACGAAAACACCCTTGAAGTAAAAGCGGCTATTCCCTCCGGCGGCAAAGGATGGGTTCATTTCTCGGCAATGAATGATAATACGCTGGCGGGTTATAAGCAAAAGCTGATACAGAAATGGTCGGTGAAAGATTATAACGGCGTGAGCTACCCAAGTGATAAACAGTTTTTTGAAACATTTCCGGCATTCAATATCGCTAACAGTGGCCCTGGCAGGCTTGATACCGGCCTGATGGAACTCAAAAGAAGGGCGCAAAAGGAAAATGTAAGCTATATAGAAACCATGTTCACAGGGATACCCTGCGACAACTTAAAGAACCTTGATACAAACTATAACCACCTGCTGGAGGACGCGCAAAATAAACGTGACGAGACATTGACTGAAAAGCTCCTCGAAAAGATATTTACTATTGCAGAAGGCAGTAATTCTGAAAGCTGTGCGGTGGCCTATAACCGGGAAGTTGTGGAAAAACTGCACTACGGGCTGAAAATTGACGACAGCACATTTACCATGCGTTACCAGAATTATGTGGTGCGGATACTTCCTCCTGCAGATGTGTTCAAAGCGCTTATTGTTGCGTTCCAGTCGGCCAACAGGAGC
>Ga0206969_1294_pt1 | contig 10186 bp, 7 predicted proteins | sample Alteio_BWOrgHeat_87_FD_153256 | JGI IMG/M metagenome (GOLD analysis project Ga0206969, IMG submission 153256) | Enriched cells from forest soil in Barre Woods Harvard Forest LTER site, Petersham, Massachusetts, United States -... | ecosystem: Environmental > Terrestrial > Soil > Temperate forest > O... | reverse complement strand
TGGGCGTTTATTATTCATTGCAGCGCCTGTGCAAAGCCCGTATGTTCAGCGATAAGCTTAGCAAGTTCCATTTCTGGGCGTGGCAGTCTATCATTGTTTTAGGCGCCATCAGTTTGCTGGCCGGTTACACATCGGGCAAGGAGTATGCCGAGCTGGAATGGCCTATAGACATACTGATTGCCATTGTATGGGTAGCGTTTGGATGGAATATGTTTGGTACCATCCTGAAACGTAGAGAGCGGCACCTGTATGTGGCCATTTGGTTTTACATAGCCACATTTGTTACGGTAGCCATGCTCCATATTGTCAATTCTGTAGAGTTGCCGTTCAGCCTCATGAAGTCCTATTCCTGGTATGCCGGGGTGCAGGATGCGCTGGTAGAGTGGTGGTACGGGCACAATGCAGTTGCGTTTTTCCTTACCACGCCCTACCTGGGTCTCATGTATTACTTCCTGCCTAAGGCTGCCAACCGTCCTATATATTCTTACCGGCTTTCCATTATACATTTCTGGGCGCTTATATTCCTGTATATATGGGCCGGGCCACACCACTTGCTTTACACTGCCCTACCCGACTGGGCGCAGTCGCTGGGTACAGTATTCTCCATAATGCTTATTGCACCATCATGGGGTGGTATGCTGAACGGCTTGCTCACCTTACGCGGGGCATGGGACAAGGTTCGTGAAGATCCGGTTCTAAAATTCATGGTGGTGGCTGTTACCGCCTATGGTATGGCAACCTTTGAAGGGCCTATGCTGGCGCTGAAAAGTGTAAACGCCATCAGTCACTTTACCGACTGGACCATAGCCCACGTGCATGTTGGCGCGTTGGGTTGGAATGGCTTTTTAACCTTCGGTATCCTTTACTATTTGATCCCCAAGATATTCCGTACTAAACTCTATTCAATAAAATTGGCCAACAGGCATTTCTGGATAGGCACGCTGGGTATCATCTTCTATGTAGTACCCATGTATTGGGCGGGCTTTATGCAAAGCCTTGCCTGGAAAGAGTTTACCCCGGAAGGAACTTTGAAATACCAGTTCCTGGATACGGTGAAGCAAATGCAACCCTTTTACGCAATGCGTGGTGTAGGTGGCGTTTTATACCTGATAGGCGCACTAATAATGTGCTGGAATTTATATAAAACCGTGCAGGCAGGCAGCGCATTGAATGACGAAGCAGCCGAAGCAGCGCCATTATCTAAGATATATGTGCCTCATGCTACACAGCACTGGCACAGGTGGATAGAACGCCGCCCTTTACAATTGCTTGTGTTAAGCCTTATAGTTGTAGCCATTGGCGGGGCAATAGAAATGATACCCACCTTCCTCGTAAAGTCGAACATTCCTACCATCGCAAGTGTGAAACCATATACACCGCTTGAATTGCAGGGACGGGATATATATGTGCGGGAAGGTTGTTATCTCTGCCACAGCCAGATGATCAGGCCGTTCAGAAGTGAAGTGGTTCGTTACGGCGAATATTCAAAGGCAGGTGAGTTTGTATATGACCATCCCTTCCAGTGGGGCAGCAAGCGGATAGGCCCCGACCTGGCAAGGATAGGCGGCAAATATCCAGATAGCTGGCACTTCAACCACATGTACGAACCGTCAAGTATATCTCCGGGCACGGTAATGCCAAACTATCCCTGGCTGTTTGCCAATGACCTGGATACAGCTATAACACCGGCTAAGATAAGGGCCATGCAAACGCTCGGCGTGCCATATCCTCCGGGTTACGACAGGATCGCAAACAGCGACCTGATGAAACAGGCTGATGGGATAAGAGACAATCTCGCTAAAGACAAGATCACCATCAAGAGCAACAAAGAGATAGTGGCCCTGATTGCTTATCTACAGCGCATGGGTACAGACATTAAACTGGAACAAAAAACAAAATCAGTTAATCCATAAAACAACACCGGTCATGAAATTCATTAACTATTTAGAGAGCATCACAGGGGTGGGCATCTACCCGCTTACATCGCTGCTTATATTCTTCCTGATATTTACCGTTACGTCGATCTGGGCGCTCAAAGCGGACAAGAAGTATATACTGCTGATGAAAAGCATTCCATTCCCGTCCAACGAAAACAACTAATCTATACACAAACAAACAAGCATAGAACATGCGTTTAAACAAAAAAATATCCGTCGTTGCTGCATCTGCTTTAATGCTCCTGCCAACACTTGTATTCTCTGCCCAATCAAACCCGGAAGACAAAGCCGGCAACTATAACTTCACCCTGATCGGTCTCGTGACGGTAATCCTCATCCTGCTCTTCGTAATTGGTATGCTGTCAAATACCCTGCGGCAGCTAGCGCTTGCAATTAGTGATAAAGTACGCAAAGAGAGGGAGTCTCACAAAACCACCGTGCTTTTGATATTGGCACTATGTGGTATGACAATACATGCATGTGCCACTGAAGCGGTGGCCGCAGCAGCCCCTGCCATGAGTTATATCAGCGGCATTCCTGCAAGTGACTTTTACTTGCTCACCGGTATTATTGTGCTGGAGTTCATGGTGATCTTTGCCCTGGTGATTTTTATTAAGGTGCTGTTTAACCGCATAATAGACAAACCGGAAACAGCGCGCGTGGCAAGAGCCATTGTAAAGCACAATTGGTTTTGGGACAACTTCAATAAGGCAGTGCCTATAGAACGAGAAAAGGATTTGTTGCTGGATCATAATTATGACGGAATACAGGAACTTGACAACAGCCTGCCGCCCTGGTGGAAGTATGGGTTTTACGTTACCATAGTTGTTTCCATCGTTTACATGTATCGCTTTCATGTTTCACACGATGGGCTGAGCCAGCAAGAAGAATATGCTGTAGAAATGCAACAGGGTGAAGAAGAAAAGGCTGCCTACCTGGCCCAATCTGCAAATAATGTGGATGAGACTTCGGTGACGCAACTAACCGACGCTACAACTTTATCTGAAGGCCATGAACTGTTTGTAAAAACCTGCGCTGCATGTCACGTGGCCGACGGCGGTGGAAATGTAGGGCCAAACCTGACGGACGAATACTGGCTACACGGCGGAGGGATAAAGGACATCTTCAAGAGTATAAAATATGGCTGGCAGGACAAAGGTATGAAGAGCTGGAAAGATGACTATTCGCCAAAGCAGATACAGGCATTGGCCAGTTTCGTGAAATCATTAAAAGGTACTCATCCAGCCGTACCAAAAGCCCCACAAGGCGACCTGTACATAGAAGCCTCGGACGGTAAGAGTGGTGCAGATAGTGCAAAAGCGAGTACAGACAGTAAAGACAAGATACGGGTAGTGGCTAAAGCGAATAAACAATGATTGAAAGTACAACATCCGGAATGTCGTTCCGGGATAAGGTGGCGACAGTGGACCAAAAGGGGAAGCGTATATGGGTATTCCCGCACATGCCAAAGGGTAAACTGTACAGCGCCCGTACCTGGGTGAGCCTGTTATACCTCGTCATTTTCTTTGGGTTGCCGTTTGTGAAGGTAAATGATCACCCGGTTTTCCTTATCAACATCCTCGAACGGAGATTTATACTATTCGGGCAAATATTCTGGCCGCAGGATTTCTTCATTTTCGCACTGGGGATGGTGGTGTTTATTGTATTTGTTGCGTTATTCACCGTAGTTTTTGGCCGTGTATTTTGCGGCTGGGCGTGCCCCCAGACTATTTTTATGGAGATGGTTTTCCGTAAAATAGAATACTGGATAGAAGGTGATGGCCCGCAGCAGAAGTTACTGGCCCACTCGCCCTGGAATTCTGCCAAGATAATAAAGAAAGCAAGTAAGTGGGCCGCCTTCTGGTCGGTGAGTTTCATCATCGCCACTACGTTCCTTGCCTACATAATAGGAGTAGATGAAATAAAAAAATTGGTTACCGAACCATTTTCCGAAAACATAGGGCTATTCAGTTCACTTACCGTTTTTACAACCGTATTCTTCTTTGTTTACTTACTGATGCGTGAGCAAATATGTACAGTGATATGTCCTTATGGCCGTATGCAGGGCGTGCTACTCGACCGCGATTCGGTAATAGTGGCCTATGACTATAAAAGAGGTGAGCATAGGGGTAAGTTTCATAAAAATGAAGTTCGCGCCATAGGCGATTGTATTGACTGCGAACAATGCGTAAAAGTGTGCCCCACTGGTATTGACATTCGCAATGGCACCCAACTGGAATGCATCAACTGCACGGCGTGTATTGACGCATGTAATAAAATGATGGATGCAGTTGGCCTTCCCAACGGGCTTATCCGTTATGCATCTGAGAACAACATTGCCGAGAAAAGACCCTGGCGGTTTACCTGGCGAATGAAGTCATATAGCATTGTGATGTGCCTGTTGCTGGGCGTATTGGTATGGCTTCTGTCCACGAGAACTGATGTAGGCGTTACCCTTTTGCGCACTCCGGGTCAACTATACCAGGAACAGCCGGGCAACCTGATGAGCAACCTGTACAACTACAAGCTGCTCAACAAAACCTTTAAAGACAAAACGGTAACGCTGAGGCCGGAAAATTTCAACGGTATCATTAAACTTGTTGGTGAAACAAACCTGGTTATCCCGAAGGATGGCTATACCACGGGCACCATGTTCATATACATCAGCAACGATGCTATAAAAAACAGGAAAACAATTTTGAAAATAGGCGTTTACGAGGGGAACGAGAAAATAAATACCATTACCACCTCTTTCCTTGGGCCGTTTAAAGAAATTTAATTGATCATCAATAAATATCAGGGTATGAAAATAGGTTGGGGATGGCGGATTGGGATTTTATACGGCGGCTTTGTGCTATTTATGGGTACGTTGGTAATGGCCAGTACCCACCAGCATTTCGATCTGGTATCGAAGGACTATTACGGCGAGGAGATTGCCTACCAGAAGGTAATTGATGCCGGAAAAAACCAGGCTGCATTATCCCGGCCGTTAGCGATCCATGCCAGCGGCCAGGCCGTTACTTTAGACTTTCCGGATGAATTTAGAGGCAAGGTATTATCCGGCAATGTGATGTTCTACTCACCTGTGGATGCACGATGGGACGAGACCTTCAAGATCAATGCCGAAGGCAATAGCATGAACATATCGCGCAGCAACCTGCACAATACGAGATACACCATGAAGATCAGTTGGACAGCCGATGGCAAAAATTATTACCAGGAATCAGAAATAATGCTGCACTCATAAAATGAATACGCTAACCTATACCATGGCTCTACTGATGGGCTTTACCGGCAGCCTGCACTGCGCGGGCATGTGCGGGCCTATTGTGTATGTTATGCCATTCCAGGCATTTAGCGGATTTAGAAAATTTGCGGCAATTGCTTTGTATCATATTGGCCGTATCTCGGTCTATGCAGCACTGGCCATGATACTGCATTCCTTCCGCAGCTTATTTGAACCCCGGATACAGCAATACATCTCTATGCTGCTTGGTGGCTTTTTGCTGGTCGCAGGTATCATCTCGTTTTTCCCTAATCATGCCATCCGGCTACAACTACCCTGGGCAGCATTTGTGAAGAAGCAATTGGGCCGCATTATCGGCAGGCCCGGCCTGGGTATGCTGGCTTTTTCCGGTGTACTGAACGGACTCCTACCCTGCGGCCTTGTGTATATGGCGCTTTCGGCATCCCTGGCAGGCACCACAGCAATACAGGCAGCAGGTATGATGTATGTTTTTGGGTTGGGTACCTTGCCCATGCTGGTATCCATTACTCTGTTGAAAACAAGGCTGGCCTTCATCCGCACTAATCACATCAGGAAGCTGGTGCCGGTTGTTATGTTTTCCTTTGGTTGTCTTTTTATGCTGCGTGGCATGAACCTGGGTATCCCCTACTTAAGCCCTAAAGTAACCGTGACGAGCCATGAAATAAAAGCATGTTGTTGCCACAAAAAATGAATTCGCCAATAATTGACCAGTTCCACTTTAGATTTCAAAAGCTACACTTAAGCTCAATAGCAATAATGTCATGGTGAGCCCCGTCGAACCATGACATGTTGAACATATGCACTAAGCGAAATCAAGGTCCCATTGCCACTTACTGCCAGCCATATAGTGGAACGCTATTGAAGTCGAACTGCCAATGCATATTAAATCAAACACGAAGTGATATTATTTTGCATTGTTGAGCAAATAATATCTCTTCGGGTTTATCCAATATAGCCGTATGCCTGGCCTCATGTTCATGCCTTTGCGTTCCTTATATTTCTATACATATAGTCGCTGAGCTTTCTTGAATAATCATCAAGTTCCGAAACTGAGGAAAGAAGGTATTTTATTGTTTCGGCGTACTCGTCTTCTGTTAGCGTCTCGCCGCTTAGAAGATAAATTAATCCCTGGCAGGATGTTATCGGTTTCCTTATTTCATGCGACACCATGTACAGCATGTTTTCTATAGACCTTAAATGCTCGGCCTTTTCTTCTTCCATCTTTTTCCGCTCATTTATCAGTATCCGCAGCGACAGGTATCCGTTTACCCTAAGCGCTTCGTCCTTTATTGGCACAATAACCGATTGTACCCAGTAGTATGATCCATCCTTGGCCTTGTTCCTAATGTCCCCGGTCCACATTTCTCCCGCGCTGATGGTCTTCCACATATCGGCAAAAAATTCGCGGGAATGATATTGGGAATTTACTATCCTGTGGGTCTTACCTAGTAACTCGTCCTGCGAATACATGGAAATGGCGCAAAATCGTTCATTTGCATAGGTTATTATTCCCCTGGCGTCTGTAATCGTGCAGATCACATTAGTGTCAATGGCTTTCTTGAACGCGGTAAGCGTGGAAAGAATTTTTCCTTTCTTACGTTCAAAATCATTATTCACGTTCCTGCCTACATACACTATCTCTGCCAGCGCCCCGTGTTCATCAAATATCCCGCTTTCTTTCCACGATATCCATTTTTCATCGCCCGGAACATCCACCAATTGTATTGTAGAGATTGAAGGATTAATTGGCGTCAGATCCGTAATAAATCCGGAATAGAACTTCCTGGCCTCTTCTGAAAAGCTGTCAGTAAACTTTGCGCCAATTAGCGATGCTGCCGACACACCAACCAATTCACAGTATGCCGGGTTTACAATCTTAAGTACCTTTTCCGGCGTTGTAATAACAATATAGTCCTCAGAATCCAGCAGCAATTTATATCTCAACTCGATGACTTCTGTATCGGCGATCATTTTTTTCAATGTAAATTCGTTTTTTGTTCATAAGCGACTCACTGGGATGGCAAGGAAAATACCCATGCCTATCAGTGCGCAAATTAAATCGGCTTGTCAAAAAAAGACATGACGAAAATCATTTTTGCGGGTTAGTGACGTTGAAAAAATAAATACCACTATATGGCGAAGTTATTTTTCGTTTATTAACTGCCATAGCTTTAGCGAAGGCATGTTATGCAAGGCGCAAAATCCGCGAATAGTGAGCTATTTAAGGACTTTTGGGACGAAGCAGAAATGGAAAAGAACAAGTCAGATGGTGGTATTTATTTTGCCATCGTCACTAAGTGACGTTGGCGAAATAAATGCCACCATATAACGAAGTTGTTTTTCTTTTATGCGAGGCGCAAAATCCGCGAATAGCGAGCTATTTAAGGACTTTTGGGACGAAGCAGAAATGGAAAAGAACAAGTCAGATGGTGGTATTTATTTTGCCATCGTCACTTACTTTGTTGCGGGATAAAAATAATCATACGCGTTTTCAATAAAGCCATTTCCGAGCTTTGACAGGTTATGGGGCGAGTATAGTAACACAAGGTAATCTGCCTTTTTCATATTGCCCGCCCAGTCATACCCTTCGATAGATCTCCATTCATCCTGGTTTATTACTGTTGCGAAATAGTACCAAACTTCCCAGTTGGAATTTGTTTGGTGCATATAATCATCATGGAGGAGCGTAAAGACAAAACTGTCGCCGATATATATTGCTGCAGGCTTTGACTTTGTAGTGTCGCTGACATAATTGACATCGGGGTAAGTGAAATTTTCGGACACTATCGGGTAACTTAAATTGAGCAATTTGTATAGGTCATCATCTTTATCCCTGGCCCCGGACGAGGTATTTACGTTGCTCAGTGCAATATGCGGTAACTGTATGTTTCTCTTCTTTTCGATATATTTTGTGAGGCTGTCGGCTGCAAGTAATGAACCATAAGTTGTCCAGTGATTTCCCTGCCTGGCATAAAGCAGATCTTTGCTATTACCGCTCATAGAAACAAACCATGCATTAAAATCTACCTGGTTTATTTTTAAAGAGTCAGCGATACGCAGGTACGTTTCATAATTGGAGGGCGCAACGGCAGGCCCTTGCAAGTTTTCAGGGAAATCGGAAGGATAAAAGTAAGCTTTACCGGGCGCATAAGCCAGTATCAACGTTTTTCCCAGATGAGCAAGGGTATCTTGTATTGCCTTTAGTTTTGTAAGGATGCTAACCGCTTTTGCATTGCCAACAAAATCCTTGCCGAAATAGGCGTCGATATATGCCTTTAGGTACAGGTTTTGGTGCTGCCCCAGTACAACATCGGTAGCATGTAATTTTTTAAATAGCCAGAAGTCGAGCTGGTTGTTGAGCTTTACCATATTTGCCCTGAACCCGCATTGGTCGTTGAAATAATTATCCTTTTTGATCTGGAAAGAACCATCCCACCACTTTCCAGGCAGGAAGGGTGGATTTTCAGCTTCCTTATATTCTCCGTTAAGTTTAGCCGGGGCAAAAACAACAAAATGTTTCTGTATGACGGGCGATATCATTAGAACGAATACCAGCCAAAATAGCAGGGGTTTAATTTTATTTTCCATATGCTTAGAACCTGAAGTAAATGAAAGGGTTAAAAGTGGAAGAGGTTATGCGGCAAGCTGAGAGGATACCCAAAGCAATTACGACTAAGGTCATTAAAAAATGTCGTCTTAACGGATATTCATGATAGAACACTTGCTGCTGTATGCGTTGTCCCAATTGTGACAACGTAAAAAATGAAAAAAAGGCCGCCAATGCCAATGTAGTGAAATATTCACTGTCGGGCAGCCAAGAGCCCGTGGAGGGGTGCGACACAAACATCCTTTGCAGGTATGCCAATGACCGGTCGAGGTGTTCTAACCTGAAGAATACCCACCCGGTGAGTACTATGACAAATGTATAAACAAGTGCAGCCTTACCCAGTTTAGCCAGCCACCTGCCGAGGAACAGACGCTCCAAAACGAGGAAAAAGCCATGATATGCGCCCCAAACTACGAACCCCCATGCCGCGCCATGCCATAGCCCGGACAGCAGGAATACCAGCCATAGATTGAAATACAACCTCCATTTACTGTTTACGCGGTTGCCGCCCAGGGGGATGTACAAATAGTTGCGCATCCAGTTGCCGAGCGTGATGTGCCACCGGCGCCAGAAATCTGTAATGGAAACTGCGGTATAAGGGTTGTTGAAGTTCTCGGGAAAACGGAAACCCATCATCAATCCCAGGCCAATAGCCATATCGGAATAGCCTGAAAAGTCGAAATAAATCTGGAAAGTGAAGCTTAGTGCACCAAGCCAGGCAGTTGCATTACCCAGTTCATTATGCGGCAAGGCGAAAACATGATCTGCGGTGGCTCCCAGCACATTTGCAATAAGCACTTTTTTGCCGAGGCCAATAAAAAAACGATAGAGTCCCCTGAGCCTGTTTTCGTATTTGTCGAAGCCGGTATGATCATATATCTGTCCGGCAAACTCGCTGTACCTTACAATGGGACCGGCTATCAGCTTGGGAAAAAGGATGATGTATAGCAGGTAGTCCCGGAAACGGCGAAGAGGCTTGTGTGTCCCTTTAAATACGTCCACCGCGTAAGTCACCGTCTCAAATGTATAGAAGGATATGCCTATGGGCAACGCAAGCTTTGTCCAGCTCAAAGGGTGCATCCCCAGTTTTTGGGCTACCGTGTTTATGTTTTCCACAAAAAAGTTGCTGTACTTGAAAAACAGCAGCAAACCAAGGTTTATACACAAGGAAAGGCAAAGTAATGTAACACGCATATAATGATGCAAAGACCCTGCTACGAGCTTCACAAAATTAAGGTCGATGGTAACGCCCCCCGATGTGGCCATAAGCCTAACAACATAGAAATCGATCGCTGTTGTGGCCAGTATAACAAATATGAACTTAGGGGCGCCCCATGCGTAGAAGAATATGCTGCCGCATAAAATGACTGCGTT
>Ga0206969_1192_pt1 | contig 10203 bp, 1 predicted proteins | sample Alteio_BWOrgHeat_87_FD_153256 | JGI IMG/M metagenome (GOLD analysis project Ga0206969, IMG submission 153256) | Enriched cells from forest soil in Barre Woods Harvard Forest LTER site, Petersham, Massachusetts, United States -... | ecosystem: Environmental > Terrestrial > Soil > Temperate forest > O... | reverse complement strand
ACAAAAAGCCAACCCGGCCAAGCCCGAAGGCCGGCCGGGGGCAAATTGGGTAACCAATTGGCAAACAGGGTTGGCGGATATCTTATCAATGACACGCAAATGGTATCACCACGGGGTTCACCTCAAAGCTGGCCGAATTGCCGCTTGATAATGTGGTGGTGCAACCTGATGCCGCATTCTTGATTGAATTGATCGTAATGGTTTCGGCACCCGGATTATGAAGAGCGCCGGTAGTGAACCCACCGCCTGTGCCCCCGCTGATGGTGCTGAACACAACATCGGGTAGCGATGTTGTATATGGTCCACCGGTGTTGGCGCCGCTCAATGTATAAGTAAGGGTGTATGTGGACGGGGGCAGCGTGCCAGATTTCACCACTATAACGGCGCCCGCATCAACATAGGTATAAGAAGATGCTGTGCTGAACATACTTACATTAGGGCCTGCATCAACCGTTACGGTAGTAAAGCTGGAACAGCCGCCAGCCAGGCTATATTCTATTACCGCCGTACCTGTTGCTATACCTGTCCACGAGCCAGACGATGGGTCCACCGTGGCTATCGCAGTATTGCTGCTGCTGAATGTACCACCGGTTGTGCCAGGGTGAAGCGTAGTCGATGTGCCGGGGCATAGTTCTGTGGTACCCGTAAGCGATGCACCGCCGGAACCAACTGATACTGATGTTGTGTAAATGGTACCTGATAAACATCCCGAGCCACCTGTGCTAACGGTTAGCGAATATACTGCAGTACCGGTAGCTGTTGGCGTAGCATTAGTGGTGCCGGCTATTGCCAGCGCAACTCCCACACCGCTCCAGTGGTAGGTATAGATGCCCACTCCACCCGTTGGGTTGGCGTAAAGTGTTACCGCTGTACCCAGGCAAAGGCTGCTGCCGCCATTATTCGTTGGCACTGCTGTGGGCACGGGGTTCACACTTACATTAGTGGTGTACTGCGTGGTACAGGCCGAGCCTGCGCCATTGTTCACCGTAACTGTATATACATTCGTGGCCGATGCTGATGCTATTGTGGCTACTGCCGATGTGCTGCTCGTGATCGCATCTGCGCCTACCCACGAATAGCCGGTTACGTTAGATGGGGTATTTGCACTCAGGTGTACCGTACCACCCACGCACAACGGGCCGTCATTTGTTACACTTGCAAGTGTTGCGTCAGGCTTAACTGTGAAGTTTGCCGTGTTGGCGGTCGTAACCGGGCTGCTGCACATAGTACCCGAAGTATGGAATACCGATGTTACCGTTACCGTAGTAAGACCTTGAGATGTAAGCGAACCGGATGGTATGGTAAATACGCCGCCTGCATCCATTGTTGCCGAACCACCCGTAGTATTTGCGCCGCTAAGGCCATACACAACTGAATAAGCGCCGGTACCGCCTACAAGGCTGCCTGCCGTTACCGTAGCTGTGCCCGCACCACCTGCGCACAGGTCGGCAGCTGTAATGCTGAACCCGGAAACCACGGGATGTGGGTTAACATGGAATGTCGATGTATTGCCACTGGTCAGCGTGCTGCTGCACGATGTGCCGGTAGAATAGTTTATCGATGTTACTGTCACCGTTGTAGAACCTGACGTTCCTAACACGCCGGATGGAATAATAAACGATCCATTACCCGACCCGTCTATCGACAATGTGGCCGTATTGTTAGTAGATGCATTTGGTGCACTGAGGTCGTAATGAACAATATAGGTAGCAGGGCCTGCAAGGCTGCTGCTGGTAACATTTACTGTAGTAGCAAAGCCGAGGCATATATCTGCTGCAACAGGTGTAAACGTGCTCACCACAGGGAGTGGGTTCACGTTGAACGACGCACTAACGCCCGTTACAGGGCTGCTGCACGCGGTGCCGCCGGTGAACTGTATAGCTGTTACAGCTACCGTAGTGTTCACTGTATTGGTCAGGGCCGATGATGGAATTAAGAATGATCCACCGGTCCCTAACGTAACATTCGTTGTAGCAGTAAGGCCGGAAGCTGTATTGCCGCCGCTCAGGCTGTAAGTAACGGTGTAATTGCCACTGATAAGAGACGTAGATTGAAGACCCGCTAATTCTCCACCACCTACGCAAAGATCATTTACTGTTACTGTAAGACCGCTGACAACTGGGTACGGATTAACATTGAAGGTATTGTGCGCACCCAGGGAGGTGACACTACAGCCGGTAACGCCATCTATCACAGAGTTGATAGTGATCGTAGTTATTGTTGCTGTTGACCCGGTGCTTAGCGTTGTGCCCGCAGGGAAAGTAACTACACCGCCTGTTGTAGTCAATGCAGATGGTGTGGTGAAAACCCCGCCAGGCGCTATTGTATAGCTGAAGGTGTAGGTGCCGTTGACGAGCGAACTGCCGATAGTAAAGTTTGGTGTACCGCCAGAGCATATATCCGTACCGGTAACATTGAAGGTAGTCACGTTCGGATTGGGGTTAACCGTTACCGTAGTGGTGAAGTAAGTAGTATTAGTACAATTAGCGCCCGGTGTGCTTACCGCTACCGAATAAACCTGCGACGATGGCGAACCTACTGCTGTTGGTATTGCTGAAACTGTAGCGCTTGCCGATGTACTGCTGAGGATGCCAACACCGGACCACAAATAAGTGTAAGGTGGGTTACCGCCCGTAGCATTTGCTGGAATATTTACCGTGCCTGTGAGGCATACTGGGCCACCAGGTATCGGGTTGGCGGTTGGCACGGCATTAACCGTAACTGTAATTGCATAAACACCAGAAGTACAACCTGCACCTGTGCTGCTCAGCGTTACAGAATAAGTAGTAGTTGTAGTTGGCGATACAATTGGGTTTTGGCCAGTTGGCACTGCGCCTGTTGATGCAGCCCAACTGTAGCCGGTTGTGTTGATGTCGTTTGTCACCAGGTGAGAAACACCGCCTACACATATCGGGTTATCGTTAGCCACCAAAGCAGTAATGCCTGTTGACGACGGCACCGGGTTAACGCTTACCGTTGCTGTCCATATAACTGAAGAAGTACACGTTGGCGTTACTGAGTAAGCTATAGATGTGAGGCTAACAAAGTTATTTCCCACTCCAAGGCCACTTGCATAAGGCACAGTAAATGATGCAGCGCCGCCCGTGCTGCCTTCATGCAGTGAAGCAGTAAGGCTCGGACCGGAACCTACCTGGTAGGTAACCGTATAATCACCAGCCAGCAGGCTTGCTGCTGACACGCTAACTGTAGCATCTGCACCTACGCATACCAGATTGCCTGTAGCTGTAAGACCTGCCGACTGTGGCACCGCATTCACAGAAACCGTAACCGCTGTTGCCGGGTAGCTGGTACAGCTATTGGCATTGGTAACGGTTAAGTTACCATTGTACAAGCCTGTAGCATCAGTTGACGGAACGGTGATATTTATGGAACCGGATGTGCCGCTCACCGAACCGGTGCTGCTGCTGCCGATCAGCGGGGTTGCATCTGTCCATGCAATGCTATAGCCGGTTGGAGTGTTTGCAGTACCTGAATAGTTAAACGTTGCAACGCTGCCTGCACAGTTGTTTACCGCACTATTGCTGAGCGTGATGGCAGGCAACGGATTAACTATAAGTGTGAGCGGGAACGTCTGCACACATGATGTGCCAGTAGAAGTGGTCACTGTAAGTGTGCCCGTATAAGTAGCTGCCGGTGTGGATACAGGGACAGTAACTGTAAATAAACCGCCGGAAACTGTACCCGATGTTGTAGAAGGACCACCTGCACTCCAGTTCAGCGTGTAGGTGCTGGCTATGGAAAGCCCGGTATAACTGTAGGTTACATCGTCTGAATGAACCGGGTCTGTACAGAGTGTGTTGCTGCTATTTATACTAACAAATGCTGGCAGTGCGTTCACCGTTAATGTACTTATAGCATGTACCCCAGCCGGACAACTTGAAACCTCAGAGGTAATGTCGCTGATGGTCAATAAACTATTGCCTGCCGTTGTAAGCAGTGTACCTGGTATCGTTAATATACCACTGCCACCGCCTATAGTAGCCGTACCGAATTCCACAGAATGGCCGTTAGGCGCACCCAGGGAATATTGAAAACTATACGAACCGTCAGCAAGCGTTGAAGCTGATACGGTAACATTCACATCAGTGCCTGCGCACGTAGCTGCACCTGTAACGCCAACCGCACCCGGAACAGGTGAAGGGTTAACAGATACCGTGATACCTATGCCGGACGCGCTTACACAAGTAGTGGCAGTATTGGTAACTGTTACCGTACCGGAGTACTCGCCTGCTGTGGTAGTAGAAAGAGAAGTAGGTACGCTAATAACGCCACTGGTACCGCTAACAGAACCCGTATTCGTAGCCGGGAAGCCGTTAGACGTAGCCGTGCCATCCCATGTAATGGTATATTGGTTTGGCGAATTGGTAGTAGCTGAGTAAGTTAATGAACTTGGAACGCCGGCACATACCGTACCTGCATCTGTGCCCGTAAGCGTGATGGTAGGGAGGCCATTGATAACCTGCGTAAGCGTGCCAACTGTTTGCGTACAACCCGTTGCCGAATTCTTCACGCTAAGCGTGCCGGTATAGGTACCAACCGGTACACCGGCTGCGATATGTACATCAATGTTGGCGCCGAGACCTGTGAATGTGCTAACATCATCGGGGCCGCCAGAGGGTGCCCATGTTAGTGTATATTGGTTACCTGTACCGGTGGTACCAGAAAAGTATAATACATCTTGTGCCGAAGTACTGAAACATGTAGGTTGTGCAGTAGAGAAGCCACCGCGTGTAGGCAATGGATGAACAGTATATACGATGGTTTGCGGACCAGCCGATGGACAACCTGCTGCAGACACGATGCTTACATTATATACTTGTGTTGCGTCTGATGTCCCTGAATTAACCAATGCGTCAGTTATCGTATTACCGCAACTGCTTCCACTGCAGGCATTTTCACCAGTAATACCGGCGCCAGTTGTACCCAATGCCCAGGTAAATTGACTTGTACCGGCGGTGGTTGCCGACAATACAATATTTGCCGCGATGCCACTACAAGCTGATGTGCCCAAAAGACCGACATAGGACGGAACAGGATTGATGCTCACCGTAGTAGTATAATAAATAGAAGTACAGCCTGAACCCGATGTGCTTACAGTAACCGAGTAAACATGACTGGAAGCGCTTGCTACCGATGCCGTATTTGTAGCGGTACTTGATAAAGTTCCAATACCACTGCCTGCATCACCACTCCAGTTATAGGTATAAAGACTACCATAACCGCCTGTTGGTGTGCCATTAGCCGTGAGTGTAAACGTAGTACCCGCGCAGACAGGAGACGAGGTGGAGAGTGACGTAATAGACGGCACTGCATTAATGCTCACAACCGTTGTAGCTGTGTTTGCACATAAAGTAGTGGCATTGTGGAAGCTAACGGTAACCGTATAAACGCCTACTGTACTTATATCTGTGGTGATATTGCCGGAAGCATCTATGCTTAACCCAGTAGATGGGTTCACACTAAAACCATCAACCGAAACCGAACTGAGACCAAATGGGCTAACAGGTGTTGCTACCTGGCAGAATGGGGTGCCGGGTGCTCCATACCCAAAGAGTATAGCTGTAGGCAATGGATGAACAGTATATACTATGGTTTGCGGGCCTGCCGATGGACAACCTGCCGCCGACACAATGCTTACGTTATATATTTGTGTTGCGTCTGATGACCCTGAATTGGTCAATGCGTCTGTAATCGTATTACCACAGCTTCCGCCGCTGCAGGCATTTTCACCACTGATACCGGCGCCTGTTGTGCCCAATGTCCAGGTAAATACACTTGTACCGGAGGTGGTTGCCGACAATGCAATATTTGCCGCTATGCCACTACAAGATGATGTGCCCAAAAGGCCCACATAGGAGGGCACAGGATTGATGGTAACCGAGGTGGTATAATAGATAGAATTACAACCCGGGTTAGACGTACTCACCATAACCGAATAAACATGAATAGAAGGACTTGTTACAAGTGCGGTATTAGTAGCGGTACTTGAAAAAGTACCAATACCACTGCCTGCATCACCGCTCCAGTTGTAGGTATAAAAGCTGCTACCGCCACCTGTTGGGGTTCCATTAGCGGTGAGCGTAAATGTAGTACCGGTACAAGCAACAGACGGGCCAGAGAGCGATGTAATAGAAGCCACAGGATCTATAGTCACAACCGTTGTAGCCGTATTGCTACAATGAGTATCGTGGAAGCTAACGGTAACCGTATATACGCCTACTGTGCTTATATCTGTGCTGATATTACCTGAAGCATCTATGCTTAACCCGCTTGATGGTGATACACTGAAACCATCAACCGAAACCGAACTGAGACCAAACGGGCTAACTGGTGTCGTTGACTGGCAGATTGGCGAGCCAGGCGTACCATACCCAAAGAGTATAGCGGTAGGTAATAGATGCGCCGTATAAGTTACCGCAGTTGGCGAACCAGGGCAACCTGCGCCGGATGTAGGGGTAACATTATATACCTGTGTTTGATCACCTGCGCCTGAATTAACGATTACATCATTGATTGTAGTACCGCTGCCTGGATTAGCGCCGCTAATGTTAGAACCACTGGCGCCTACTGTCCAGGTAAAGGAACTGGTACCCGAGGTGGTTGCTGCTAAATTGATGCCTGCAGGCGAACCTGTACAGCCAGCATAGGCAGTAGTGGTAAGCGATGGTGTAGGATTAACGCTGAATGACCAGGTATTAGGCGCAGATACTACTCCAACGCAGCCAAACGGATCTATTATTGTATTAATTGTGATCGTTTCAGCGCCCGAGCTGGTAAGTGGTATCGTAGTAAAGCCGCCGCTGCCGCCGCTGCCGCCGTTTATGCCAACACCGGTAACTAAATTCCCTGTAGAGGATGGATTGCTTACATCATAAGTAAGTGAATAAATTGCTGTAGGTAGCGCCATGCTGCCAAATCCTAATGTTGTGGTACTGCCCTGGCAAATATTACTGGCCGCATCTGGCAAAGTAGTGCTCACATTAGGCAGGTTATGATTGTTAATAGACAGCGAATAGGTATTTGTACAAGTCGAAGCCGTGTTCATAACCGTAAGCGTAGCTGTATAACCACCTGCAGCCGTACCGCTGGCTGTGCCGGCTGTAATAGGAGAAGATGGGAACGAAGTAAAGCTGCTTACATTACCGTCAACAGGGCCTGGGCTTGCGCCAGTCCAAACCAATGTATATTGGTCGGCGCCTGAGGCGGCACTGTATGCAAAATTCAATGTCTTGGCCGTACCAACGCAAGCATCGGCCGTGAGATTTGTGAAAGTGACGGTAGGCAGAACATTATCCACAATCGAAGCTGTTGAAATAGCAGATATGTCTGTGGTACAAGTTGTTGAAGGAGAAGTAAAACGTATAGTTTCAAATGTAACGGTGTTAGTAGTACCAGCAGCCAGGTCACCGGTTGGGATGGTTAAGAAACCATTGCCGCTGCCGTCTATTGTTATTGTGGACTGGTCGTGAGCAGTACCTGTACCTGTGCTGTATTGTACGGTATAATTACCGGCAGCAAGACCCGTAGATGCTATGTTAACCGTACCATTGATGCCATCACATACCGGAAGACCGGTTGGTGTGATGGATGTGTAAGCTGCAACTGCATTCACAGTAACAGTAGTAGTATATTGCGCACTCGTGCAGCCTGAAGCTGTTTGTGTTGCCGTTACCGAGTAAACTGTAGTGCCTGATGCAATACTTGGGTTAGCCGCAGTCACATTAGAAGGAACCACATCAGGAGAAGAGTAGCCGCTACCTGTCCATGAAAAGGAATAAATGCTACCTACGCCGCCAGTTGCATTTGCAATAAGGCCTACCGCATTGCCCGCGCATATTGCACCTGAGTTAGAAGGAGCAAGTGTTGGTACTGTATTTACATTAAACGTTGTTGCATAATAACCTGATGTATTACAACCATTACCAGTAGCGCTTACAGTTACTGAATACGTTTGGGAGCCTGTAGCCGTGATGACTGCTGTATTCGTATTGCCGCTGGTTGTAGCCGAGACAAGTGTTGGGGCTGTACCCAACCAATGATACGTGATTGTTCCCGCTCCGCCAGAAAGCGTACCGGCTGTAAGTGTACTCGTTCCGCCAGAACAAATATCTCCGCTATTGCCTAAACCGGCAAGGGATGGCTGCCCATTTACAGCAAACGATGTGGTATTACCAGAACTTAGCGTACTGCTGCTGCCACACGTATTGTCTATATGATTAATTGTAATACCCTCGGAAGCTGAAGGATTCGATATTCCACCGTAAGTAAATGTACCGGTACCGCTACCACCCATGGTGAGCGTAGCAGTTAGGCCGGACCCAGCATTAGGCGCTGCGAGATCGAAATTAACTGTAGTAGATGAAAAAGGTTTCAGGGTTGTGGAATTAACGGTTACGGTTGTGCTGCCGCCGGTGCAAATATCGCTTGCTGTTATGGATGTGAAGTTGCTCACAACAGGCACACCAACGTAAAAATTATTAGCCACAGACCCCAATGGTGAGCTGGTTGTTGAAGTACAGGAATTAGCTATCTGCGTATAAACCACATGGTTATTGCCAGCCGCCGGTGATGTTATGTCGAAATGGCCGATGCCACCCGAGGTTGGTGTAGTGGTTGCCGTAAGCGTGCTGCCCCCGTTTATTGTATAGCTGATCACATAAATATCATCAGTAAGGCTGGAGGGAAAGCCGATCGTTTCTGGGCCAGAACAAATGTCACTCGCGCTCGGAGAGAACCCACTGACAGAAATAGAACCCGAGCTCACATAGAACGAAGTTGTGGCCTGCGACCCTGTGAAGGTTGTGGTGACACAGCTTGTTCCTACATTTTGTACTTGTGTTACCACTATTGTAGCCAGGCCATTAGCCGGGAATTGGGAATGAGGGATAGTAAACGTGGCTGGGCTGCCACTTGTAAAATTAAGGTCTGCTGTATGTGTAGTACCACCATTAACGGTATAAGATACGGTATAATCGGTATGCGCAAGCGAGGTTGATGCTACAGAAATAACCATATCGCTGGTATTACAAATGCTGGCAGAAGCAGGTGTTTGGTTAAAGTCGTTAGCTGTAGGCGTTGCATTTACTGTTACAATAACTCCGCTCGATGCAGTTAATCCATTACCATCTGTAATGGTAAGGCTATACGTATGCGTACCTGCTACTGTAGCATCAACTGCGGCCGTAGCACTGTAGGTTCCAACTGTTGCATCAAACATTCCACCATCCGGTGATGTCCATGAATAACCTATACTGCCAGCATCACTACTTGCCCCAGAGGTACTCAAGGTAGGATTAGTTCCCCCTGCGCATGCCGGGTTTGGCGATGCAGAAACAGCGCCCGCAGTTTCCTGGTTAGAAATGCCTGTAAGAAAAACATCGTGCGCTGTTATGCCGGTAGCAGTTATAGTGTGTGCGCTTGTATTTGCTGCACCATATATTGCCCAGGTAGAGGTAGTGCCAATATACGTAGCCGCGCTTATGTCAGCTTCAGTGCCTATTACATCTCCAGTTCCAGATCCGGGTATATATGTAGCAGTAGCATCATAAGTATATCCGGTGCCGGTTATCGTCACCTCCCAGTTTTTATTTAAATAGTTATTACCGTCAAAATTAGCACCGACCCCACTATTAAAAGGTTGTATCGTAGCAGTAGTAGTACCAGAAACAGCACTGAAATTAAGAGAAATTGGCCTGTAATCCCCTGCAACAACAACATCTCCTAAAGGATAATTGTAGATGCCCGTGGCCGTAATCGGCTCCGTTACTAAAAAACTACCTCCAGATGCAACTATGTATGAAGAACTTTCACGGCTCGGTATTAAATTTTAATGGTACTTCCAGTCAGCATATTTCTTGGACCGATGCGTCAGCCTGGAACTTTGGCACGATAATGGTAATAGGAAGCGGTTCATCATTAGTATTGTCAACTGATTTGCCATTGTCTGATGGAAATACAATTTTAACTTATTCATTAGTTGTAGCCAGCGGTGGGACGATAGATGTAAATACACATGTAATTACTGACCCGGCATCTGATGGTGATGGATTTGATCTTGCGGCCGGTGGCACATTTAAAACAGCTAACACAAACACCAGCGGAGCTATTTTTGGCTCACTTAACACTGGTTCGCTAATTGGTGCTGTTGTAACTTTAGACCCCGGCGCGAACTATGAATTTGAC
>Ga0206969_1281_pt2 | contig 10208 bp, 9 predicted proteins | sample Alteio_BWOrgHeat_87_FD_153256 | JGI IMG/M metagenome (GOLD analysis project Ga0206969, IMG submission 153256) | Enriched cells from forest soil in Barre Woods Harvard Forest LTER site, Petersham, Massachusetts, United States -... | ecosystem: Environmental > Terrestrial > Soil > Temperate forest > O... | reverse complement strand
GAACCATACATACTGCATCCATTAGCCGTAGCGCGCATTGTGGTTGAGGAGATCGGGCTGGGTGTTACATCTGCAATATGCGCCCTGCTGCACGACACAGTTGAGGATACCGAAATAACACTGGAAGACGTAAGCCGGGAATTCAACACCCACATTGCTAAGATCATTGACGGCCTCACCAAAATATCGAACGTTGTGGATATCAAGGCCGACACCACTGTGCAGGCCGAGAACTTTAGAAAGATATTATTGACGCTTGCAGATGACCCCCGGGTAATACTCATAAAGCTTGCCGACCGCCTGCACAATATGCGCACGCTGGACAGCATGAGCCGCGATAAGCAGCTAAAAATATCATCGGAAACCACCTACATCTACTCTCCCCTCGCCCATCGCCTGGGTCTCTACGAGATAAAAAGCGAAATGGAAGATCTGGCCATGAAGTACACCCAACCGGAAGTGTATATGGAAATAGCCCAGGGCCTGAAAGAAACCAAGCGCGAAAGGAGCAGATACATCAATGAGTTTATTAAACCGGTAAAAGAAGAACTGATTGCTGACGGTTTTGATTTCGAGATATATGGTAGGCCAAAGGCCATTCACTCCATCTACAACAAGATGCGCAAGAAGCATGTAACGTTTGATGAGGTGTATGACATCTTCGCGATCCGCGTGATACTGAAATCAACGCCAGAGCGGGAGAAAGAAGACTGCTGGAAAGTGTACTCGATCATCACCAATTTTTACCGGCCCAGTACGGAGCGGCTGCGCGACTGGATCAGTGTACCGAAAGGCAACGGCTACGAGGCGCTGCATACCACAGTTATGGGCCCGGGCGGTAAGTGGGTGGAAGTGCAGATACGCACCGAGCGCATGAACGAGATTGCAGAAAAGGGCCTTGCCGCACACTGGAAGTACAAAGAAGGCGGCCCCATATCTGCACACGAAAGCAAGTTAGACAGTTTCCTGACCCACCTGCGAGAAATACTGAACAACCCGGATACCGACACTATAGATTTTATACAGGATTTCAAGCTGGACCTTTTTACCGAAGAGATTTACATATACACCCCAAAGGGCGATATGCGTGTATTGCCAAAAGGCGCTACAGCACTCGACTTTGCCTTCGACATCCACACAGAGTTAGGGCGGCATTGCATTGGTGCGAAGGTGAACTACAGGCTGGTGCCCCTAAGCCATCAATTGGACAGCGGCGACCAGGTAGAAGTGATCACTTCATCCAAACAAAACCCGTCGGAAGACTGGCTGCAGTTTTTAATAACTGCAAAAGCAAAGTCGCGTGTAAAAGCCTACCTGAAAGAAGATAAGCGGAAAATAGCGGAAGACGGGAAGGATGCACTCCGGCGCAAACTAGATCACTTGAAATTGCCGTTGTCTCAGCAGAATGTAAATGAGCTGTTGCAACATTTTAAGAAAGCCACGCCACTTGATCTCTATTATGCTATCGCCGTTGGAAACATAGACCTCAAAGACCTGAAAACCTTTGTGGTGCATGGCGACAAGCTTATGCCAGTTGCACGCGAAATAAAGCAGGATATAAAACACGCGCCGCATGACGAAGACCTAGCTAAACAAAAACCCGGTAAGGGCGCAGAACTCATTATCTTCGGAGAGCGCTCTGACAAAATATTGTACAAGCTGGCCCAATGCTGCCAGCCGATACCTGGCGATGATGTGTTTGGCTTCGTAACATCAGGCGAGGGGCTGAAAGTGCACCGCACAGACTGCCCAAATGCAGCGCAGCTATTAGCCAACTATGGCCACAGGATCGTGAAAACAAAATGGGCAAAGAACAAAGAAATATCCTTCCTCACAGGCGTGCGCATTACCGGCCTTGATGATGTAGGGGTGATACAAAAAATAACCAACATCATATCCGGCGAACTTAAACTAAATATGCGGTCACTAAGCATAGACTCTAAAGACGGCATATTTGAAGGCAACATAATGGTTTATGTACACGACCGCGAAGAGCTCAACGCTTTCTGCACCCGCCTTGGTGCACTTGAAGGCATAAGTAAGATAGAGAGAATAGAGAATAATGAGGCAACCTGAAGGTGAAATGTAAATAGTAAAGAAAAAGGGTCACATTAACTAATATTTCTAATAAATTCGCAAAAAAATCTCAAAATGATCATTCAATTCAGCATAGGGAATTACCGGTCATTCAATGGCATACAGACTATTAATTTCAGGGCTACAGGTATAGTTTCCGAAAATAAAACGGTGGATGCAAATAACATTGCAGAAGTGGATGGACAGCGGTTATTAAAAACCCTTGGCGTATATGGCGCAAATGCAAGCGGCAAATCTAATCTAGTGAAAGGGTTTCATTTCTTTAAGAGAATGGTAAAATGGTCCCTGAACAACGAAGATCTTTTTACGCATATATACGACCCCAATATACAGGCAATAGAAAACAAATCAGATGATTGTGGTTATTTTCAAGTTGTAATTTTAATAGAAGGAAGGAAATACCGGTATGGATTTACATTAGGAGAAAAAGAAATTGCTACAGAGTGGTTATTTGGCCCTGACAGAGGAAATGGAAATTATTATTTTTCTCGGATAGGAAAAGAAATAGAAATAAATGAAGAGTATTTTCCCGAGGGCTTAAATATCCCATACGATACTAAATTGAGAGCTAATACTCTTTTCCTAACTTTCTGCTCTTCATATAATGGACAAATATCTGGTAGCATTCGGGATTTTATTTCTTATAAAATAAAACATACTGAAACGTCAGATAACGATTCGGATAGGAATGCAGATACAAATAAACTAGTTGAGGAAAATAATAAAGAAGTTGTTTTGAATTGGCTAAGGGAAGCAGGTTTGGATTATAATGACATTAAAATACAAAAGAATAATAATAGAAATGAACACCCAACAATTATAGTGTATAAAAACATCTATGATAGCCATGGCAAAATAATTGGCACCATACCGATGAACCTTAAAGAGGATGAATCTGACGGCACACAAAAATATTATTCATTTATTGGCAAGCTGTATAAAAAATTTGAAGACGGCGGTCTTCTTATTTCTGATGAAATAGATAGTAACTTCCATCCCGCTTTATTACAAAAGATCATTAGTTTATTCAATAATCCATTGGTAAATAAAGCCAATGCCCAATTGCTTTTTACTAGCCATGATACTAACCTGATGAGCCCGGAAATTATGCGTCGCGACCAGTTTTATTTCACGGAGAAATCATCTAATGATGAAACTGTACTTTATTCTTTATCTGACTTAAAGGGTATTCGCAACAATGCGGATTTTGCAAATCAATACCTGGCTGGATTTTATGGAGCATTACCTGTATTGGGCGATTTTATCGAAGAATCTCTAACCACTGAAAACCCGGAAAAGTAAGTTATGCCAACTCAACCCTGGAAAAAAAATAATGACGATGCAAGGCACGAAGATAGTTTGCCAACCTATATTATTTTTTGCGAGGACAAAGTGCACGAACCGGAGTATTTCGGAACTTTCAACGTTAAGCATGATCTGAAAATTGTTGTAATTCCAGATCAAGGTCAAAATCATTTTAATTTTTTCAATACAGTAAAGCAATGCTTCAAGGATAAAAGAATGGCGGTAGTGAATGGCAGTTACAAAGTCATTGATGAATTAATGGAAAACATCTGGTGTGTTTATGATAGAGACACTGATTTAACACAATCGAATATAAAACAGAGGGATAATTTCTTTTTCACCAACGCTATTAAATCTGCTGCTGATTGCGGATTAAATGTAGCTTGGAGTAATGATGCGTTTGAATTGTGGGTTTTACTGCATTTTGAAGAGGTTCCGGCTGAAATCGCATTCTATCGTGACAACATTTACAATAGGCTAACTGAAGTTTTCCGTAACCTTCCAAACTCTTCTGAAGGGTTAGCGAATATAGTAGGTCAACCAGATTTTCATTACAAAACTCATTTAAAGAGACGTCCCAATTTTAGCCAACATGTTCTTCCGTTATTACATGAAAGAAGTAATGCTGCAATTGAAAATGCAACTGCACTAGAAGCCATTTATTCACACGACACCCCTTTCCACGACCGAAATCCTTGCACAATGGTTCACCATTTAGTTCGTGAACTATTGGCTTTTCAACAACAATAAATACTAACCATGCAAGACACTAATCCACTTTACACCACATACCTCACCGTAACCCAAAAAGCCGCAGACATAAACTATGCCTCTGCTGTGCTTGGATGGGACCAGGAAACTTATATGCCGCCTAAAGGTGCCGAGGCACGTGGACGTCAATTGGCTACGCTTGCTTCTATGGCGCACCAACTGCTGACTGGCACATATTATGGAGCACTCCTTCATTCGCTATCGGAGCAGGAATACTTGTTTGATACGGAGAAAAGCAATGTAGCGCATAGCCTGGATGATTATGAAAAGAACAGCAAGCTTTCACCTGAGTTTGTGGAGGAGATGTCTATGCAAACAAGCGAGTGTTTCAATGCTTGGATAGCAGCACGCAAGCAAAATGATTTCAGTGTATTTGCGCCATCGCTGGCGAAAATGATTGCGTTGAAAAGAAAACAGGCGGAACTTTACGGGTACACATGCCATCCCTACGATGCACTGCTTGACGATTATGAAAAAGGTATTACAGTGGCTACCCTCGACCCATTGTTCCAGGGAATAAAAGAACAACTGCCGCCGATACTTGACAAAATTAAAGCGGCAAAGCAGGTAAGCAACGGTTGCTTTCACCAACACTTCCCAAAAGAAAAGCAATGGAACTTTGGTATCGATGTACTGAAGCGGATGGGCTATGACTTTGAAGCAGGCAGGCAAGACTATTCCGAACATCCTTTCACCACATCGTTCGCCGCTACCGATGTTCGTATTACCACCAGGGTTGATGAAAACAACTTCGCATCCATGTTGTGGAGCTGCATCCACGAAGGTGGACACGCATTGTATGAGCAGGGCCTTCCGGAAAACCAGTATGGCCTGCCATTAGGTTCACCGGTATCATTGGGCATACACGAATCGCAGTCCCGATTTTGGGAAAACTGCATCGGTCGCGGCCGCGCATTCTGGGAGTTTTTTCTATCCGCAACTACAAGCCTATTTCCCAGAACAGCTTAACAATGTAAGCCTCGACACTTTTTATAAAGCCATGAACCGCGTTGAGCCGTCATTGATCCGCACCGAGGCCGATGAAGTTACCTATCACTTTCATGTATTGATACGCTACGAAATAGAAAAGGCGCTTATTGATGGCTCGCTTGAAACGAGCGACATACCTGCGAAGTGGAACGAACTATACAGTAAATATCTTGGCGTAACCCCGCCTGACGACAAGACCGGAGTATTGCAGGATGTACACTGGAGCCACGGCAGTTTTGGGTACTTCCCTACCTATACACTGGGCAGTTTTTATGCAGCCCAGTTCTTCCACCAGGCGCAAAAAGATTTACCAGGGTTGCAACAACAAATAACAAACGGCGAACTGGAAGACCTGCTGCATTGGCTGCGCGAAAAAGTACATATTCATGGCCGCAGGTATAATTCCGAAGAACTGTGCGAGCGCATTACCGGCCAGAAATTGGATGTCGCTTATTTTCTGGAGTATGCGAGGCAGAAGTACGCAGGGGTCTATGGAACTGCTGAATAGCATTATGGCGCGGCCTGTACAAAAGGTTTCAGGTCGCTGGCGAGTTTGGTGGTGAATAGGGCTGCGCCCTGCGCATTTAAGTGCTGCGAATTATAAAAGTATTTTCGGTCAGCGCCAAGCGTATCGTTCGCATAATTGAGAAACAGGAAGTTATACTTTTTCGAGTAGCCGTCGATCATGGCAATGATCTCGCCCGCATTTTTTTCCATTGCCAACTCTTCACGCAGTATGGGTGTAAAAACAAAAATGACCTTTATATCGTTGTCACGGCAATAGTTGAGAAATTGCTCAAATTCTCTGACCGCATTTTCCTGTACCGGTTTCACGGTGCCATTAGGGTACGCTGCTTTAAACCGCTCAAACGAACTGTCCCAGGCAAATGAGCGCGGGCCAAAACCCTTATACAGCTTGTTGGTAGCAACCTTACCAATATTGAAATAGCAAAACAATCCTTCCTTTACCAGGTTAAGATTATTGTTGTACTTGAACAACGGGAAATACATCTCGGGGAAAGTAAACTTGCCTTCATACCTGGAGGTAATATCCCTGATCTCCCGGTCATTTAAATAAGGCAGGAACTGCCGATAGCTATATAGGTCCTTGCGGTCTTCAAAATTATCAAGGTCTATACTTTGAATAATATACCTGGGCTTTTTGTTGTGCTGTAGATATATCCTGAATCGTGCAAACTGCATGGGGAAGCCCCATCCGTCCAGGCCCAGGTTATAGCTGTTGAGGTGTAATATAGTGTCTAAAATTTGAGGGGATATGTGCAGGAAGGCCCTTGATGATCCGTTGACAATAACGTCCGCATTTATTTTGCCGCTGTAGATATCATTCCAGGTAGCAAAATATTGCATCTTCGATTTTCGCAATCCCCTATCCACTGCATACTGGACAGCATACATCAAAAGCACAACAAACGATCCGCACCACAATGCATATTTAACGCTCGTTCTCATTCGCTAAAATTGAAAGTAAATAAATTGCCGCTGTGTGAACACGCCAAACAGGTAAATAGAAAATGCCATTGCGAAATATACGCCCAACCTTACCGCTCTTGGCTGCCTGCCAACGAACATATCAAGGGGCTCCTTCCCTTCTTTATGATGAGTAAGCTCCAGCAACAATATCAGCAAGAAACAGGTAAGCAAAGCGCCTTTGTCTAAATCTCCAAACAGCCGGGAGCGTGCGGCACTTTTTGATGTTGACAATTCTGAAAAAATACCGGGCAGTCTTTTATAAATATAGAATGCGCCAGTTACTGTTTTTGCCCTAAAAAAAACAGAAGTCAAAGCAATGAACGTAAATGTAATGACCTTACTAAGTGCATGGTTCAGCCAAAGCGGTAACATGCCGAACAGCCTGCGCCGCACGGCCTGCGTAAAAAACTCATATACAAGCGCCGCGCCATAAATTGTTCCCCATAATATAAAACTCCAACTGGCGCCATGCCACAGACCGCTCAAAAAAAATGTAAGCAGCAACCCAAATACAATGGCCCATTTTCGCCAGCTCCGCAGAATCGCAACCAATGGATTAAACACATAATCATAAAACCAGGTAGAAAGGGATATATGCCACCTGCGCCAGAACTCAGTAATACTTTTGCTGGAGAACGGGCGGTTGAAGTTGGTCATTAACTTAAACCCCATCACCCGGGCCGTACCAATGGCAATATCAGAATAACCGGAAAAATCACAGTATAGCTGAAAGATAAACAGGAATACAGCCACATTAATAGCAAGCGATGAGTAGTTATGCGGGTTGTCAAAAACCGGGTCTATTAGTGCGCCTATGCGGTCAGCAATAACAGCTTTTTTAAAAAGGCCCCACAGTATTTTACGCAGCCCTGCTACCACATTATCGTAGTCTATCTTCTTCTTCTCATGAAACTGGTGTAGCAGGTTTTGGGGCCGCTCTATAGGCCCCGCTACCAGTTGTGGATAGAACATCACGTACAATGCATATATACCAAAATGCCGTTCTGCTTTTTGATTGCCCCTATATACTTCTATGGTATAGCTCATTGCCTGGAATGTATGAAAAGACAGCCCTATAGGCAATAGGATATTTAATAAAGGTAAGTTTGCAGTACCACCTGTTTTGTGCAATAACAGGTCCACATTTGCAGCAAAAAAATTGTAGTATTTAAAGAAACAGAGCACGCCTACATTAGCGATAACGCTCATTATAAGGAACCGGAATTTCCTTTCTTCATCGGCGTTCTCTATCAATATCCCCGCTAAGTAATCTATAATTATTGTGAAGAAAAGTATGAGAATATACACTGGAATGTACATCATATAGAATACGCAACTCGCCGTCAGCAGGTGTATCCATCTGAATTTATGCGGCAATAAAAAATAAATGATCGTTACTACCGGGAAGAACAGCAGGAACTGAAAAGAGTTAAACAGCATATTGCTTCAGTTGCATGAACATTTAAGTGTTCACCTTCTTTTTTATGCAGGCAAGCATATCGCCTACATTGTTGAACTTCATTATCTCCATGAGCTTGAATTTAATAGAAAAATGCCTTTCAATATCGTTGATCAATATCATGTGCGTGAGCGAATCCCAGCCGGTTACGTCCGCCGCTGACGTCTCAGGCGACACTGTAATATCCTGCCTTTTAAAACACTTTCTAAATACGTTGTTCAGTTGCAATAGTATCTCCTGTTCTTCCATAGTTTTCTATTCGTTAAGTTTCCGCTCCATCAAAATCTTGGTGTCGCATGGCAATACCTTCAGAATTGCTTCATCCTCACATTTCTTTTCGGCCACGATGGCGAAACCCACTTTTTCGTAGCACATCAGGGCACTGCTATTGTTCTTCAGCAGTATGATCTGTGCTTTGTCCACAGACAGCCACTCGGCCTTTTTCCGCTTTATATGTTCATTTATCAATTGACCGCTCAACCCCATCCCCCGGAATTTTTCCGCCGTATAAATACACTCCAGTTGCAGCGCTCCCATTTCCCTGCTTATGTTCACTTCATTCATCAGACCCAGTTTGGCAACAGCGCCTTCAAGTATGTCTGCATTAAGAAAATAAGCCAGCATATTGGCCTTTATTATATTGCTGGTCATGCCGCTTTCACCCTCTATCCATGCACTCACCGCAGCTGCATTCTCTCCGTCCACCTCGGCCACCAGAAAATTAGGGATGTACATTTCCTGCTCTTCTATGCCTTCGTCCAGTATATTGCTTACCAGCGTTTTCACGGCATCGCCCGAAAGTGAAAAGATAGCGCCATAGCTGGTAATATCGGCGCCGCTTTTCTCTGCCTCAATGATTGCGGTCATTATAAAGTCCTTATCCTGCTCCGTAGCTTGTCTGATATTAATGTTCATAGCGGATCGATCATTTTTTTCAAGGCATTTCTATCTGTTTTACCATTAGCATTCAGCGGAAACGCAGCCACGAAATGCATCTTCAAAGGCATCATATAGGCTGGTAATTTCGTCCTTAATTCTGCCATAACCAGATCCTCGTCCACCCTACCGTCATCATATACCGCCTCCAGGCTGGCCAATGCACCGGCTCTGGTTACTGCCAGCACCACTATGTTAGCACTACCTGTTATCAGTCGCAAATGATATTCTATTTCGCTTAGTTCTATCCGGTATCCCTGTATTTTCACTTGCTGGTCTGCCCGGCCACAATACATAAAGTTACCATTCCCGTCTTTATATACAATATCCCCTGTGCGATAATATCTTTTGTCATTTAATTTTACAAAAGCCGCTTTGTTTTTTGCATCGTCAAGGTAGCCCTTCGTTAGCTGGTCACCGTGCAAGCATAATTCCCCTTTGGTATTATCCGTTATTATCTCACCATGCTCGTCAATTACTATCGCCTCCGTCCCCTCCATGGTGTGCCCAATAGACACCACCTCGTTATAAGAGCTCACATTGTCCTTATCACTTAATTCATAAACCGTGCAAAATATGGTTGCCTCGGTTGGGCCATATACATTTACCACTGTTGCATTCGGCACACACTGCATCCATTCAGTTGCCACATCTTTAAACAGTGCCTCACCGCAAAATAAAGAATACCTTAACTCCGGCAATGTTATCTCATTGAAGTATGGCCTCAAAGATAAAAGCATGGATGGCACCATTAACGCAACTGTGATCTGGTAAGATTCAAGCACGTTGTACACATTGGTATATTTCATACCGGAATCAGAAATAGTATATACACAGGCGCCAAAACAAAGAGGCACTAAATAGGAGAATATCGACAGGTCGAATGTCAGATCAAACATCTGCAGGAAGCGGTCACTTTCACTAACCTCATATCCCAGACCAATAAACGCGTTTATGAATGAATCGAGGTTGTAGTAAGAAATGGGTACACCCTTGGGGATGCCAGTGCTGCCTGATGTGAAAAGTATGTAGGCGTCTGTGTCGCTCGCTTCAATTTCAGAATTCTTGTACGCTACTTCTTCTTTATTATGAGGTGAACTGGATGGGGTTTACAACAATAGATGCTGAACTAGACCTTATAAAGCTTGCGTTCGCATCG
>Ga0206969_1293_pt1 | contig 10236 bp, 13 predicted proteins | sample Alteio_BWOrgHeat_87_FD_153256 | JGI IMG/M metagenome (GOLD analysis project Ga0206969, IMG submission 153256) | Enriched cells from forest soil in Barre Woods Harvard Forest LTER site, Petersham, Massachusetts, United States -... | ecosystem: Environmental > Terrestrial > Soil > Temperate forest >... | reverse complement strand
TTCCGCAACTGGTAAGTTACTTCGTCCAGAAGTTTGCCAGGCAAATGCAAAAGAAGATTGAGACTATCTCGCCGGCGGTAATGAAAGGGCTGACCGCTTGGGAATGGCCGGGCAATATCCGTGAGCTGGAAAACTTCATCGAGCGGGCAGTGATTGTAACGCGCGGCAAGTCGCTTGAGGCTCCTCTCGGAGAACTACGGAAGACCATTCATGAAGCGCCAACTCCTGGCAAGACGCAGTCTTCGCACCAGGATATTGCTGACATCGTCAAAGAAACGATCCACGCGTTGAATGAAAAAAAGACTGTGATGAATGATTACGCAAAAAAACAACGAGAAGAAATTGTGCGTGCGCTCACCGATAGCAAGGGGCGCGTCGGCGGAGAGGATGGCGCTGCCGCACGCATGGGCACCAAACGCTCCACCCTCCTCTCTCGCATCAAGAAGTTCGGCATAGATCCCAAGCAATACGCCTAATCCGGTCCCGATTCTTACCGCTTTCACAAGCAGTCATCCTGAAGCTGCATAAGAGAACATCTAGTCAAGAACAATAGACGCGAGAACCGCCAGCCTTAACCAGTACTCGTCTGGCTCGGTTGCCGAATATGCCGTCGGCAGTCTCGTCTCTTAGACGAGCAGTCTCGCCTTCCCGCACTGAAAATCATTCACTTACGGCTTCCAGACTTTGGCATCCGCCTTGCCTTTGTGGACGTGCAGTGAATGCTGTAGTTCAAGAGTTTGTCTTAAGCAGGTTCACGTCTCGAGGTTCGAAGAATGCTCGCTAGGCCTGGGAGAGTGAAGGTGTCTTGGCTCCCGTGTCGGACCCCCGAGAAGCGAGTTCGTTGTCAAGGATATCAACGATGCTTGTGAGGCGCGCCATGCGAGTTCCTGACTCATGCGCAAGACCAATTCACTTTCCAGCAGACCGGTAGGAATCGCAGCACAGTTCAGCTTCACGAAGGTACGGTCTTTTCGCCGGCTATGTTCGTGAATCGCGCGCGCGATCAATTCCTTTCCCGTTCCGGTTTCACCGAGCAGCAAGACCGTGGAATCAGTGGGAGCAACTGTGTTAACCATTTCCAATACATGCCTTAGCGCTGGGCTGCTTCCGATGATCTGCTCGAACCCCATCTCGCTTCGAATCTCTTCTTCGAGGTAGAGCTTTTCCTGGGCGAGTTTGTCCTTCAGGTCCAAAATCTCGCGGTATGCCAACGCGTTTTCAATGGCAATTGCGATTTGCCCGGATGCCTGAGTGAGGAACTCGACATCTTCTTGCGTGAAAGAACCCTCCGTAGTCCGCATAATTCCCAGAAAGCCAACCACACGGCCGTGATTAATAAGAGGAATCAAACAGCGGGTCTTTAAACCTTCGGCGAGCACCCTGTCGCGAATCTCAGGAGAAACATCGTCGTCGGTATATGAGGTCACGGGCCCCAGAGTTTCAAGAGCTCGCCTGGCCGCGCCTGACATTGCCACGATCTGCTCTTCCGCAAGGAATCCCTTACTATTAGGAAAGTCAACAGCGTATAACCTGACCGTCCCTGATGCCATATCCGGCAGCGAAATAACAACGGCATCGCACTGAATGACCTCACGCACATTCGCTGCGATGGCGCGCAATAGTTCCCGAAGCTCCAGGTTCGAAGTGATTCGTTTCGTCAGGTCCAGCAGCAATTGCAGGCGGGCCGTTTCGCTCAAACCAAGGAGAGTCTCCCGACGCTCCCTCTTGTTTGCACTCGCGATGATGGGCTCTGTGCTCATGTCCCTGAAGGCAGAAACCGGCTCCTACTGCCAGCCGGAGCTTACCCGCAAAAATAGATGATTCCCTTGCCCTAAACGTCGCAGCATTCTGCGCTACTCAGGCCACAGCAGTGACGGCAAGCATAATCCGCGCCACGTTAGCAGTCGAGTTTGGGGCAGTCGAATCCGGGGCAGTCGAATTTGGCGTCGGCACTTTCGGCTCTCCAATCGCCACTCTCAATTTTGCACTGAAAATTCATGGTTTTGCGGGCGGTAAGTTTGGCACATGCATTGCCTTTATGGGGTGCGGCAGAAACGGGGCTGATCCTCAATAGGGCCTGGAATTCACGGCCCGTCATTTAGGTCTCAATCCTTGAGCGGAGGTAGGCAGTGCGCGAGAACCTAGCCAGAAATGCCACAGATGACGCGACCGCAAATAGCGAACATGTTTGGAAGGCGATTCGCTACCTGGATCCCGATTTACCGCGTCCAGGGATAGACCAAATGAGTAGTGCCGGCAGAGCAATCATAATCGCTATTCTGTTTGCACTTTTGTTCGTCCCGTTTCTGTGTCTGTACCTTCGCACCCTGTGAGACTTGCTCTTTGACTTCGCCATTTCGAGAAAATGCCATGAAATTCCAACACCACACTTCTTCCGAGCCTCCCACTTTTCCGCGATTGTTTGCTTTTTCGAAAATGAGCAGCGAGCAGCAAGAAAATTTCATTCAGCGGAGATTTGAAAGTATCGATCCGTCAGAGCTATTGAACATTTTGAGGGCCATCTATGGGCATCCTCACGATAAGGGTCGCCCGAAGGTGCAGTCGCGACCGAAGCCCAAGCTCTCAGTCGAGCAGCCTGAGATTCGCCAGCGGTAACGCGCTGGGTCCGGCTAAGACTAAGAAACTCGGCGTCTCAGTTCCGGAACAAAGGAAACACGCTTGACCCACGGGAATTAAGGCATAACGAGCACCGTCCTTCCAATTCCTCGCCGGTAGTTGCCGAATTTGCCATCGACAGTTTCAACCCTTCCAAAACCACTCCCACTGACCATAACGACAATTCAGTCACTTGCGGCCGCGAGAGTTTGGCATGCGCATTGCCTTTATCCCAACCGTAAAAGGAATGAAAGTTCACGATCTCCGGTGTCGAGAACCGATCACATTTCTCGGAGTGATGGCCAGGAGATTCCAGGAGGAGTTGCAAAGCCATGGCTCAGTCGCAATCGTTTATCGGCCAGCCTTCCAATTCCCGATTCAGTCTGTTCGTCGAGCTGCATCAGTCCATTCCGAGTCAGGTCGAGGCCATCTCTCCGCTCCTCGATCTACTGATGCGCTTTATCAGGAGGTTCCGAAGTGAGGATGGGAGCGAAGTTGACATCGAAATCGCCTTGCGTGAGGCGCTTACGAACGCGATAGTCCACGGCAACCATGAAAACGCCGAGAAGCGCGTTTACGTCGCATCCCGCTGCAGCCAGGATGGAGAAGTATTAGTCACAATTCGGGATTTGGGACAAGGTTTTGATAGCGGCCTGGTGCCGGATCCAACGGCACCCGAGAACCGGCTGTCAGCTCACGGCCGCGGTATCTACCTCATGCAAGCATTGATGGACGAAGTTCAGTTTGACGAGGGAGGGACCGTGGTTAAGCTGCGCAAGCAGTCCAATTCGAGTCGCAGCAGCCCAGGGCAAACGGATTGAGGAGTTAAAAGGATGAAAAGGAAGTCGATAGTCATTCTGGCTGCATTCATGTTTATGGTCCCAATCACCTCATCCGCGGAGCCCCAATCGGGCGACGCCACCACGAACACTTCAATAGCTACTCCAGATTCTGCGCGGGACGGCACAGCCCTTACCGAAGTACTGACTGTCCCTGCTGCTGCACCCCGCGGACCCAAGGAATTGTTGCAGGAGTGTGAGGCAGAAATGGCTGCCATCACGCAGAAGTTTTCTGCAACCCTGTTGCTTACTGCAGAGTCGGTAGAACGGGGAGAACTGACGAGCGAACAAGGCCAAACGATCAGCACAGAGCAATATCAGATCGCACAAATGCAATTTGACCTTCTCGCCACCTGGCATGCCATGCTGGAACACGATCTGGCCCGAGTCCCTGTCGCCGCCGCTCAACCAATTCCCAACAAGGCTAAAGAAAGCGGAATCGTAGTGGTCTCGCTGCCGTTCTCGTCATTCGAGCTCAACCCTGCGATCGCTGAGTACTTGAACTTGAGCCAGCCTCAGGAAAAAGCCATTCAGCAGTTGATGACGCGCGAGCGCCGCAATCTTGAGCCTTTGATGACCCAACTGCGAACGGGCGAACAGAAGCTGTTGACCGTCGATGCCGAGCACGCCGGCAAAAAGCACATCAAAGTCCTCGCCGATACGCAAGCCGGTCTGTTAGCGAAGCTAATTGTGGCCAATGTTCGTATGCAATCTAAGATCTACAACCTTCTCACACCGGAACAACAACGGAAGCTCGACGATCTCAAGCGATGCAGCGAATCTGATGCAATCGTGAGTAGGTAATGGTCCGCGTTGCCGGATTTCTTTCGGATGTCTCCGAGCCTGCGCACATAAGCGCTGCATTTTGAGCCTATGCTTACAGATTGCCTGGGTCAGTTTTGGAAAGCAGACGCGGTCAACTTTTCGCGAGCGCCGAAGGATATGAAGGGGAAAGTGTGAGTTCTGTTGTGGGACTCGTGGATGCGGGTGGTCGAAACAGAAGAGAAACCAAGCGTCGGGCACCCGGCAGCTTCTCCGCGACGGACGTGTTACGCTTGCGCTCCACACACGCGGTCGGCGCCAACATGGCACAGAAACGAAAGATCATCGTGCATATCGCAACAAGCGCGGACGGCTACATCGCCCGCCGTGACGGCAATCTCGATTGGCTAACGACGCGGCCCGCCCCGAAAGGGTTCTACGGTATGCCGCAATTCATGCGCACGGTCGACACCAAGGTCCTCGGTCGCAAGACCTTCGACCTGAGTGTCAAGATGGGCGCACACTTCAGCGCGGACGACAGGCACTACGTGTTCTCCCGCCAGTCGCCGCCTGCGTCCCTGCCCGCTGGCGTCGAATTCGTCTCCCAGTCGATTGGTGCGTTTACCAAACGCCTCCGGGACCAGGAGGGCAAGAACATCTGGTTGATGGGAGGCGGGGAGATCATTGCGTCGTTCTTGGACGCAGACGTTATCGACGAATTCATCATCACCGTTGTACCCATCTTCATCGGGGAAGGCATTCCACTCGTCGCGCTACGGCATCTCGAGGTGCCGCTGAAACTACGTTCCGTGAAACCGTTTCCTGATGGCGCGGTGCAAGTTCATTACGACATCCGTTCAAAGCGCGGACTAACACCGAAAGGCAACTCAAGACTTCGCAGACGTAGGCGCTGAGGTTGCTGGGGTGTTAGAGAGTAACAGAAGTCGAAAGGGAAGGTGGGCCACACGCCCCTCCCGTGTCACGCCCTCCCGCCCGTCAATCTTGAGAACGCAATGATTGGGATGAGTGCACAGGCTGAGTGTGTGTGCGTTATTTTTTCGCCGCCCGTCCCAACAATCGGCGGGCAGCCCAGTCTTCGCACCCATTCGAGCGTCGTAAACAGCAGCCAAATCGGGAACAGGGGGAACCAATCGGTCCCATTCTGTAAGCTGTTCCTAAACAGCGACGAAGTCACACTATGACCGCCCCGACTCTTACTTCCGTCGATTACTACCAACTCCACGCGGACGAATTTTATGAGAGGACCGTCGGAGTGAGAATCCCACACCTTTATGAGCCGTTTCTCAAACTTATCCCCTCGGGAGGACAAATTCTCGATATTGGCTGCGGTTCGGGGCGCGACAGCCTCCACTTTTCACAGTGTGGCTATGAGGTAACCGCTGTGGATCCTTCCCCAGCGATGCGTGAGCGGGCATCTCGCCTGATCGGCAAGCCTGTATTGCCGGGCAGCTTTGAAGACCTTGCCTACAAGAATGCGTTTCATGGCATTTGGGCTTGTGCCTCGTTGCTTCACGTCTCTAGGCAAGAGATGACACGGGTCATTAAGCAGCTCGCCGGCGCTCTAAAGATCAATGGGGCGCTGTACGCTTCGTTCAAAGCGCGGGATGCCGACTGGATTGAAGATGGTCGCCACTTCACCGGATACACAAAAGCTGCTCTGAGCGCCTTGTTTGCGGCGAGCCCAGAGTTGGAAATCTTAAACATCTGGGAAAGTGAAGATGTGAGCCGAGCAGGACAATTCTGGGCGAATGCTCTCGCTTGCCGTCGTTCATGAAGGCGAGTGTCACCATCTTACGGTAGGACAACTCCCGCTTGGCTCATCGGAGGCCGGCGGCCCACCGTCTCTCCTTGTCTCTGCTAGCTGAATCATGAAGTGGGTGGCCTATCCTCCGGCGCTTTTCGGAGGGTGGGCTGCGAGAATGGTGGCATCCCAGGTTCTTTGACTGTGCTATATGACCATCAGACCATCAGTCCCAAATGCGGAAACCAAAAAGAAGCACGGAGGCATAAGCAGATTCTTACCCACCCTCGCGAAAACCGCGCGAGGGATAGGGCACCCGAATGGGTTCGCTAACAGAAGTCGAAATGGAACGTGGGCCCCCGCCCAGGGAATTTCCTCGTTCAATATCTCCGCAAGAGCCGAGCACAGACCGCCCAGGCGTTCACCACTTCCTCACAGTCGCTGCTCGCTTGATCAACTCGTTAGAGGGCAAGCTCGGATCAGCCAACTTTCTGGCGGTTTCTACTCCCGCGACAGGAAGACTGGCAGGGTCCAGAAGCCCCAACTGCACCAGCACCGAAGCTTGATCCCAATAGATATGCTCGTTGAAAAGCTTGCCGTCGCGGAAGTGCACGATCACCACCAGCGCGCATTCCACGCGCTTCCCTGTTGGCGCGATACCGGGGAGCATCCAGTCCATTTCGACGGAGTGGGTAAAGCGAAAGATCATTTCGTCCACCAGCCGCTGTGAGCCGATAGTTCGGGAAATCGGCACGATCTCCGTGTCGGACGGCATCTTTGGAATGAAGTGCCGCGAGTAGAATTCGTTCAACTGATCGCGCCCCACGCCGCCGGTGAGCACCGGAATATGGTTCACGTAGGCATTCGGGACCATCGTATCCAGCGTAGCAGTCGTGTCTTTCGTCGCGAACTCGCCCCGGATGTGCTCGTCCCACAGGTCGCTGAGTGTCTGCTGCGCGGGCGTCAAGCCGGATTCCAAGCCTTGCTCTGCTTTCATTTCTGAAGTTCTCCCAATGGATAAGGTGACGGGGACAGACGGAGCCCTTCCCATCCGCACTGCTCATCTAGTTCCGCCTTTGTTTCCGCGTCCACTCCAGAAGATCAACGCGATCCTACGCGGGATCCAGGCGTTGTGATCCACACCGGGAAACTCCGCGCAGTGGACATTGGCGACACCACGACAGCAATCGGCATTCGGCACTCAGCCAAAGACTGTCATACAAGGTAGAGCCAGATGGGTGGAAAGTTAAGTCCGACCCTACCTCATTTACGTCTTGCGAAAGTATTCTTTCCAGAGCTCGATTGTGAGGTCGTGCCGGTCTCGGCAATCATGCAGCTCCCAAACGCGGTTGAAGGCGATTCGCTACCTGGATCCCGATTCACCCTGTGCAGGGAGACAAAATAAGTAGTGATGGCGCAGCAATCATAATCGCTATTCTGTTTGGCCTTTTCTTCATCTCGGTTCTGTGTCTGTACGTTTGTATACTTTGAGCTTCTTACGCTGTGCATCCGCCGCTTCGGCGGTTAGCGGCAGATAGCCTCCATCGTTTAAGACCTGCTGCTGGCCTTCCTTGCTCAATACGTAGCGCAGGAACTCACGAGTTTTCGGATCGGCCGGCTTACTCGGATCTGGATTGATAAATGCAGTAATGGTCCGCGTAAGCGGATATTTGCGCTGGAAAACCGTCTCCTTCGTCGCCGGATAGAAGTCGCCTTGCTCATCACCGAGGGCTACCGGCTTTGCGTTCGGACTGGAATACTTCAAGCTCGAGTATGCGATTCCATAGGGATCGTTGCCCAGCGCGTCGAGAATTCGCTGGCCGGCATCCAACATCGATCCGTCCGTCCGGCGAAGATCACCGAACTCCTCGAGTTCAGGATTCCATCGCGATCCACCCTTAAACACTACTTGCTGGAAGTAGTAGCCGAAGCCGCGACTGATCTCGTATCCGTAAACGTGGATTGGTTTATCCGCCCACTCGCCCTTGAGGCCCAGATCTCCCCAGGTCCGCGCAGTTTCCGATGCTCGGCGATGTTCACAGCCGAAGATGGCATCCAGATCTTGCAATGAAAGTTTCGTGATGGGATTGTTGTGGTGAACGAAGACGACCAGCGCGTAGTCCTTGTTGCGGATGTCGAGGCTGCCGGTGAGGATGTCTATGCCCAGCGGCGGATAGTGCTTGACTTCCTCAAAGGCCTCGATCTCTTCCGGCCAGATTTCTCGACCCATCACTGCGATATCGCCGGTTCCTTCGTAGAGCGAACCGATTGCCGCCGCCGTGCCTAACAGCCTGTTGTCGAAATGCACGTCTGGCTGATAACGGCGGAAATCGTTTTCCCAGGCTACGACGAGACTCTTGATGTAGTCGTCCTTCGCGTTCCCATGACCCCAAACCCGAATCGGACCCGATACTCTTTGCTCAGGCTTATACGACGGGAGGCCTTCAACCGTCTGCGCGATTCCAGAAGAAGACATGGTGAGCAGCAGTGCGCACCAAATGAAAGGCAACGCGAACTCCCGATTTCCGGTTCTCACAGTTTTCGTCATTCCAGTTTGCCCGCCTGTTCGTGAGCGACAGCGTCGCTTAACGGAAGAAATGTGCCCGAATCGGCTGCCTGCCGCTGGCCTTCCCTGCTCAAGACAAATCGCAAGAATGCCGACACAGCTTCGTCAGCCGGCGTGCCAGGCTTGCGATTGACGTAGACAAAGAAAGGCCGAGTCAGGGGATATTGGCCGGCGACGATATTTTCCCTGGAAAGCGCGACCGGCTGGCTCTCATCGGCGCGCGCCAGCGGAATCATCTTCAGATCGCTGCTTGCGTAGCGTGCATTCGAGATGGCAAGCCCGTAGCGATCGGCTCGGAGGGCTTGCAGGATCTCCTTGCTGGCGCTGTCCACATCGCGATGCGTGAGACCGCCAAACGTCTTAACTTCGCAATTCCATTTGTAGTTGTTGTTCAGAACCTTGCGCCGGATAAACACTCCAATTTCACTTTCAGGATTAAAACCGTAAACGTGAATTGGCTTGTCAGCCCATTCCCCGGTCAGACCCAGATCGCCCCAGGTGCGCACGAGCTTGCCTGGACGCTCGCAACCAAGTACCGATTCAGCCTGCGCCAGAGTCAACGCCGACAATGGATTGCTTGCAGCCACAAAGAAAGCAGGCGCGAAGCTCGGACCATCCAGGCTTCCGCTGCTGACTTCGATGGGAAGGGCTTTGTAGTGAAAAATCCACTCGAATGCCATGCTCTCAGATGTGAGCAGCTCGTGCCCGGCAAAGGCCAGATCGGCTGTGCCCGTGTACAGACCAGCCATAGACGAGGCCGGACCAGTCAGTCGAGTGGCGAAGGTAACTTCCGGATGCTCGGCCCGAAATTGTTGCTCCCAACGGGTGAGCAGCTTTGCAATCACGGGATCGCCAGTTACGCGAATCGTGCGAGCGGAACTTTTGGGCTTCGGATGGGACTCTACCGTCGCCTGTTGCGCCCACTCTCCCACACAAAGAAACAACCAGGCCAGTGCGACGAAATGCTTTCGTGTACGCATCTTCAAGTGTTAGCCCCGCTACCACCAGCCCAGCAACTTCCACCAAACCATTCCCAAGCCCAGCCAAATGACCAGGTTCACCAGTGACAAGATGAATCCCAGCTTCCACCACTCTCCCAGCGATACGTAGCCCTCGCCGAAATACACCGGAGCAGAGCCTGTGCCGTAGTGCGTAATCCCGGCGTTCAAATTCGAGAAATACGCCAACGCGATCGCCGCCAACATTGGCTGAACCCCGACCGCAAGCGCGGTCGCGAGGAAACCCGGATACAACGCCAGGATATGCGCCGTCATACTGGCGAAGCCGTAATGGATGTAGAGATATGTGACCGTTAAGAGAACGAAGGCGAGCATCCACGCCCAGCCCTGGATGTGCCTGAATACTGCGTCGGAGAGCAGCGTGATCACTCCCTGCTGCTCTAACGCCTCCGCCATCATGATCAGTGCGCCAAACCAGATCAGCGCATCCCACGCCTTGCGTTCAGAAAGCATGTCCTCCCATCGCAACACCTGGGCCAACAGGATGGTAGAGACGCCAACCATCGCCACGATCGTGTTGGAGATTCCGTGCCATGGTGATGTGATCCATCCCGCCATGACAGCCAGCATGATCACCATCAACCAGCGCTCATTGCGGGATGTGCGCCCCATCCTCGTGAGCTCCAAACCCGCCAGCTCGCGCGCCGGCGAAGTGTTGCGCACGATCGGCGG
>Ga0206969_1292_pt1 | contig 10260 bp, 11 predicted proteins | sample Alteio_BWOrgHeat_87_FD_153256 | JGI IMG/M metagenome (GOLD analysis project Ga0206969, IMG submission 153256) | Enriched cells from forest soil in Barre Woods Harvard Forest LTER site, Petersham, Massachusetts, United States -... | ecosystem: Environmental > Terrestrial > Soil > Temperate forest >... | reverse complement strand
TGGAACCACTACTTCTCGTTGAATTTCTCCGTGGTTGTTGTGTTCCGGCGGTTCAGTTTCAGGTTGTGGGTATGCCCGTATTTAAGCATGGTTTTTTCCAGTCCATAGATGTCATCTCCATACACATACACCACATTACCGGTTAGTTTTTTGAAGGTGTTATTTACGAGAGCGTCCTTGTCCTTTTCAAACTGTAGGTCCACTGCTTCTACGTGCCCAGCCAGTTTGTGATTCACTATGTTGAAATAGCCGACATACTTAGTCTTATTGCCAGAGAAAAACGTAATGAACGACTTGTTCTCCAGCAATGGGTCTTCTACGTAGGTGAACTTTGTTAGGAAGTTGTCGTAGAATTCGATCATTGTTTTATAGTCAACGCCATTTTTTAAGGTGCCGTTTTCTACAAGCAAATAGTTTTTTAGCAGTTGTTCGTAGTCGCGTTCGTTGTAGCCATCGCCGCTGTACTCTACTATCGTGAAGTGTTTTGTTTCCAGTTCCTTTATTATGTAGGTGTATTTTATGTTTTCAATATCCAGTTTTCCTTTATCGTCTGTCTTGGTATAAACCAGCGGCCCCAGCGGATTATTGCACTGTCGCGACCACCAGGTAGCTTTCAGACCATCTATTGTGTTGCATAACGCAAGTGTAGCGTCGATATATTCGGAGTAGTTGAGGTTCACTTTTTTATTCAGGTCCGGGTCGGGGCTGGTATTCAGCGATGGCACTTTGGTGTTCTTTATTTGCAGGTAGCCCCATGTGCCGTTGGAATATTCCTTTACCATTTCGCCCTTGTGTTTGGCATCGTCTTTGTTGCTCTTGATAAAGGCATTAAGATCGTGCCCGTTATTGTCGTAAACAACGCCATCGGCATACGGATACAGGTTATGGCACGTTTGTGCGATTGAGTTGCCCGAAGCCGCAGTGAGCAGCAACAATGCCGCTGTTTTTATAGTCTTGATCGTCATACCGGTATATTATTTTAAAATTGGAAAAGGGCATGTTCCAATGGAACGCAGCCAAATTAATAAAAGTATTGAAAATGTAAGTGACGTTGACAAAATATTAATGAGCTTTGAGGCGTTTATTCCGGGAAGCGGTTATCAAATAATGGTGAATGCAAATGATGCTACGCTCGCTTATAATGTGGTTTATGGCTTTTCCGCTGGCAGCAATGGGGCAGGGGGAAGAGCCAAATATTGTAAGCTACTGGCAGGATAGCATGAATATTAGGATACACGCCACCAACATGATCTCAAATGTTGGGAACCTTACAGTAAGAAAATGGGATTCCGTGAAGGGCCGTTATGTAAGTATTATTCCTGATTTGCTGCAATATAAGGCGATGGCAGGCAAGGGCTATACCAAGGTGCGTATAACAGCGATTGGCGCTGACGGGCAAGCCATCCTGGAAAAAGGAGATCCCGGGCATATGGCAGGGTACCTGGATTCAATACTTGCAAAAGCAAAGATCGCCGACACTATTTCGCTTATTTATGATAACGATGGTTACCTCCTCCAGGTGGTAAAGTCGGAAGATCACCCGGATAAAAAATATTACATAAGGGACACTTCTTCTTTCACCTACGAACTATTGGCTAAAGGTGGCAAAAGGATAACGTGGCGAACCGGAAGGCTGCAACATGAGGACGTGGCCGGCTATTCCAGCATCTACTGTGGCACTATTAACAAAGGCCCACTGGATCAAAGGAGCAATAGCTGTTTGATCTATGATTTCGATAGGAACAACCTGATGATCAGGTCGGAGAATAACTATAAAATTTTTGCGAACAAGTGCAAAGACTATGTGCCATCTCACCATATAAAGCGTTTGGTTTATGACCAGGCAGGTCGGCCGGTTTTACTTACCGATCTATTAGCAAACGATAGTCCGCCAAAAGTTGCTCACTTCACCACATACACCTATAACGATACTCCATTAACTTCTTCGTTAACGCCGCCCTGGAGCAACGCGAACTATAAAGTGCTACAGTTGCCATTAGTGGCCAAATGGCTACGGGAAAAGCAAGGTCTGAATATATCGGTGCAACAAACCAAAGCAACGCACTATGAACTGTATGACTACTCCGCCAGAAAATTTGTAATAAAAGATACGCCGAAGATCGATGAAGAATCAGAACGAATAGTATGGGATGGCAACAAGACGATGCTGCTTACAATGAATAATAGTGCATATCCCATAGTGCTTTACCAGTATGGGCATGACAGTGCAGGAACGTTTCGAGGGTCTTATACGCTGGCTTACATGCCGGAACCGGATACTTTTACTTACAACCCCAACGAAAAGCGGGTGGTCCGTGAACTGGGCGAAGCCGGTGGCGATTTTAGACAGCAATACCTGGAGCCGAGGAAGGGAGCCATACTGGCCAGGCAGATGGATTATTCAACGCGTAATGTAAAAAGCAGTGCGGATGGGTGGCGGCTCGTTACGTATAACCGGCTGTATTCAGGGGCGGACTGGGCCTATGAAAAAGAGTTTTACTGGATACCGAAGCCCACCAGGTTTAGAATGCCCATGCCCCTTTCCTCAGACTTTGTGATAACCGGACCGGATGGATTGGTGCACTATATATACAATAGTGGCAGGCTTATGCTGGTAGCGTATAGCCGTTGATTTAATAACAATGTTACATTTGCGGCTCGACAGTTTTAATGTTTGAAATGGTATGCGCTACGTATTAGAGGTAATGTATGACGGAACAAAGTTTCACGGCTCGCAGGTGCAGGGCTCGCAAGTAACTGTGCAACTCGCCCTCAATAGCGCCTTAAGCACCTTGTTCCGTATGCCTGTATCAACCTATGGGGCTAGCAGAACAGATGAGGGTGTACACGCGCTTTCCAACTTCTACCATTTCGATTTAGGGGAGGAATTGGATTTCGACCTTTTTTATAAGATTAACGCCATACTACCACATAGCATGGCCGTGAAAAGAGTTTACAAGGCTACAGACCCTGCCATGAACGTGCGGTTTGATGCTATACGGAGACAATACCGGTATCGCATTTATATGGCAAAAGATCCGTTCTTGTTCCAACGAGCGTTATTTTATCCTTTTACTCTCAACAGGGGTTTGTTAGACGAAACCGCCGCAATGATAATGGAGTATGAGCATTTTGAAACCTTCTCTAAGCGCAACGCCCAGTCTAAAACCTTTACGTGTAAAATATTCCGGTCTTACTGGGAGCAGAATGGCGGCGAACTGCATTATGTGGTTGAAGCCAATCGTTTTCTGCGGGGCATGGTACGCGGCCTGGTAGGTACGCAGCTGCATATCGCCCGGGAAAAGGGCACGTTGGACGACTTTCGTATGATAATTCAATGTGGCGACTGTACCAAAGCATTTTTTGATGTAGCCGGCCACGGCTTGTACCTGGAAAGAATCACCTACCCGGAGGGGTTGTTGGTGCCTTTGGATACGAGAAAGTAAACTGGGTAGATACAAGTGATGCGGCACAATAATATTTGCTAAATTTGCTAAATGGACACTGAGAAACATATTAATCAACCACTAGCTGAAGTTTTCGGTTTTCCAATTCATAATGAAAGTGAACGAGCCAAGCGATACAGGGACAATAAATTATGTCCATTCAATAATATTGTTTCCAACTGCACAAAAAACAGTATTGAATTTCCTTTGGGCGTTTGTAGCTTGTACCATAAAGAAAAGCCAGTTGTCATTTGCCCTATAAGGTTTAGAGAAGATTGGACAATTATCAGTGATGCTGCAAATTTTATTTTTGATGAGCGAGCTACATGGACACATGTCGGTGAAGTAAGATTGAATGATAAACTAGGAAAATCAGCCGGAAATATTGATTATGTTTTGGTTTCATACGACGATAAGGGCAGGGTATTGGACTTTGGCTCATTGGAAGTTCAATCGGTATATATATCCGGCAATTTGACCGGCCCGTTCACCGCATATCTTGAGGACCCTAGTTCTGAATTTAGCTGGACTAATGCCTTTAAGTACCCTAAGCCGGACTATCTTTCATCTTCAAGAAAAAGGCTTATTCCCCAAATAATAGCAAAGGGTTCAATACTAAGGCAATGGAATAAAAAGCAGGCAGTTGCCCTTCAAACTACTTTTTATAACACACTTCCCGCTTTGCCGGAAGTGGACAAAGCGTTATCTGATTTCGCATTCTTTTTGTACGACCTTGTACCGAATGCTCAAACGAAAAATTTAACGCTCAAACTTCAAAGAATTGTATATACGAATTTTGCATCAGCTTTGGAGCAGATCGCGAAGTTTGAGGCTGGTCCAATAAATGAGTTTACAGAAATACTACAGAAAAAACTTGATGCAAAAAGAACCGGAAATTCCGATATGAATAACGAGGAAAACTATGTAGCAGAATGACTCAGCAACTAACCATGTTTGGAATCGACGAGAATGTAAGTAAAAAGAAAGGCGTCATAAATGTTTCCTCAGTACCTCAACGAAGCCCCTTCCGCTATCCAGGAGGCAAGACATGGCTTATTCCCTCAGTCAGAAAATGGCTCACTCACAATCATGCGAAGGTTGGTCATTTGATTGAGCCGTTTGCCGGTGGTGGAATTGTAAGCCTGACGGCTGCTTTTGAAAAATTGGCTGAGAAAATCACTATGGTGGAAAAGGATGAAGAAGTTGCTGCCGTTTGGGAAGTGATTTTAAATGGGAAAAACGAATGGTTAGCGGATAAAATTTTCTCCTTTGATTTAACACTCGACAATGTAAAGTCAGAATTAAATAACCCACAGAAATTGCAGCACGATTTAGCTTTTTGCACAATTTTAAAAAATAGGGTATTCCATGGGGGAATAATTGCTAAAGGTTCTGGGATGCTAAAAAACGGAGAGAATGGAAAAGGCATTGGTTCCCGATGGTATCCAAAAACATTACGCGATAGGATTCTGGCAATACAATATGTAAGAGACACAATTCATTTTATTAATGGCAATGCTTTTGAAATTATTGAACAAAACATAGACAATACTGACGCATATTTTTTTATTGACCCTCCTTATACAGTTGCAGGTAAACGTCTTTACACGCATTTCGACATCGACCATGAAAAACTATTCGAGCTAACCTCATTAATACAAGGCCATTATATGCTTACATATGACGACACTTTAGAAATCAGGCAACTTGCGGATAAATACAAACTGTTGTATCGTCCTATTCCTATGAAAACGACACATCATTTAGAAAAAAATGAACTAATCATCTCTGATAACTTCGATTGGTGGTAATTCTTATCTAACTTTTCATATTCACAAACTGTAGCGGCAGGTCAATATCAGAGGTGCGGCAGAGTTGAATTACATCCTGGAGGTCGTCTATTTTTTTAGCTGTAACCCGGATAATATCATCAAGTATTGCAGCCTGCACTTTTAGTCCGCTGTCTTTTATCACCTTCACTATTTTCTTGGCGTAGTCTTTATCTATGCCGTTTTTTATGGGTATCGTTTTGCGCACATACTTGCCGTTTGCAGATGGTTCCTTACTCATGTCGAAGCTGTTGGCCTCAAGTCCTTGTCGCATAGACTTTGTGAGCAGCACATCTTCCAATTGTTTTAGCTTCATGTCGCTTTCCACCTCAATAGATATGGTCATGTCCTTTTTATTGAGCTCGAAGGATACATGTGTGCCTTTGAAATCGAAACGGTTGTCAATTTCTTTTTTGGCTACATTCACTGCATTGTCTAAGGTTTGCAGATCTACTTTACTGGTTATATCGAAGGAAGGCATGGCGTGCGTGTTTTAAAAGTAAAGAATACTCAAAATTATAAAAAAGATCGGAAGCGCAATAGCCCACCGCCTATAAACTCATACAGCTTCCTTCTCCAGCTTATACGCTGCTATCACCTCGCAATACAGCTTTTCATACATGGGGATTATGCGCTGCTTCTCGAAATGGCGTGCCTGGGCAATGGCCGCTTTTTTAAAGTGCTGCAACCGGTCGTCATTACTTAAAATATGAATGGCGTGCTGCGACATAGAAGCTATATCGCCAACATCGCTTAGATAGCCAGTTTCCCCCTCAATGTTTATTTCCGGCAGCCCTCCGGCATTTGTAGAGATCAGCGGGACGCTACATGCCATAGCCTCCAGTGCCGACAGTCCAAAGCTTTCGGTTTCCGATGGGAGAATAAATAGGTCGGCAATGCTCAGTATCTCGCTGATCTGTTCCTGTTTCCCCAGGAAACGCACATCGTCATAAACCCCTAAGGAGCGGGCCAGGTCCTCTGAGGCCTGGCGGTCTGGGCCATCGCCAATCATCAGCAACTTGGAGGGCACTTCCTGCCTTATTTTTTCAAATATTTTTATTACGTCCTTCACACGCTTCACGGCCCTGAAATTGGACACATGTACCAATATCCGCTCGCCATCGGGCGCCAGCATCTGTTTAAAATGTTCCTTATCGGTCTGGTGAAAACGCTTTATATCCACAAAGTTGGGGATAACATGAATGTCCTTTTCTATTTTGAAAGACCTTAAAGTTTCCTGTTTCAGGTTTTCAGATACGGCCGTAATAGCATCCGACTCATTGATAGAGAAAGTTACAACAGGCGCATAAGTAGGGTCTCGGCCTACCAGGGTAATATCTGTGCCATGCAGCGTGGTAATAAACGGAATATCTCTACCGGTCTTTTTCAGTATCTGCCGGGCAAAGTAGGCAGCCGACGCGTGAGGAATGGCATAATGAAGGTGCAGTATATCTAGGTTCTGGTTCACGATCACATTCACCATAGCACTGGCAAGGGCTGTTTCGTATGGAGGAAAGTCGAACAGAGGGTAAGTGGGCACCTTCACCTCATGAAAATAAATATTGGGATGAAACGCCTGGTTAAGGCGCACCGGCTGCTCATAGGTTATGAAATGTACCTCATAACCCTTGTCTGAAAGTGCAATGCCGAGCTCGGTGGCCAGCACGCCGCTGCCACCAAAAGTAGGATAACAAACTATACCGATTTTCATTTTCATATATCAGGCCGCAAATATCAGCTTATCCCGCCAACTAACCTCAATAGGCATATTGGTTTAAACAATAAATAACCCAATGGTGTTTATCCAGCCTTGGCATTTGCATTGATCCACGCGGTTACCAACGTAGCTTGCTCCTCGGTGAGTTCGGCTTTTTTTACCATCGAGGGCAGTATGTCGCCCCATTCTTTTACCGTAAACTCAGAAGGCGCATGAAGCTCGTGGCACTTATCGCAGTGGTCCGACACTATGGTTTTGCCATGGGTTAGTTGCACATCGGTATAGGTTTTCTTTTCGGTTGCACTTGAACTTGCGCTTTTATTGCCCCCGGAGTACATTTTCTTGTGGCAACCAACGGAAATTAAAACAGCCGTAGCCGCTAAAAGAACGTATTTTTTTTTCATCATAAGGTGTTCTATATAAAATAGTTAATAATTATTTCATAAATCTGTCGATCATTGCCGCCAGGAGGGTAGTATCCACCTGATTTATTGGATGCGGTGTATTTGGCAGTATGCCCATTTGTGCATTAGGGAGCGATTGGTAAACTGCAAACGTCTCGTCGAGGCTCACCATTTTGTCGCGGTCCCCCAGCAGCATCAATACAGGCGTAGTTATCTCCACATAGTCTGCTGGCTTCACCGTATTATTTTTTCCCAATGCCTCCATCATGCTTGCGGTTCCCCGTAGCACCACTTTCCAATCTTCGGGGTGGTGCATTTTACTAAGTTCATCTGCAAATGCAGGCAGTTTCTGTTCGATCTTACTTGCGTCCAACATTTTAATCTCCCGGGCTGCAATTGTTTCATCCCAGTGGTATTTTGTGGCCAGCGTGGCAACTTTATTTATTTTCTCGGGATAATGCCTGGCTAGGTACATACCCACATAGCCGCCCATGCTATATCCAAAGATGGAGACTTTATCTAATCCTTCGCGTGCCATAAAATTTAGCACATTACCGGCAAACAATTCTATCGAAAATGGTTGATCTGGCATGGTACTGCCGCCATGCCCCGAAAAATCCAGCGTATATACATTGTGCTTGTTGCGCAACTGCCCGGCCAATCGAGATAGCTGAACAGACGCTCCAATGGCGCCATGAAGCAATAATAATGGCTGCATAGCAACAAATGTAGTTAAAAATCAAAAACACGAAATAGCTGCTGCTCCGGTCAGGATTTGAGCGGTTTGACATTTTTTGCGATAACATTTAAAAAATTAGTGCAAAAGTTTACCTTTGCACGACTAATAAACAAGTTATTACATGGCTCACGATACACAACACGGACATACCAAAGAAAATAAGACCATAATATCTTTCAAGAATTCTTTCTGGCTGGTGATTATCATTGTAGGGCTGTTCATAGCTGCTCTTAACTTTGTAAAGGCCGAAAGCGGTGGTGAAGAAGGCAAGGGCGAAGCTAAGGAAGGTACCGAAATGAAGGCTACTGCAGAACCGGCTGTCAAAGAAAAATCAGAAGCGCCAAAGCCAGCAGAAACTGCGGGTACGGACACGGCCAAAGCGGCAAAGTAATCTAATCCCCAAAGCGGAAATGCAGGAAAATGATGTGATAGTAGTAACGGGAGCCGCCGGTTTCATTGGCAGCTACCTTGCAGGTTATTTAAACCATCTCGGTTTCACGAGGCTGGTGTTGGTCGATGATTTCTCCAACGATCAGAAATCAGCAAACCTCGCTGACAAGAAGTACCTCCATAAAATAGACAGGGAACAATTTTTTGACTGGGAACGAAATAATCCCGGCCTTATTAATTCCGTATTCCACCTTGGCGCCCGTACCGATACCACGGAAATGGACTATGCCGTGCATAAAAAGTGGAACCTGGATTATTCAAAGCGCGTGTGGGAGCTGTGTACACAGAGCAATATTCCCCTGGTTTATGCATCTTCTGCCGCTACCTATGGCAATGGCGAGTATGGCTATAAGGATGACCATGATATTGTAAACAAACTGGTTCCGCTAAACCCATACGGCGTTTCGAAAAACGAATTTGATAAATGGGCTTTAGCGCAGGAAACGGCCCCACCGTTCTGGGCAGGGCTTAAATTCTTCAATGTGTTTGGGCCTAACGAATATCATAAAGCCCGAATGGCTTCTGTGATTTTTCATGCGTATAACCAGATCAAGGAGAAAGGCTCAGTAAAGTTGTTCCGCTCACATAACCCAGAGTATAAGGATGGTGAGCAGATTCGCGACTTTATTTATGTAAAAGACGTGGTGTCTATCTGTGTATGGCTGATGCAAAACAGGCCTGCCAATGGCCTCTACAACGCCGGTACCGGCGAGGCGCGCACGTTTAAAGACCTGGTCAATGCTATCTTCGATACGTTAGCAGTTCCATCGCACATTGACTTTATAGATACACCGATAGACATCAGGGACAAATACCAGTACTTCACCGAGGCCGACATGACCAAACTGCGTAGCGCAGGCTACTCTGCGCCATTTTATTCCCTGGAAGAGGGGGTTAGGGAGTACGTCACTAATTTCTTAGAAACCGGGAAGTTCTTTTAATTAGTTATACGCTACACAGCGTAGCTTTGCGCATTTGCGAAAGGGTTTTCGTTCCTAATTGTTCCGCAACTTCGGGCATAAGGCCTCGCTACATGGTCAAGCCCTGAAAGGGTGTAATCTAATAGCGATGGGCATCGCCCATCGAACTCGCGTAGGACTCAACACAGTACACCGAATGCTGGAATACCATTTGCAGTATGGTTGGTCACAATAACTTCAGCTTATCAAAGTGCGCCTGTATTTCGTCCCGGTAGGTATTTCCTATGGTTATCGCCTGGTCTTTTATTCTTATGGTATTCCCGTCCACCTCGATGATGTATTTCTTGTTGATGATGTACGATTTATTCACTCTTAAAAACAACGGAATACCCGACAACTGATCCTCTATACTTTTCATTGTGGTGTGCACCACTATCTTGCCGGTATCTGTCCATAGCCTTACGTAGTCCTTCATTCCTTCCACCAGCCAAAGGTGCTCCAGGTCTATCTTTACCAGCTTTCCTTCCGACTTCACGAAAAGGATGGTGTCACCGGTATAAGAGGTACTTGCCATTACATTGGCATTTTTTAATAGTGCAGATTGGAGAATGGTATTTGCCTTATCAACTGCCTTTAAAAAGCGCTCAAAGGAAATCGGCTTTACCAAATAATCTACTGCATTGAGCTCATAGCTTTCCACTGCATATTCCGAATAGGCGGTAGTGAAAATGACCAGCGGCGGGGTCTTCAATGTT
>Ga0206969_1291_pt1 | contig 10276 bp, 9 predicted proteins | sample Alteio_BWOrgHeat_87_FD_153256 | JGI IMG/M metagenome (GOLD analysis project Ga0206969, IMG submission 153256) | Enriched cells from forest soil in Barre Woods Harvard Forest LTER site, Petersham, Massachusetts, United States -... | ecosystem: Environmental > Terrestrial > Soil > Temperate forest > O... | reverse complement strand
CGTCACTAAGAGAATAAATGCTGAGGTATTGCAGGGAAAGCGGGCTGAATATGGCAAAGAAATTATTAAGGTCTTAGCGCAAACACTAACAGAGCAATATGGCACTGGGTGGAGTGAAAAGCAGTTGAGACATTTTGTGCGTTTTGCTGATGTTTTCCCTGACGAGCAAATTGTATACACACTGTGTATACAATTGAGTTACTCCCATATCCGGCAACTAATCTTTATGGATGACGCTCTGAAAAGGGCATTTTATACCGAAATATGCACGATGGAACATTGGAGTGTGCGCCAATTACAAGAGCGCATTAACTCTTTGCTTTATGAGCGGACTGCTATTTCGAAAAAACCTGAAGAAACAATAAAACACGATTTAGAAAAACTAAGGGCCGAAAAACAGCTTTCCCCCGACCTCGTTTTTCGCGACCCTTATTTACTCAACTTTCTTGGTTTGACCGACAGCTATCCTGAAAAGGACCTCGAATCGGCTATATTAGCTGAAATGCAGCAGTTTATTACCGAAATGGGAACCGATTTTGCGTTCCTGGCAAGGCAAAAGCGCATTACCATTGATAACAGAGATTATCGCATAGACCTCCTATTTTATCATCGCAGGCTTAAATGTCTCGTTGCAATTGACCTTAAAATAGGTGAATTTGAAGCGGCTCATAAAGGAAACATGGAATTGTATTTGCGTTATTTAGAGAAATATGAACAGGTAGAAGGCGAAAATACACCTATAGGCTTAATTCTCTGTACCGGTAAAAATGAAGAACATGTAGAACTGATGCAATTGGATAAAAGCAATATAAGGGTTGCAGAATACCTTACACTACTGCCCTCCCGCAAGCTCCTGCAAGAAAAACTACATAAAGCTATTGAGATAGCGAAAATTAGCCTCGATCGTAAAAATGAATAAAATTTCTGTAACCCATATTCTCCCCATTATGTACCCCGCAGTAAAAGAAGTAAGGCCAGGAACAGACTACACACTTTTATTAACCTTTGATAACGGAGATAAGAAGCGCTTTGATATGAAACCGTATCTTGATAAAGGTGTGTTCAGGGAGTTGAGAGACATTACGAAATTCAATACCGTTCACGTAAGTTTCGATACAGTAGAATGGGAAAACGAAGCAGACTTTGATCCCGAAGTGTTGTTTAATAATAGCGAGGTGGTGTAGCCATGTAACCCAACATAGTTTTTTGCTGCCGCAATAGGGAGGCAATACCTTGATCGGGTTAAGTGCTAACTGTGGGGAGATTTCTCCACTTCGTTCAGTCACCGGTGAAGGACCGGGACTTCACTTCGTTGCGAAATGACGGCCTTGATTTCGCATTGCCCACATTAATTCCACATTACCGCATTCCCACATTATCAAAAAGCGTACCTTTGCGGCACTCAAAAAAACGATTATGAAAGAAGTATATATAGTATCGGCTGTACGTACACCTATTGGTGCATGGGGCGGGGCATTGAAAGATTTTTCGGCTACAAAGCTTGGGGCCATTGCCATCAAGTCGGCGCTGGAAAGGGCCGGTGTAGGCGCTGAACTGGTAAATGAAGTGCTTATGGGCTGTGTGCTGCAGGCCAACCTGGGCCAGGCCCCTGCACGGCAGGCAGCACGGTTTGCAGGTGTGCCGGACAATGTGCCTTGCACCACGGTGAACAAAGTGTGCGCCAGCGGTATGAAGTCGGTAATGCTGGGCGCGCAGAGCATAATGCTGGGCGATAATGATATAGTAGTGGCTGGTGGCATGGAGAGCATGAGCAATGTGCCCTTCTACAACGAGAACCTGCGCTGGGGCAATAAATACGGCAATGTGACCCTGATAGACGGCCTGGCAAAAGACGGCCTTACCGATGTATATCACAACTACGCTATGGGCAACGCTGCCGACCTTTGTGCACGTGAATGCAATATAAGCCGCGAGGCGCAGGACGAGTTTGCTATAACCAGCTACAAGCGCAGCCAGGCTGCATGGGATGCCGGTAAGTTTGATAGCGAAGTGGTGCCGGTAGAGGTGCCACAGAAGAAAGGCGAACCGGTGAAGATAAGCAAGGACGAAGACCCGTGGAATGTGAAGTTTGACAAGATAGCCGGGCTACGCCCTGCCTTCTCTAAAGAAGGTACGGTAACAGCTGCGAACGCCAGCACCATGAACGATGGCGCCGCAGCGCTGGTGCTGATGAGCAAAGAAAAAGCAGACGAACTGGGCATAAAACCGATAGCAAAAATAAAGGGCTATGCCGATGCAGAGCAAGCGCCAGAGTGGTTCACCACATCGCCATCTATAGCGGTGCCGAAGGCTGTGGCCAAGGCCGGGCTGACAATGGATGATATTTCGTTCTTTGAACTGAACGAGGCTTTCAGCGTGGTGGGTATAGTGAATACACAGAAAATGAACATAAAGCCGGAGCAGGTGAATGTGAATGGCGGCGCAGTAGCGCTGGGGCATCCGTTGGGTGCAAGTGGTGCGCGCATTATCACCACGCTTATCAGCGTGCTGCAGCAGAATGGCGGCAAGTATGGCGCGGCGGGTATATGCAATGGCGGCGGCGGCGCAAGCGCTATAGTAGTGGAGTTGCTGTAAAACCGCTCCCCTGCTGGCTCCGAAAGAGAGGGTTAAGCTACGTAGGCGCGAGCCGATCTCCCCAGTCCATGGACTTTGCTTAGGATGACAGTGGAGCGGGTGACGTGATTTCGCCAATCAGAGATTGACAGCCACCGTGACGTAGTCGGAGACTACGCCGAACTGTGACAGAATAGACAACATTGGGCTTTAGCCGAAACCACTCGTACAGTGTTACGCAGGCTCGGCTAAAGCCTGATGTATTTTTGAATTAGTCCGCGGTCTGAAGGCCGGGGCTACTAACGTCTAAATTCGCCTGGTCCGGTCTGTCATACGCCCAGGATAAAGATTTTTTGTTTTTTCTCGATTTTACATAATACTTTTGTGGTACAATGGTTTCCGGCTTCGGCCGGGATGAAAAGGGAACCAGGTGTGAATCCTGGACATTACCCGATGCTGTTAGCTCCGATTTGAGCCTTTTTTGCTTCCTGTATTGCCACTGTCCGCCCCCGGCGGATGGGAAGGCCGCGAAAAGGTGGAGTAAGTCAGAAGACCTGCCTTTGTATTGAGTGACGGTAACAATGTCACTAACTTATCGCTGCTTTCGGGACCAAAAGCACAGGTGAGATGAAGGCGGGGCATTCCCTGCATTTTTCTGTATCTGATTTTCCCAATTGCTGCGTATTGATTTGTTTATAAAAAACCAATTATATATGCGCACGTTTACCATTTTGTTTTCCGCCCTCCTGCTGGGCGCTACTGCCGTGAAGGGTCAGACCGTGGCCACTTTCGATGACCTTACCCTTACCAAGCCCGACACCTTTTATGTGAATTATTCGGCACCAGGTGCTGATGTTGGCTTTAACGATGGCCTCGGTCATTTCCACACTATATTCGATACGTCTGCGGGCTACTCTTACTGGGATGGCGGCTTCCTTTATTCCAATATGACGGACAGCGTGACCAATGGCTTCCTGAACCAGTACTCGGCAAAAACAGCGATCGGCTATAATAATTCGGCAAACTATGCGGTGGCCTATTGCTCAGACCCCATCACGTTTGCCACCAATATGCGCATGACCCTGCGTAGCGCTGCCGTAGGGCAGCCTGTAATGGGCTTCTACATTACCAACAGTACCTATGCCTACAACAGTATGGCCCCCGGCTACCCGGCCCAGACCCCTGCCAAGAAGTTCGGAAACGGCGACTGGTTTTTATTGACAATAAAGGGCTATACGTCCGGTGCTTTAACTGCCGACAGTGTTAACTTTTACCTGGCCGACCTCCGCTTTACAGATACCACAATGAACTACATAGTAAAGACCTGGGACTGGGTAAACCTGCTGCCACTAGGCCATGTGGATAGCCTTTATTTTAACCTAAGTTCATCTGATAACGGGATGTTCGGAATGAATACCCCCGCCTACTTCTGTATGGATAATTTTACGACCAATGAAACGGACGTAGCAGTGAAAAATGTGCAACCGGCCTACCTGGCAAAGGTTTACCCTAACCCTGCAAAAGATGTATTGTATGCTGACCTTACTGATAAATCGGTGACGGAAATTAAGGTAGTAAATATGGCAGGACAGGTGATGAGTACTTACGTTCCAACGAGCAGCCACGTAGAGATAAATACATCGGCTTTGGCGCCGGGACAATATTTGTTACAGATGACTGGGGAACGTGGTAGTGCGGTGGTGAAGTTTGTGAAGTAAAAACCTCTCCCCGGCCCTCTCCAAGGGAGAGGGTGAAGCTACGTAGGCGCGAGAAACTGTGTCATTTTCAAAGAGCTTGTGCGAAGCCCGGCAATTGCAGGATTTACTCACCATGACAGGAATGCTATTAAGTGACGATGACAAAATAAATACCACCATTTGACTTGTTCTTTTCCATTTTTTCTTCGTTGTAAAAGTCTTTAAATAGCATACTATTCGCAGATTTTACGCCTCGAAAAAAAGAAAAATAACTTCGCCATATAGTGGCATTTATTTTGTCAACGTCACTAAGCTTCATAGTTGTGCCACACTTCCATTTTGTGGCACAACTAAACAATCCGATAAGTACGTTTTATGAAAGGGATTTGTTTTTTTATTTTTTTATTTTTTGGACTGCATGTGGCGGCAATAGCGCAGTATGCACCGCAGGCCGGGCTACCGGGCAGCACAGCCATAGACGCTACCAGCAGCCTGTTTGTGGGGTGGGCTACCGGATGCACTGTGCAGCGTGGCTTTATGGATATTGCCAACCCGGCAGGGGGATATGCGAGCGTGGGCGACAGCAGCGATGCGTTGGGCATGGCTGACCGTTCTGTGGTGAGCCTGGGCGATAGCGGAATTGCAGTGCTTACTTTTGCCAACCCCATTATTAACGGTCCAGGGCCTGACTTTGCAGTGTTTGAAAATGGGTTCACTAATTCGGATACGCCCTCGCTGGCGTTCCTGGAACTAGCGTTTGTTGAAGTAAGTTCCGATGGAATTAATTATTTCAGGTTCCCGGCAACATCGCTGACGCAGGACAATGTGCAAATATGGAACGGCAGGTACATCGACGCCAGCAACATTAACAACCTGGCTGGTAAGTATGTGGCCATGTACGGCACTCCGTTTGACCTGGACGAACTTGCAGGGCTGCCTGGGCTGGACGTAAATAATATAACCCATGTACGGGTGATAGATGTGGTCGGTTCCATCAGCGGGCATTCGTCTTACGACAGCAGCGGCAGGATCATCAATGACCCCTACCCTACTGCCTTTGCATCAGGTGGCTTCGACCTGGATGCGGTGGGAATTTTACACGAGGCGCATGAAAGTGTGAAGCAGCTCAGCAAGGATGTCTCGGTAAGTGTATATCCTAACCCGGCTACAGACGAGATCGTGGTATCTGTAAAAGGAAATACCGGCGTTATAAACGCTGTGCTGACAAATGTGCTGGGAAGTGTGTTGCAGCAAACGTCATTGAACAATGTCGTAAATAAGATCGCTATTGCAGAATACCCCGCCGGAATGTACTATCTCCTGTTGAGCGATGCCAACGGGAATAGGTGGACTGAGAAGGTGATGAAACGATAACCTCTCCCGGCCTCTCCAAAGGAGAGGTGAAGCTACGTATGCGCGGGTGAACCATCCAGATTTGGGCAACTAAACACGAGAACATAGGTTATGAAATACTTTTTCCAATGCTCCAAAAATGAATAATGCCAGATGCTATTTACTGTTCATGGTTTGCTGCCTGCTGGGGGCATGTAAGAAGGATAAGCCTGATGCAACGGCTACAACACTGCCGGGCGCAACGGGGAATGTGTATATAATTTGCGAAGGGGCGTACAAAGCGGTTAATGCCTCGTTGTATGCTTATGCACCTGCAAAGGACAGCGTGTATGGCGACCTCTATAAAAGCGTGAACAACCAAGCGCTTGGCGACGTTCCAAAGTATGCAGCACATAGGCGATAAGTTATTCCTGTGCATTAATAACTCTGATAAGGTGGTGGTATTAAATGCAGCAGACTGGACTTTGGCGGGTACGATAAGCATAAAGAAGCCGAGATACATTTTGCCTATCAATGCCACGAAGGCGTACGTTTCTACAGAATATGATGACAAGGTGTACATCATAAACCCACAGGCGATGGCCATAACAGGATCAATAACACTGCCGTACCTGAACACAGAAGGAATGGCGGCCTATTATGGCGACGCCTTCATCTGCACTTTTGATACGGCGTCCAACAAAGTATACAAGATAGACGAGGGTACAGACCAAATTGCGCAAACGATACAGGCGGCGGGATTTGCGACACAGGAAGTGCTGTTAGATAAAGAGCAAATGTTGTGGGTACTATCTGGCGACCAGCCTGATGGCCGGCCGGGGGCGCTTACCAGGATAGACCCATCTACCGGAGTGCAGCTTATCTCTTACCAGTTCCCTGCCGATGCTGACCCGATAAAGCCTGTATTCAATCCCACTAAGGATACACTTTATTTTATGGAGGCTTATAATACAGGCACATTGAAGAATGGTATATACCGCATGGATATTCATGCTGCCTCGCTGCCTTCGGCGGCCTTTGTGGCGGAGGCCCAGTACCAGTATTTCTGGGCATTGGGGATTGACCCGGTAAACGGGGATATTTATGTTGGTGATGCAAAAGATTTTATCCAGAAGGGAACTGTGTATGTCTATAGGCCGGATGGCACAGCCAAAGGCAATTTTAACGTAGGGCCAGCGCCGGGGCATTTTTATTTTGATTATTAGTCTATGGTTTTGCCAGGTCAACACAAAATTGCACATACAGCACAAAGGACACTATTGTTCTTAGTGGGGTGGCTTGTGTTTACGCCAATTGCATATGCCCAAACGAGTGATTCTACACTGCACGAAATAAAAGTAAAAGCAAAACGCAACGCATCCAACGATGCGCGGATAAATGAGTTTTCGCCGGGGCAAAAAATAAGAAGTATAGACAGCGCCACCTTGCAGCAATACCAGGCGCAGAGCATGGCCAGCCTGCTTGCGCAGCAAACATCCGTTTTTGTAAAGTCTTACGGTTTTAACGGATTAGCGACACTTAATTTCCGGGGGTCTTCATCCGCACAGTCTGCGGTGTACTGGAATGGCATACCGATACAAAATGCGGCCCTGGGTATTGCAGACGTATCCACGCTGCCCGTATTCCTGATGAACAAGGTGAACCTCGTTTATGGGGGCTCATCTGCTTTATGGGGCAGCGGCAATGTGGGTGGCGCACTGATGCTGGAAAATGATGCCCCGGCTTTCGACTCGGGCAAAAGGGCTTTATCTGTTAGCGGCGGCACGGGTAGTTTTGGGCAGTACAGCGGTGGACTAAATGGTAGTATCAGCAGCAAGCGGTGGTATCTTTCCGCCAGTGTGTTTGCACAGACTGCACAAAATAATTTCCCTTATACTACCGAAACCGGCGGGAAAGCGAATATGCCCAACAGCAAATTGCAGAGTGACGCGGTATTGCTTCGCGGCGCATACAGGCTGGGAGTCCAGAATACAATAAGCCTCACGGCCTGGTACCAGCAATATGCCCGGCAGATACCGCCAGATCTTTCGGAAGCGGGCTCTGTGGCCAACGAAGTCGATGGCTCCCTGCGTTTGCTCGCAGAGTGGGACAAGCAAGCGGGTGAGCATAAGTGGTATGTAAAATCGTCACTCATCCGCGATGAGGTAAAGTATGACGATGATGCCATACTACTGCATACGCATGATATAGTGAACCAGTATTACCAGGAGGTAGGATGGGAACAGAAATTTTCGGCCTATGGTCGGCTTATCGTTTTTATACCGGTGCAGCTGGCATGGATCAGTACCCCGGCGGGAGCGACGGTCGAAAACCAGCAAAAGGCCGCGATTGCCGGGGCCTATGAGGTGAAGCTGTTTAAAGGCCGGCTTAATGTTGCTGTAAATGCACGGGGCGAAAATATCACCGACCACAATGATTCTACCAAGAGGAATAACATTTTGCTGCCGGGGGCAGATGCATCTTTCAGGCTCACCAACTGGCTGGCATTGCGGGCAAATGTGCAACGCACCTACCGCACGCCTACGCTCAATGAATTGTATTATTTTCCCGGCGGCAATACCAGCCTGAAACCAGAGCAGGGATGGAATGAGGATGCCGGATATACTGTAAAAGCGAAGGTGGGGAATTGGATGTTATATCACGATGCATCGGTGTTTACAAGGGATATTCACGACTGGATATTGTGGATAGGCGGCGCCATATGGACGCCTCATAACATAGCAGAAGTGCATAGCCGTGGGGTGGAAACAGAGAACTATGTTACCTACTCCACGGGCAAATGGCAGTTTCATTTGGGGCTGAATACCGCCTATGTATTGGCTACGACTGTGGCCAGCTACATATACAATGATGGCAGTATTGGGAAACAGATCCCATATACGCCGAGGTATAACGGGCAGGCGAATGCGGGATTTAACTATAAGCGTTTCGGGGTTAATTACAACCACACTTATACCGGCTACAGGTTTACCACATCAGACGAGTCTGAATATATACTCCCTTACCAGACGGGCAATGTGCAGCTCATGTACCATGTTTCAGCGGGCAAATATCTGCTGCAGTTTACCGGGCAGTGCAATAATATATGGAATGAACAATACCAGGTCGTAGCGTTCCGGCCTATGCCTGGTATAAACTGGCTGCTGGGCGTTAAGGTTCAAATGTGATCCCTGCCTATAACGCGAGTCGCCACCACAAGCTCCCCTTAAGCGGATTGCTAAAGCGAACTAATAAAACTTAGCATTGTTGCCGCCATGCTGGTGCCATGCACCGGGATATTGATGGTGCGCGCAACTAGTTAACGCAATCGTTACCATTAACAGGGATAGAATTGTTATTAATTTCTTCTTCATCAGGGAGCTCGTTTGGCTGTAAAAATAAAAATAATTGGTTAATAGCCTAATTTTTAAATTCAGGGCTATAAATTTTTGCCTGGTTAATAAGTCAATTATCCATTGGGCACCACTACTGGATATACTGTTGAAGGCTGTCAATAGGCATGTCCCCGTTAAAACATTTTATCAGTTTGCGGTCATGGTCGTAAATATTGATCTGGGGCAGCATTTTGTATAAAATTACTTTGTTAATATAGTCTGAGCTATCCGGGCCGATAGATATAAAAGGATAATCGGGGATACTGTTGTTACTTACGAAATTAGGTATCATATTGGCCAGCCTGGGGTTAGCTACCATTACCAATTTCGTATTTTTGAAAAGTGCGGAATTCTTTTCTATCATCTTCGTCTCTTCTTCGCAATGGGAGCAATTAGGGTTGAAGATCATTACAAAAAGATTAGCGTTATTATCCAAGTCTGCCGACGTGACAAAATGCCCGGAAGCGGGCGATGAAGCAGGTTCGCCATGCTTCTTTTTTTTCTTAGGTTTTGGCACTTCCCCAGCTTCCTTTGCAACTTTCTTTGTGCCGGAGTCACGGTAAGACACGATCTTCAGCAATGGCATTGGCGCTCCCAGAATTTTATAGTCAACCTCGGGCGCCGCATTTGCTTCTGCGGTTGTAACAGGCGTCTGTGCACTGGTTTGAGCTTTAGCGCAAAGACTGCCTATAAGGCAAGCCAAAACCAAATAATTCCGCAACATGCTAAGCTCCTTTATTCAAAGTTATTTATTCAATATACTGCTCGAGGCTATCCATCACCACTTCGCCGGTGAAAGTCTTTATCAGTTTGCGCTGATGGTCATAAATGTTGATCTGCGGGAGCGCCTGGTATAAAAACACCTTGTTTATAAAATCGGTGCTATCCATTCCAATAGACATAAAAGGGTAGTCGGCAATATGGTAATTGCTAACGAAATCCGGCAGAAACGGCCTCATGACAGGGTTGGCGATTAATAAAAGCTTTGACTTCTTAAACAAATCAGCTTTGCCTTCAATCCTCCTAGTCTCTTCTTCGCAATGTGAACACGTAGGGTTGAACATCATCACGAAGAAATTGGCATTATTCGAAAAGTCTCCGGTAGTTAAATACTTCGGCGACGATGACCTTACCTGCGCTTCTTCATGTTTTTTCCTTCTTTTAGCACGTTGCGTTTCTTCCGGGGCTTTTTTCCCGGTATCGCTGATCCTTTTAGAACCCGAATCTATGTATGATACTGCCTTTATTGTGGGCAGCGGCGCACCCATTTTCTTATAA
>Ga0206969_1290_pt1 | contig 10296 bp, 13 predicted proteins | sample Alteio_BWOrgHeat_87_FD_153256 | JGI IMG/M metagenome (GOLD analysis project Ga0206969, IMG submission 153256) | Enriched cells from forest soil in Barre Woods Harvard Forest LTER site, Petersham, Massachusetts, United States -... | ecosystem: Environmental > Terrestrial > Soil > Temperate forest >... | reverse complement strand
TCAGAAGCGCGTTCCAAGCTGGCGTGTCCATTATTCTTATATGTCACCTGAAATATATTTTCTGCGAGTCTTGTCTCTGAAAACTCTCCAGAATAACCAACTCTTTGATTTGTTGTTGCACAACCCATCAACTCCATAATTATTATCAAGACGAAAGATTGCAACTTCAATTTATTATTCCTTTTTAGATTTTGAATGCAGGAAGAGACTCAACAACCAACCAAAATAACAGAGCAGCACAGTCCATTGAACCCAATAAAGAGATGGCGTTGCTGAAGTGGATAATTTTTGAAAATCCGTGACAGAATTGATAACTGCGAGACCCAACAGCGCCGTGGCCCCAGCACAAAGTATCCACTGAAGGTTCTTCATCGATGGAAGATCTGAATAACCACCAAGGAAGAAAAAAAACCAACCCATCGAAAGAATGGAAATAATCCTATCTTGGTAAACCGCCGAGGGAATATTGAAATAGATGTAAAGAAACGGCACCTTAACGCCCACCATATGAACGGCAGCCACGCCGAAAAAATAAAACATTCCAGCCAAAAGAGACCATCTAAGAACTCGGATACTTTTATTCATGATGTTAGGTCGTCGCCACCAGCAGTTCTTCGGAATTATTTGGCGGACGAAGTCCATCCGTCCTCCCCGCGAAGTAGCGTTGGGCAAGCGTCGCTGCCGATACGTGTTGGACTTCTTTAAAGCCGGCATCGCGGGCCAGTGCCAGTATCTCTGTCGGCGTGAAGAAGCTGATGAAAGGCGTGCCACTTGCTCGCGCTCCCGCTATCGCTCGCTCAATCCCGGGACGAACGTCGGGGTCCGCCAGCTCGATCGGAAGTAAAAATGACATGACAAGCGTGGAACCCGGAGCGAGCGCCGCGACCTGCCGCAGTGTTACCGCGATCGCGTCTTTGGTCAGATACATGCTGACGCCGGTGGACGCCACAACCGCCGGCTGCTCGGCGTCGAAGCCCGACGCCGCCAACTGCGCCCACCATTCGTCGCCGGCCTCGAAGTCGACTGGCACGAGCCGCAAAAACAGCGGGATGCCGAAGCCGAGGTCGACGAGGCGCTGACGTTTCCACGCCTGAGGGCCCGGCCGATCAATCTCGAACACGAGCAGACGAGAGGCAATCTCCGGTCGACGCTGGACGAAAGTGTCCAAGCCCGCTCCGAGGATGACGTATTGCCCGACGCCACGAACAACTTGTTCCCCGACGAGATCTTCGATGAAGCGGGCGCGGGCCACGATGGAGGCGCGAAAGGGCCGAGTGAACGGGCTCATGTCCGGACGGCTGCGCCATCCCTCGTCTGGAGCCGCCAACTTCAAACCGACTTCATCTTCGAATACGTGCGGCGGCGAATCGACTTCTACGTGCAACGCCCGCCACAAGGCGACCCGGACCGCCGTGTTGTCTGGCGACGCCACTTGTTTATCATGCATGACGTTCTCCTTCGTGGCTTACCTATCGCTGGAAAGAACAATGTCGATTTCTGCGGCGAGTTCTTTGCCTTTACCGTCGATTCTATAGCAATCAAGTTTAAGAGTCTCGTCGCCGCTCGACCATGTTCGCACGGTGTGCTCAAGTCTTTCTTCGTAAAAATTATTACCCAGTGCGGGTTTCCCATATTGGCTTACGAGATTCACCGAGACATTCTCGCAAGAAGGAAATTTTGCGTCGTGGCCTTCCTCCCAAGTTTGAGGTTGTTTGGAAAGATATTTTTCCGGTTTTTCGAGAACCATTTTTATCTCGCTCTTCTCTTTCGCGTATGTGCGTCTGACATAATAAACGTGTCCGCGTGAGTCCGCTTCGGACAGCCATGCTTCCTCATTTTTCACAAGTGACGTGGGAAATTCTTTTTTTAAATCTGACGTGGCCAATCCGATTCCGCTGTACGCAAAATGCGAATCAGCCAATGCCAGAGGAGATATAGCGGCAAAACTCAAAAGAGAAGCAGCAAGTATTCGGCTTTTCACCACTATCCTCCCATGCCATAACGGTTTTCTATTACCCATCTGTCGTCAGATTCACGATGAGCCATGCCGAGAGCAACTCCGATAAACTTAACTTTTTTTGATTCAAGAGGACTCGCTCGACCCCCAAATTTTTGAATAGCTTGAATGCAAAATAAGGAGCGGCGCAATATGACAGAACACCCAGTGACCAGAAACTTTACGGCTTTGCAAAAGCATATTACGAAGAAACTCATGATGTGAAAGTGCAATGGGCGATGCCCCATGGGACAGGACGAGAAAGTATCCTTGCCCGATCTGAGCTGGATATCCGCCACGCAACACCCATTCGAGGAACAAAAAGTTAAAGAGAGCATACGGGATGGAAAGGACAGTCAATATCCCCAAAACAATTTCGATAGTGGTCGCTCTCCTATTCAATTGAATAGCCGGCCACTGCCGAGAAATTAAATACAACCCGATCCAACTTCCCAAGATACTCCACTGCATGATGAACCACAAATTTGGGAGATGTGTACGCGCGTCGTAACCCCAAAAAAGACTGCTGTGTAAAAACACGCTAAAAATAAAAAAGACCACGACATATGACCACACCGTTGCCACGATAATTTTTTTCATTTTATTTTGAGTTGGCCCAACATATTGAGTTAGACGTCCAAATCCACGTTAGCCCAGATGTAGGTGTAAATGTATTGGCGCTTGTCTGTTTACCGCAATCATCATCAGAACGGCAGACGCGATAGCAAGGAATAGAAACGCATAAAGAATGAGGAGGCCTGTAATATTTCCGGGTTCGAGCAATGCATCAGATGGTTTTTCCGGGTTGTAATAGATTTTGACTGGGGCTCCCCCTGGATACCGATCAACAATTTTCTGAGACCATGCTCGGCCAAGACTGCTGTCGCAAACCGTAATCGCCGTGCCGGAGTAGGAAATGCCGTCTATTTCATATTCATAGGAAACACGAGGAACATAGGCGCGGCCTCGGCCCTGCGCTTGCGCAACAACCATTGATTGCAATATTGCACCATTCACATTCGGCCACTTAAGACTTTTACTCGCTTTGACCGAACGCCTTATTGCTATGACCAAAAGAACACAGCCGAAGGCTATCACCGCAGACCCGAATAGTTTGAAAAAAAATTGCACTTCCGACATTCATTTTTCCTCTAGGAGAATTCGGCTTTAGTGATTTTGCGGACCGCCACTGTCATGCGCCGACCAGCAACTGATTGCTCTTCCTTGTAAGAAAATCACCGAGATGATTTCACAGAGAACAATTGGAAGGCCATAAGACTTCCGCCTGAACCAGGCTTACACTCAGCTCCTCTTAATATTTCGATGTTCTTGTACGCTTATTTTTTTATTTTATCGATGATGTTCGCCCAGTTTGAGCCACCGCGCTTGGCCAAGCCCCACACACCACCATCAAGTGGTCCAATATTTGGATCAGGGAAAGGACCAGAAGCACCAACATCTCCCCGGTTGGCTTCATCTTTTGCCAAGCAACAGTTCTTATATTTTTTACCGCTACCACAAAGACATGGATCGTTGCGGCCAATTTTCTTGGACGAGTGTTTTGATTTTCGTTGCATATCTTTTTCTCCCAAACATGCCCAACGTATGAAGCTCAGCCGCCAATCTTTTGAAGATCAACCGTGTAGTCTAGAGATGAAATCGAATTCATTTCTGCTGAAGTGTGGCCGGAGATTGAATCGAATTAGAAAGTTTCTTCTGTAAGTTTGATCGATGAATTAAAAATAATAGAACGGCAGTGCTCGCAAAGAGAGAGATGCCCAGCAATGGTCGATAAGCGATCCATGCTATGCCAATCGTTATAAAAGAAGTTGCGCAAGCCATCAGAAAAGCCACTGCAGTGGTCCCCACTCCAATGATGGTCCCTAAAATTGGAACAATGTCCGCGATAATAGACAGGATGCCAGTCAACGCCAAAAATCCAAAAAATGTCAACACGACCCCGAGTACCCGCAAAACCCACATGAGCATTTCATTGTGGATTCGCGCATTTTCAATCATGTTCTCAGGAGACGTAACTTTTGATTCCACGAGTTCGATCGAATTGCCGTTTCTAGAAAAATAGGGCTCAAATGTGTTTCCCACTTGTGTTGCAATCACGCTGATACTCGTCGGCTTAAGAATTTGGAAATCGATCTCCAGGTCACCGATCTGAGCCGACGCGGGACTGGCTCCTATGTAATACCCTCCGTCAAATTGTTTTAATTGGTCTTTCAAAATGGCGGGAAGTGAATTCGGATCGGCACTTATCTTTTCATAAGGGCCGATAGATCTGACGATATCGCGAGGCAATTCAAAAGCGCCCAAGGTAACTTTGGTCGCGTAAAAATCAGATGAACTGAAAGGCATCGAAGAAGGATTTTCATGCCCTTCGGGTTGCTTAAATTCATTTGAGCGAATGAGTGATTTCGACCACATCTTTGAATAGGTGTAAGTTTTTTTGGTTGTTGAGCTGCCGCCGAAGTTTTTTTGCGTTTCTCCGTGAACATCTTGTTTCCACTGGTACATTTGAGTCTTACGCTTCAACCCAATTGCCACTGCCGACACGCCAAACTGTGGGTCCGCGATGGTTTCACTTGTTGTCGCCAGACCTGACATATGAACCAATCTATGGTCGAAGGAAGGATCGACAACATCGGGAGATTTTGAGGTGACCAAGCTCGCTACTTCGGTTAATGCGGCGGTCATCTTGACAGAGCGCCCTTCATTCCAGGACAGAAGTAGAATAGCGCCTGGCACCAAAATAATTCCCAAGAAAAATCCTTTTATAGAGTCTCCGATGCGACTCCCCCAAGATTGGGTCATGACTTCTGTGTAAGAATCATTTGCCATTTTCTTCTCCTTTGAATCCCATTAAATTTATTTGATTCTTAAGATATGATTTCTTTTTTATTTCTTCTGAATTCACTTTCCAAATTCTACGGAGCAATCCCCTCTCTTCTTACCAACATGGCATCTAACGTATTGAGTTCAGCCGCAAAACCCGCTATGGTTTTGTCGGCTGCAGCGTTTTGTTGGGTTGCGTTTTACTTTCAGGCGCAGTTAGATCCTTCAGGAACCATTGTTTTTCTTTCGTGAAATAAAAATAAAGATACCAGGAGTCATCGTTGTACGGTGGCTTCGGACGCAGGATTCGCATAAGGCCCACTCCTTTATTTTCTCCCAAATTTTCTAACCGAGTGAGCATATTGTTAGTCGTAATCAACGAGTCAATTGCCGACCAAGCATTCACGTTCGGATCATCCCAAAACTGAAAAGCGGCTGCTGGACCTTCCTCTGAATTACCGGCACACGAACAATGAACCGACATCATTTTCTGCAAGGTATCTTTGTCTTTCTGGTCTATGGCTTCTTTGAATTTGGCAATAAACTGCGGCCACGCATCATTCGCTTCTTTTTTCATTTGAGCTGCTGTTTGATGCCCCTGATTTACATCGTCTGCCAAAACTATCGATGGCATCCAGAAAATACTGAGGCCGATAAAGAATAAATATTTACTACTCAAGGTTCATCCATAGAATCCGAGGCTGCAATGATTTGTTGAATGCCAAATCGCGTTTCATTTTTTTAAAAGGATTAAACCGCAGATTGATAAAGCAACACCGAGAATCCGTTGCCAGGAAGCCGGCTCTTTAAAAATAAAAATGCCAACTATGGCCATTAACGCGGCGCCACCCGCCAGGATTGCTGGAACTGCAGAGACAGGGCCACCTTTCTGAAAAAGTAGGAAAAACAGAATAGTGCCGACTCCCACGCAAATACCCGTGAGCACCGAATAAAATGCGCCAGAAGAACCAAATTTTTGATTCCAATGCCCGGATAACCACAAATACATCAAATAAACCGCAATGCTAATCATCGCGGTACCTTCGACGATAACACCACCGAGTCCGTCGCTAATATTTTGCGATGCAAGCTTTGTGAAAATCTGGTGAAGCCCATAAAAAACGGCGGCTCCGATGCCATACCAAAACCATTCAGACATTTAGAACTCCCATGCTTTCACTCTGTAATCCAAAATTTTGACCGCTACGTATGAAACTCAGCCGCGTGACCGAAGGTACGTCGGCTGCAGTGCTTTGTTAGGTACCGACATTTAGTTAACGCGTACCAAAACTGTCGTACCCGAAAACTTCAGAAACATTTTGTTTGCTTTATAAACCGTGTGGTTGAAATCCGCTTTCATTTCTTTGGGGTTACTTGTTTCAAAAAGCGTAACGGCAAATACATCTTTCTCTGTTCGATCCGGCGACTCAATCGTTTCAGTAAAGGGTTTACCCCAGGCACTTACTTTCAGCTCGACCATGTGTCCGGCTTCTGCATTAATGCCGGGCATTCCTTTGGTGATTGTCGAAATAATGAAGTGCTCACCCGGTTTGTAACCTTTCAGAACGGTGGATGCGATGTCGTGATGCCAGATGGCTGGGATTGAAGCATAGTCATCCGCCGACACGTAAGAACAGGCCAACAAAAAAACGAAAGCCCATAGCTTTTTCATCTTGTCCTCCTCGTAATAAGCACCTAATGTATTGAGTTCAGCGGCGTTTGCGCAGCAAACGTCCGCTGCAACGATTGGTTAGACCGCGCCATCAACGGTCCGATTGCGAATTCGATACAACTCATATGTGATGGAAACAATGGCAGTAAGGCCCGCTGGAAATAAAAGAGCGCCATAGCCGAATGCCTTAAAGGCCAACGTACCGATAATCCCACCGCTTAAAAAACCTGAAATAACCAAACAGCAAAGCCACAAGCGTTTCGCATTAACGGGCAGTCCACGCATCATATGTCCAAGAGAAATGCCCAGATCCGTAAACATGCCAGATAGATGTGTTGTACGAACGACGGCTCCGCTATAGGTACTGACCATCGCGTTTTGCAGTCCACTCGCGCACGCCGCGGTATACATCCCATATACGCTCTGGCATCGGAGAAACGGGATGGAAGCAAAAAGCAACAGTGATTCCAACAAAAGCACCACACTATATTTCCGACCAAGTTGCAGAGTGCCGTCTTGAATGATGAATCCACTGATGACAGTCCCGACGACAAAAGAACCAATTAGAGCCGCTAAGTGAAGCGCGGCTGGAATGTCTAGTTTTGCCAGAGCTTCAGCCAATCGGGATGTATTTCCGGTGAGATGAGTAATGGTCTCATGTTCGAAACCCAGCAGGCCAACCACATTGATGATGCCAGCGATGAACGCCAATATCCATGCGCCACTCCATACCCATCGAGGAAACTTTGAAATCATAAATTACAAGATACCCCTAAGCGGTCTAACGTATGGAGTTCAGCGGCGTTTGCGCAGCAAATGTCCGCTGCAACGATTGGTTAAGCATGCGTTTGATTACCACGCCGCGACAATACTCCCCATCGCGATGCAAGTTACCAAGGAACAAAATGCCTCGTATAACCACAACTTAAATGAACGTCCCATCCAGATGACTTCAATCGAAGTTGTTGTGCAAATAAATCCAAGCCAAACCAAGCAAGCAACTTTGATCCCATTCAACACACTGCTCCCACCCATTAGCGAGGAAGATGATGCGAGCGAATACATCACAGCGAACACGTATACAAATACAAGCTGTACGAAAAAGTTTTGCAGCATCTTTGGCCACATGTCCGACAACTTCTCATCGCCCGTTGGGTGAATATTTGCAAGTCGCATCCATAATTTCCCGAGAACCGGACCGTGTAATAAAAAGCCAATGAAAAAGTTGCCCGCAGCTGCAACCAATACCATGAGATAGTTTATGTGCAACATTTTTCCTCCTAAGAATTAAATTAAGTTGTTCTATGCCTAACGTATTGAGTTTAGCGGCGCACCCGCAGGGCGCATTCGCTGCAACGATTGGTTAGGCCAATAAATAACGGGTTCATTTTTCACTAATTCCTTCGATCGAAAAACCATCGCTGATGCCAAGTTGCTCGCAGCTGCTCGTGCCATTCGGAACATATGTCTCAAGAAACCCATTTACCTTAACGTACTGACCTTCAAGCTCCTGTAATTTCCGGACGAGAACTTTATTCTCAGAAACACGAAGTAGAATCTGCACGTCCTTGTCTTTGTACCAAGGATTTTTGCCCTCGATCGAATATCCTTCACCTTGTTTGAACGCCAATTTCCCTTTAACTTCAATACTAATTTGTTCTCTCGGAGAAACGGGGCGGCCGCTTGAGATTCTGGGAAACAGAAAGGAAACAAGAAATAACCCAAAAAATATTTTATGAGTTCTGACAGTTATTCTCCTTTCGAAAACATTGTTGGCCCAACGTATGAATTTCAGCGGCGTTTGCGCAGCAAACGTCCGCTGCAACGATTGGTTAGGCACGAACTGCGATGAACCACTTGGGCCGCATACGCCCAAAGTCTGTACGAATGTTTGAACGAAGCGCGCGTTTTGGATCAAGGACATAGCTAGATGAACCCTCCCGAATAAACGTAACCCAATGCCAACACGGCACGCCTTTGTTAAGACTCCACTTAATGGCCAGCAAAGCGGTATCGGGCAACTTATCCCATGAAACAAATAGCGCTTCATGTGTGGATAGCCGAACTCCAAGTCGACCAAGTAGAGCACGAACATCCGAGATACCAAGACCGCGCGGGTTCTCTGCGGCATGAATGCCGAGACCACTCGCGACGAGCTTTGCCTGCGAATATGTGACACCAGCAATCGTTGCTGACGTTGCTATACCACAACCTGATTTTTCTCTCTGAATAACTGGTTTCATGTGCCTAACGTATTGGGTTCAGCGGGGCACCCGCGGGGTGTGTCCGCTGCAACGATTGGTTAGGTGCCACACTCAGGAAGCACTCAATACCACCAAATACAGCTGAACATGATGAGCAACGCAAATAACAGGAATCATTTCCATTTACCTTTATTCAGGCCACCGATAATAAGCGGAAGAAAAATAATTGCAACAGCCATCGCGTGGAATCCTGGCTCATTATGTGTAACTGCTTTCCAAAAACCGTCCTTCTTAAGAAGTAAATGGATTATTCCTCCGAATATAAAAATAAGATAGAGGAAATACATAACTCGCCATAGAAAAAAACGGCGAGATTCTATTTTTTGAACACTTTCTTCTCCGTATAGAAGTACGCGGCGCTTTCTAGATAATCTCCACCAAATTGCCGCGCCCAAAAAAACCAGCGCCATAAACCCTTGAACGCAGGCACTGATAATTTTTGGGGAAGCACTTTGTAAATTATAAATAAGGCAGCCAAAGGCAATACCGCCCAGAGCACTTACCGTAAATAAAAAAGCTGTTTCAATGATTAAGAAAATCGTGGCCTCATATTTTCGACTTTTTATTTTCCTAGCTACTTTGCCACCTAACGTATCAAGCTCAGCCGCGCCGCCACAAGCGGCGTCGGCTGCAGCGCTTTGTTAGCTGACACCTTCTTTTAAAACACCCTTTTATTTCTGGTCTGAGGCTTTTTGTTTATCCGCGTGAAAGAGCGCAAGTTTTAGAACCGCTGCGGCACACTTCAGCTGAGCTACTGTTTTGATATCTTCAGTGAGTAAGATACGCCAGGATTCCGTTTCTTTCTTAAAAGAACATACTTTGACATCAGACGCGCTTAAATCTTCGGTTTCATACCTATAAACCAGATGATTAAGTCCCGACTTTTCTCCCACATATCCCAAGGGCGTTATTTGAGCTGAAGGAATCTTAAAGTGAAAGCGGTCCGATTTCTTCATAACCATTACAAAAAATTCTTGGGGTGTTGCCGACTCTACGTTGGCAAGGTCGTTGGTACCTATAAAGATTTCGAAAACTGTCGATCGTTGTTCCTGTGAATATTTTGGCAACTCATCAAATACGGGCTTAAATATATTTTTGAAATCCACCAATTCCGAAGCTGCAATATATTTGGCCTGTTCCGAAAAGTTGTGGCTTATTTGAGCACGTAGGTAATTCGTCAAAATTCCGGACATCGCTTTAAAATCATTCTGGTGATCGTCCGAGGCCCGAACCCCTTGACTAAAAACACAGAAGACACTTAAAAGCAACAAAAACAATGACAATGATCGAAAAGGATTTTTATTTTTATACTTCATTTCACCCTCTATTTGAGTCAGCTAACGTATGAAGCTCAGCCGCGCAACAACAAACATGTTTTTAATCTGAACCGTCCAGCCGTAGAACGCGTCGTCTGCAGCGCTTTGTTAGCCAAAAACTCAGCGGTAAAACGGATGATCCATCATACGCCTCTTGGCCTGCATGTTGCATATATAATTTAGCGAGTTAAGCTAAATTATGAC
>Ga0206969_1286_pt1 | contig 10455 bp, 8 predicted proteins | sample Alteio_BWOrgHeat_87_FD_153256 | JGI IMG/M metagenome (GOLD analysis project Ga0206969, IMG submission 153256) | Enriched cells from forest soil in Barre Woods Harvard Forest LTER site, Petersham, Massachusetts, United States -... | ecosystem: Environmental > Terrestrial > Soil > Temperate forest > O... | reverse complement strand
CATTGATATACCCAAAGTCGGCTGGCTTGCCGGCCTTGCTTTCTCTTGTTTCCAGTTCCACAGGTTGCAGGTCGTCTGCCTTTTGTCCAAGTTTATTGATCTTCTGGATCTCTACCACACGCGCAATGGATAATGGGTACTGCTTATTATTGTCTGAGTAGCTATACCACATCAGGTTTTTGAATATGTCCCTTTTCTGAAGGTGGGCTACTCCCTTTACGGTTTCTAAGTGGTCGGCATGATTGGGGAACACGGAAAGTGCATCCATGTAGGTATCCAGCTCATAGTTAAGGCAGCACTTCAGGCGCCCGCACTGGCCGGATAGTTTTGTCTGGTTAATGGATAAATTCTGGTATCGGGCAGCCGTAGTATTCACCGACTTGAAATCGGTAAGCCAGGTGCTACAGCAAAGCTCACGGCCACAGGAGCCTATGCCCCCCACCTTTCCGCTTTCCTGCCTTGCCCCTATCTGCTTCATTTCCACCTTCATTTTAAAGTCGGTGGCATATACCCTTATCAGTTCGCGGAAGTCAACACGCTGGTCGGCAGTGTAAAAGAAAGTTCCTTTTTTACTGTCCGCCTGTATTTCCACTTCGCACAGCTTCATGTCCAGTTTCAGGCTGCGGGCTATGGCCCTGGAGCGTATCAGTATCTCTGCTTCCCGCTCTTTTTGCTGGGCCGCCTGCTGTATTTCGTCCTCGGTAGCCGGGTGCAGTACGCGCTTGGTCACGTCAAGTTCCCGTACGCCATACTTTTTCATTTGCAACTTCACCAGTTCCCCGGTTAGGCTCACCTGTCCCACGTCATAGCCGCCCACACCTTCTACGGTGTAAGAAGCGCCTTTGTCCAGTATAAAATGTGTATTGTTTCTGAAAAACTCCTTACGGCTCCCTTTGCTGAAAGACATTTCAACAACCTGGTAAGGCTTGGCTGCATCGTGCAGCGGCAGGGCATTCAGCCAGTCAAAGACATTTAGGCGGTTACATCCGCCTGTGCTGCACCCACCATTCCCTTTACATCCGCCCGGCTTACCATCGGCGCCGGTTCCGCAACTACCACATCCCATCTAAATATGTTTATATAGAGCACGCGGCAATAACTTTATCTGGGGGCAAAAAAGCAAAAGTCTATATCTAAAATCAGCCGCCGGGAGGCAGCATAAGTAGCCCGGGGAGGTTAAAAAAAATGGTATTCCCGTCGCCGGTAAGCTAAACAATTTTATGAATGACAATACTTTTTTACCTTTCTATATTACAAACACCAACTATCGTTGTTCCCACCCGCACAGTTATTGCACTGACCTGCTAATTGTTAAAAAATAATTACTTGCTAGTTACAAACTTACGTAAAAAATTGGAAATTAGAAGTAATGGGGAATTGTTAGTGTTTAAGCGACCTATGGTTCTAATATTCTTTTCCTAACTTTACATGCAAAAATGTATGGGTATAGTCGTTGCCAATATTAAATTATCGAATGCAAGGGATTTGACACTTAAACCTGTCGAAACACATTGCATAGTGGATATCGGGGCTACTTATTTATGCATACCCCAGCAAGTAGCGCTGCAATTAAAGTTGGAGGAGTTGCAGAAACGTGATGTAAAATTGGCGAATGGGCATATCATTGAAGTTTCTTACGTGGGGCCAATTAAATTAGAATTCGAGGACCGGTCCTGTTATGTTGGCGCAATGGTAATGGGAGATACCGTTTTACTTGGCGCAATACCAATGGAAGACATGGATCTGGTGGTACACCCAAAGTTGCTTAAACTGAGTGTTCATCCCGAACGGCCAAATATTGCCGGTGGGTTGGCGATGTAACAGAACTTTGATGGTTTTCCCTGAAATTGGTGAATTTTGGAAGTGTCTCAGTTTTAATGTTAAACGATTGAATTCTTAAATTCAGAAAAATATCCAATAATAAATAAGTAACCACACTGAAATAAAGAATGTCAATGCGTAAAAATCATTCTTGTGTTGCTTTAAATCTTTTTTAATAAACGCCCTATACCCTACCCATCCAAGATAGAGGGGGAAAAATACAAGCCCGTATAAGAGTCTCATAAAGATATTTGGAAACAAATATAATAATAACGCCGGCTAAACGCAGCCACTATTACTTCCTTGTCAATTTATTTTCCCGTTTCAATATCCTGGGCAAATGCGGAGTTGACATTTTCTATCCCAAAGTTTCAATTATACCCAAGAATTAAATCCTAAATTACGTCTGTATTAGCGGAGGGCTACTGAAATGGCAAAGCACACACAAATTCTGATTGATATCCCCAATCCCTGCTCTCAGCCGTGGGATGAAATGACCGTTTCCGGGCGGGGCAGGTTCTGTACGCATTGCCAGAAAACGGTTATTGACTTCACTACATGGAGCGATGCAGCATTGTATAGTTTCTTTGCAAAGAATAATGACCATATATGCGGACGATTTTTTGAAATGCAGCTATCACGACCCATCTCTGTTCCGTACCAGCCGCAGAGCAGGCTATACAGGCTGACTGTGGCCTTGGGATTGACACTCTTACTGACCCAGACGCCCCACTTGCTGGCACAAAACCGGCCGCCAAAAATTGCCCATTTAAGTTCGCCAGACACAAAACATCCAAAGGATAGTGTAGGAAAACCTTTTGAAGCCATAAAGGGCACAATAACCGATGAAAAAAAAGAACCGCTGCCGAGTGCCGTTGTTCAGGTTTACCATGACGGCGTATTAAAGGGCGGTGCAGCAACTGATTTCGATGGCAACTATGGTATCTTCCTTACGGAGCCGGGCGTTTATGATTTACTGATACGATATGAGGGATATGATTCCATGAATGCAAAGGCCATAGTGATCGAACCAAATAAGCCTGCCGTCATGAATTTTGGAATGACCAGAAGCAAGGGACGGGATTTGGCAACATTTGTTGAGCGCGCGGGCGGTGTGATGAGGAGACTAGTTGATGTTAAGGAGATCGCCGCACGCGCAACCCCTGTGGACACGATAAACCTGGCACCGGAAAGTAAAAAAAAGATCACTTGGCCCGATGAAGATAACCCCACCAAAAGAACGCTTACCCGAGAAGAAATAAATCAAATGCCCATCAGGTAGCATGAAGAAGCCCACCAACATACAGCTCCACATCCCTAAGCCCTGCACGCAGCCCTGGGCTGATATGACCATTTCCGGTCAGGGACGTTTTTGTGCGCACTGCCAGAAGACAGTAATTGATTTTACTACCTGGAATGATGCGGCACTGTACAATTTTTTCTCTAAGAATAAGGAGCGGGTTTGTGGTCATTTTTTTGCTGAGCAGTTGTCACGTCCTATCAACATTCCGCACCAGCCGCAGAGCAGGCTGTATAGGCTTACGGTGGCTTTGGGGTTAACTTTGTTATTTGCCCAGACACCCCACTTGCTGGCGCAAAACAGGCCGCCTAAAGTGCAGCAAGACAGTGCATCCAAAAGCGGAGACGTGAGAAGCATTATTGATGGCTCCGGTGGCGAAATAGCAGGAACGGTCTTTAATGATAAAAGGGAGCCGGTATCCGGGGCAGTTGTTCACCTTCTTCAGAATGGGATAGTAACGGAGGAAGTAACAACTGATTTTGATGGCAGGTATATTTTCAAACCCGTTCCCGTGGGCAGTTGTAATGTGAGCGTTAAATATAACGGCTTCAGAGGAGTAATTGTAACGGACGTGATCGTAACCCCCGACCAACGTACAAGCCAGGATATAATATTAGGCGCCAGTCACGATAGTTTGACAACACCAATTGTACTTCCCTATAAGAGGCCGTTGTTAAAAGTGACCGATGTTCTTCAGCAGGTTCGTACCTTCGAAGGGGACGTTAGGGCTATGCCAACGCTAAGCATTAGTGATATTTCGACTGTGCCCTTATCTAACCCATACCAGAAGCTTCCAACGAAGAGAGATACAATAAAGCTCGACCGGGATAACCCTACAAAGAGGACGATCACAGGGGAAGAAGTAAACCAGATGCCGAAGTGAGGTATGGGTGGTAGCTGGGACAAATTTCACTCTACTCAAATCGCGTCATTGCGAGGAACGAAGCAACCTCACGAAATAGTCTTTTCTGCCAGTTAGAGTTCAAAATTTCGCGCAGCTTAATAGAAACTCTATCATGGTTCGACGGGGCTCCCCACGACAGGATTTCAATTTTGCAGGTTCGTATTGCGTAAGGCTGCTTCGTTCCTCGCAGTGACGCGAGTTGGGTTTAGTAGTGACCTTTATTACCCCAGCCACAATGCTCCGCCCACGCTGTCTTTGCTTGCCCCGGTTACGCTGCTCAGCACATTTACCTCCTCCCGCCACCGTAGCGTGCCTATGAGGGCCATTACCAGGGCTTCTTTATATTTAACGACGTTCGGCTCCGGCACTACAACGGATATGTTGTGAGGCGCCAGCAGTTTTTCAAGCTGCATGATAAGGAATGTATTGAATGCGCCACCACCTGTGGCCAAAAGCTTTGCATTCTCTTTGCCGTGTGGGTACTTGCCTGCCGCATTTGCTATCTGCGTTGCAATGTGCGCTGTAGCGGTGTGCAGCAGATCATAAATATCGTGACTGCTTTCCAGCAGTTTTGGGAATGCGAGGTCTTGTGCCGCCTCGTTGCTCAGTGATTTTGGGGGTAGTTGCTTGTAATAGCCTGCACTGTCCAGATCATCAAGTATGTTGGGCAGCAGGTTACCTTTTGCGGCCATTGCGCCGTCTTCGTCCATGGTTTTTCCCTCCCGTGCAGCAAGTGCATTAAGCACCTGGTTGGCGGGGCATACATCGAAGGCCAGTATCCCATCGTTGTGTGGAATGGTGATATTGGCAATGCCGCCAATATTCAGCAGGTAATCATATTCGCCAAAAAGCAGCTTGTCGCCTATTGGCACTATTGGTGCGCCCTGCCCGCCAAGGGCCACGTCCATTGCCCGCAGGTCACTGATTACGGGTAGCTCTGTGATTGCTGCTATTGCGGCTCCATCACCTATCTGGTAGGTAGTTTGGTTTGCAGGTTCATGAAATACTGTATGCCCGTGCGATGCTATGAAATGTACCTGGTGGCTAAGTTCGTGCTTCGCAATAAATTCATTTACCATCATGCCGATATATCTGCCATAACGGGTGTGCAGTTTCAGAAAGTCGCTTACGTTAATAGTGCTTGCGTGTTGCAGGTCACGCGCCAACTCTGTAGAATAGGGGATGCAGGCGGCATTCAGTATCTCATATCGCCACTGCCCGCGCACTTCTTCCAGCATTACATGGGCAATGTCCAACCCGTCTAAAGAGCTGCCAGACATGAGGCCAATTACTTTATAAACCATTGTGTAAATGTAATAATTGATTTTTTTAAAGACCCTTCCCTGATTAAGTTTCAGTGCATTCCTCGTCGTTGTCATGGTTCGACGTCGCTCACCATGACAGGAATTCTATTTGGCAATAAATAAAATTAAAATTTCCATTCCGTTTCCAGCCACGCCTTTGTTACCGTATCGGTAAAGTCTATTTTTATGGGCACTATAGATGCATAGCCGTCTTTCAGGGCTTCGGCGTCTGTGCCTGTGCCGGTATCCATGTTTATGAATTTGCCGGTCATCCAGTAATAATCTTTTCCCCTGGGGTCAGTGCGGTGCTCAAATTCTTCGGCCCACTTTGCATAAGCCTGGCGGCATATCTTCATGCCCTTGAATTCACTTGCCGTGGTATTCGGAATATTGACGTTGAGCAGTATATGCGGAGGTAGTCCCCCCACCAACATGCGCTTTGCAAGGTCGTTCGCCACGGTTTTTGCTATGGTAAAGTCTGCGTCAAAACGGTAGTCCATCAGCGAGAGACCGATAGAGGGTACACCTTCTATCGCGGCTTCCATGGCTGCGCTCATGGTGCCGGAGTAGATAACATTTATAGAGTGGTTGGCCCCGTGATTAATGCCGCTCAGGCACAGATCTGGCTTGCGGTGCAATATCTTATCGCGGGCCAGTTTCACACAGTCTGCCGGTGTGCCGCTGCACTCCCAGGAGTCTATTCCTTCAAATACGTTGACCTTATTGAGCCGCAATGGATCGCCAATCGTAATAGCATGTCCCATGCCCGATTGCGGACTATCTGGCGCTACCACTATCACCTGTCCCAGGTCTCGTACCGCATCAACCAGCGCCTTTATGCCAGGGGCATTAATGCCGTCGTCATTGGTTATTAATATAACCGGTTTGTGTTCGTTCATAAAACTAATTCACCTTAGGTATATAGGGCATTGCCATCATTACCTTGCCATTTATCTTCCGCAGGTCTTGTATTTTTTCATACCATTCGTAGCCATCGCCCATCTCTTGTTTTATCGATGTTTTCAGCACGGCGCTGGCTTCTGTGTTCATGTTGAATTTGCGCATCAGTGCGCTTAGTTTATCCGTTGGTTCGGGGTAGGTGACCACTTTATAATCTGTGATCTTTGCCAGGGTTGCTGCACTTGCTATTGCTTTGTCCAGACCGCCAAGCTCATCTACAAGCCCTATTTCTTTGGCATCGGTTCCTGTCCATACACGGCCCTGCGAAATACTGTCCACATCGGCACTTGTCAGTCTTCTTCCTGTCGCTACGTGATTCTTAAATAATGCATAAATCGTGTCCACAGAGTTCTGCATACGTTGTGCTTCAAGTGGTGTCAGCGGACGCGATGTTGTAGGCACATCGGCATAAGGGGCATTCTTCACTTCATCGAAGGTCACCCCCAGCTTGTTTTTCATTAGCTTGTCCATACTGAACAGCATACTGAATACACCAATGCTGCCTGTAATTGTGTTCGGCATTGCAAATATGCTGTCTGCCATGCTGGAGATATAATAGCCACCGGAGGCTGCATAATCGCCCATGGAAACAACAAGATGTTTTTTCTGTTTCAAAAGCACCAGCTCGCGTAAGATAACTTCCGAAGCAAGGGCGCTGCCGCCGGGTGAGTTAACCCGTAGTACTACCGCCTTTATCCGGTCGTCTTTTCTAACCTTACGTATCTCTTCGCAAATGGCATCTGCGGCTATTTCATGTTCGTCCTTACCTTCGCCGTCCACAATGTTACCCTCGGCAAAGATCACCGCAATACGCTTATCGCTTATTTTGCCATCGCCTTTATGTGCTGCCGCATAGTCGCTGATGGTTACATACTTTACCTCATCAGTGTCTTTAACGCCTGTTTTGGCGCGCAGCCGTTGCTCCACTTCGTCCCAGTACAGCAGACCTGCAACCATTTTGGCTTTATAAGCATCTGCGGGGAATTGTATCGAGCCGTCAACCGCCCATTTGTTTATTTCAGTCTTTCCGCTGTGCGTGTATTCAGAAACGCCGCCGAGGAACTGGTCCCAAATGCCGTTCTGGAATGCCTGTATCTGTAGTCTGTTTGGTTCACTTATTTTTTCAGCCCTGAAAGGTTCTGTGGCACTCTTAAACTTTCCTGCATAAAATATTTCCGGCTCCAGTTCCAGTTTATCTAACGTGCCTTTGAAAAAGGCCAAAACTGTGGCAAAACCCTTGAGGTCAACGTTCCCCGCCGGGTTCAGGTAAATGCTGTCGGCTGCGGTTGCTACGAAGTACGCTCCCTGCGAGATATCTTCGCCATAGGCATAAACGAACTTTTTAGTTGTTTTAAAGTCAACAATTGCGCCCCTCAGTTGCTGCATGGTAGCCCATCCGTTTGGCGAAGGGGACAGTTTTACTAATATGCCTTTAATATCGTCATCTGTTTTGGCGCGGGCTATTGCCTTAGTTATATCATAAAGGCCAGGCTGGTACGCACCACCTTGACTGAGAAAAGCGAATTTATTTGATTCAGCTAGTTCGTTAATACGTTTCGAGAGGTCGATGACCAAGATGTTGCCGTCTGTCTTTTTGGTTTCCTTGTCTGTAAATGACTTAGAGACGCCAATAATAGCGGTTATAAAAAGCCCTATAATAACAATCCCGGCAAGTACCATTGCCAACAGGGATGCAAAAAACATTTTAAAAAACTCTCTCATAAAGTATGGTTGATTAATAAGTTGCAAATATACGGGCGGTTAGGAGATAAGTGAGTGTGAATTTAGTATTATCGTACTTTTGGACTTTAACTACGGGCAATTTAATGTTTACATCCACCACACAGATACGGGTACGATACGGGGAAACAGACCAGATGGGCTATTTATACTATGGCAATTATGCCTTGTACTACGAGGTTGGCCGCGCCGAATCTATACGGCAATTGGGTTTTACCTATCGCCAGCTTGAAGAAATGGGCATAATGATGCCGGTGGCCGAGCTTAATGTACACTATTACCGCCCCGCATTGTATGACGACCTGATAACCGTAAAAACTATTCTGAAGGACCTGCCTGATGGCCCCAAAATTCAATTCCACTCCGAGCTATATAATGAAGAAGGGACATTGCTGAACAAAGGGATAACTACATTAGTGTTTTACGACCCGAAAGAGAAAAAACGAACAAATATGCCGCAGGAATTGTACAGCCGGCTTTCGCCATTTTTTAATAAAGACAATGAGTAACATAGCAGCATCTATCATCACTATAGGCGATGAATTATTAATAGGCCAGGTAATAGACACCAATTCGGCATGGATAGCACAGCATCTGAATGAGCTGGGCATAGATGTGTTGCGGCGGGTGGCTGTAGGCGACAGTCGGGACGCGATAATAAAGGCGTTGGACGAAGAACTGCGTAATGCAGAGCTGATACTCATTACGGGTGGCCTTGGTCCCACGTCTGATGACATTACCAAGCCCTTGCTGAATGAATACTTTGGTGGCACAATGAAGGTAAACGAGCAGGTGCTGGAACATCTTAAAATTCTGTTCACGAAGCGCAACCGCCCTTTCTTAGAGCGCAACATGAAGCAGGCCGAGGTGCCGGATAACTGCACTGTCCTATTCAATAAGATGGGTACTGCGCCGGGAATGTGGTTTGAGAAAGATAATAAGGTGATCATTGCCATGCCGGGCGTGCCTTTTGAGATGGTTTCCATAATGGAAAATGAGGCGCTGCCGAGGCTGAAAGCAAGATTCGCCAGCGATGCATTACTGCACCGGTCTATCATTACTGCGGGGGATGGGGAAAGCTTTATAGCCGAAAAAATACGAGACCTGGAAGAATCGCTTCCTGCTCACATAAAGCTGGCTTACTTGCCCGGAGCTGGGATGGTGAAGTTGCGACTGACGGGACGAGCCGCCGATGCGCAAAAACTGGCGGGGGAACTTGATGCACGGCAAAAGGAAATTGCTGAACGGTTGGGCAATATAGTGGTAGCGCTGCAGGACATACCAATGGAGCGTATAGTGGGCAACCGCCTTAAAGAAGTCGGCAAAACACTTGGTCTCGCGGAGAGTTGCACCGGGGGCTACATAGGCCACCAGTTAACGCAGTCGCCAGGGTCATCGAGGTATTTTATGGGAAGCGTAGTCTCGTACGACAATGAGGTGAAGAAAAATGTCCTCGGTGTAAAAAGTGATACTTTGGATAATTATGGCGCTGTGAGTGAGCAGGTGGTGACAGAGATGGCGCAGGGCGCATTGCGGGTTTTAGGCACGGATTATGCGCTGGCGGTGAGCGGCGTGCTGGGGCCTGATGGGGCTACGGAACGGGTAAAGGTAGGGACTGTGTGGATGGCGGTTGCGGAAAAGGATAGCATAAAAACCAAGGAATTTTACTTCCCTTTCGATCGCCTGCGTAATAACGATATGGCAGCAGCTATGGGCCTAATGATGATATGGAAATTCATCAATGATCCCGATCCGGGCCAATAGGTGACGCGATAATAAGTATTTGTTAAAACCAGGAATGCAACCGGCGAAAAGTCGTTGCTTTGTTAGTTGAGAAGCCCTGGTTTATTATGATAAACAATGTGTATGTGGCAAATTGCACTTATTCTAATAGCCCTGGCCTTTAGGCCGGGGTAGAATGGGCAATATCAGGCTTTAGCCGAAAATTACTCGTTTAGTGTTACTCATGCAGTGCAGTTTCGGCTAAAGCCTGATGTGTTTTCGCTTTAATCCCCGGCCTAAAGGCCGGGGCAACTAAAATTTAATTCACCCAATGCAATATGTCGTACATCCCAAACAATTCACAACTGCCACCTTCTCCATCTCCTAAGTTGATTTTCCTAATTGGTATGCCCGCTGCAGGGAAAACATATTGGGGCGCCAACGTCGCCAAGGAGCATGATCTGGATTTTATAGACCTGGATATTTTTGTTACGCAGCAAGAGAAGGCGAGTGTTCCGGCACTGTTCGCGCAGTATGGCGAAAAGGGCTTCCGGGAACGGGAAAATAAACATCTGAAGAAACTGGTAAGCGCTCTCGATGCCGATACGGTTGTGGCTTGTGGTGGTGGTACGCCCTGTTTTCATGATAATATGGATGTGATGAAGAGTGCTGGTATTGTTATTTACTTAGATGCGGATATACCA
>Ga0206969_1285_pt1 | contig 10507 bp, 9 predicted proteins | sample Alteio_BWOrgHeat_87_FD_153256 | JGI IMG/M metagenome (GOLD analysis project Ga0206969, IMG submission 153256) | Enriched cells from forest soil in Barre Woods Harvard Forest LTER site, Petersham, Massachusetts, United States -... | ecosystem: Environmental > Terrestrial > Soil > Temperate forest > O... | reverse complement strand
CGCTGGGATCTTGCAGAACACTAAGTTCAGTTCATTCCTCCCGTCTGCGGCAAATGGCGATGGAGCTTATTCGGTTCGGCTGGCGTTGAAGCGGGATGAGCAGTCGATGGCAGTGCATCGCGAAGACGGAACCAAAAGCAAGCGCTTCGAGCTCGAAGTGGACGGTTAATCTTTCAGTGATGTGCAGGCGGAGGAAAAGCGAGACGCGCTTCTTGGCATGGATCTCGACACTTTCGCTCGCTTGATCTTACTCCAACAGAGTCGAGTTCGTGGGCTACTTATGGATGAGGTCTCCGAGCGCCGGAAGGCGATGGACAAGCTTCTAGGACTCGATGCCGTCGCAGAGATTGCATCTGAACTCAAAGCAAAGCGCTTCACGGACCGTGCAGACGCCCTCTTGGACACCGGTCGGGAAGGGATCATTCGCCTTGAGGGTGAAGAAAGGAATTTGGTCACTCTTCGCGAGGAAGCTCAGGAAAGGGCTCGTAAGCATGGATTCCAAAGCCGCCATTTTACGCTCTCGGGGCTGCGAAAGGAATTCGAGGATATCTCCGCCGCCGTCGTGCAGATCGCAGACAGTTTTGGCGTCACGCTCGGTGCGCTACCTTCCTGCGCCGCTGTCGAGGACGGTTCTCGTGTGTGTAAAGCGATGCGTGAGGCTATCGCCAAGATTCGCCTGGAGGCCGACGTGCGAAGGAAATTGGCCGAATTCGACGGAGAGATCGCCACGCTGACAGCGTTGGTTGAGCGTTGGCGAGAAATCTACAAACTCAACGAACAAGCCGGGCAGGTGTTATGTGATCACGAGGCTGCTGCGGGCTCTCACGATGCTCTGGAGCGGAAAGCCAAAGAGCTTGCCGATCGGTTCGAGCAGACTGAAAAGGACCTCAGGTCTGCCGACGCCCTGAAAGCCCTCTTGAATGAAGCTTGGGATTACATCGAAGCGTCGTCTTCAAAGGAATGCCCGGTCTGTGAGCGTCCGCTACAGGCGGGTGGGATTGACGCGATTCGCGAGCGAGCCAGAAAACTAAGCGATGAGACTACGCGCGCGCTCGAAAGCGCCAAGACGAGTGCGGGTGAAGCAGTCGATGCCCACGAAAATCTCAAGCGCGTGCGTTCTCGGCTCGTTGAGGAATGCAGTGAGCAGAAGCGCCGGCTCGATAGGGCGCGAGGAGAAGTGTTGACCGCACTTGGTGGGACTGGAGTTGCCGACGCAAAGATGGCGGTACGGCTCGATGAGGCCCTTGCTTCCAAACTGTCAGACCGCGGTAAGCTTGCTGCCGGAGCGAATGCCCTTGAGGAAGAGATCGGGAAGGTCGAGACGCGCACGAACGCCATATCGGAGGAACTACTACCTGTGCTGGACTTGTCGGAGAGACTCGCCCGCGTCGAGGACGCGCGGAAGAAGGCTTCCAAGGGAGGTGGTGCCGCGGAGCGAAAGGCCGAGCGGCTTCGGACGCTAGCTGAGCACGTGAAGGAACTGAAGCAGGTTCTCTTGGATGCCAAGGATGAGCACGCAAATACGCTACTCGATGCCGCGGGTCCGCGCGCACAAGAACTGTACTCGGTGCTCGTGGATCATCCTTTCTTCGATACTCTTAGGATTGAGACAGAGGAGTTGAGGGGAAGCGTGGATTACTGCTACCGGGTAGCCAATGGTGCGGTTACCAAAGGTGCCGCAGAAGCGCGGCTGGTTCTTTCCGATGGACAGATGACTGCGGCGGCCCTCGCGCTTTTCTACGCTTTGGCGGAGTCGGCCTGTCACTCCTTCGATCTGCTGTTCATCGACGACCCGACTCAAAACCTTGACGACAAAAGAAAGGAGGCCATGGCTCGCGCCATAGTCCAGATAGCAAAGCTGAAGCAGGTCGTGATCTCGACCCACGACGAGGACTTTGAGGCAAAACTCGAAGACGCGGGTTTCAAGGTGGGAGCAGCTTCCTTCCGTTTCCGCGACTGGAATGGAGACCCACAGGTCTCGGCTTCGTGAACGGGCTGCCGCCTCGGATTAAGGCCGAAGTGAAGTTCACTACGAGTTCGGGCGTAAGCGTGCCAGAACGCGAACGGAAGGCAGTGCATCCAGATGTTGAGGGGACTGTGGGTGTGATCGCCGTGATGTCTCTATTTGGAGACCGGGATCTGGACGGTCGTTGGATTCTCGTGGATCCGGAGAAGGCATTCAGCCGGCGCCAAACCGAGACTGTATCTGCCCGGATTGAGGAACTCGCGCGGATCGCGGAGCAGCAACGGCAACTTCACCCTCTGCGTGATGCCATTTTCGCACGCTGGCCGGCGTTTCTCCGTACCTACATCGAAGGTGCTATTTCCACCCGCGCTAACCTTAAGATCGACCTCAAAAGACGCCACGACTCGGGAACTCTTGGTGAATGGGTTAACACTGATCGCGTCCTTGATCTCGACCATTTGGAAAACATCCGCCGTGTGGTTGACGCACATGGCGAAGGTGTTGCGGGCGGGGTTTTCCAAGACTTGTTTGCCTACCTATTGGGCTTCATCGGTTACGCGACTGTGGTCTCCAATACAATCGGAGTTCCCGACGTTGCCGCGTCGGGTTTGCGCGGGAACGAATCCGCCGATCAGCACTCGTTCAGCCGAAGAGAAATCGAGCGCGTGGCGGAGCTATGTGAGAAAGCGGGTGAAGTGGCATTAGCGGACCGCCTTCGGAAGCACGGAATAAAGTAAGTGACATTTGAAAGCGCAATTTCAACCATGAAAAATAAAGCCATTGCATTCAACGCCGAAGATCTGGTGCGCAGGGTCGAGGAGGTGCGCGACGCTCTCACCGGCCGCCGCGAGCTCACCCTGCGCACGACCAAGCTGCCCAAGCCCGCGCCGGTGGTGACGCCGAAGGACATGCAACGTATTCGCACACGGCTCAAGGTGAGCCAACCGGTGTTTGCGGCCATGCTCAACGTGCCGACAGTGACGGCGATCAGTTGGGAAAAGGGGCGGCGGCAGCCCTCCGGCGCAGCGTTGAGGCTGCTCGAGATTGCCCGCAAACGCCCGGAGATTCTCAGCGCGGCGTAAACCGCTGCTCAAAATTTGACGCGAGAAGGCCGCGGCCATTGAGCGGCTGCTTGCCTTTGCCCTTCGCGGTTGTAGCCTGTGGCCATGACCGCTCTGCTCGAAGTGCCCGCCATCCGCCAGCGCGTCTCGCCGCTTTCGGTCGCGGAGTATCATCGGCTGGGCGAATTCAATGAGAACGGAAGGCGCACGGAACTCATCCGCGGAATCGTGATCGAGAAAATGTCCAAGTCCCCCCTCCACTACGACACCATTGAAAACCTTCGCGAGATTCTGGCCGGGCAGATTCAACCTGGCTACCTCTTGCGCCAGGAAGGTCCGCTCACGTTGCGCGACAGCGAACCGGAACCGGACCTCGCGGTCGTCCGCGGGGTACGGAGGGATTTTCGCGGCGTTCATCCCGCGACGGCGGAACTCGTGATCGAGATTGCGGTGAGTTCGCTCGAGATTGACCGGGCGAAAGCGCACATCTACGCCGAGGCGGGAGTGCGGGAGTATTGGATCGTGTGCCCGGAAGAAAAAAAGGTCGAGGCGTATCGCCAGCCAAAAGCGGACGGCTATGCGGAGATGAATACGTTTTGCGCGCCCGCGATGCTGGCGAGCACGGCGCTCGAAGGGATGCGCGTGGACCTCACGGAACTCTTTGCCTGATTGCCCGGCGTCATCATTTGGGCCGCCAATTCCACACGGCGGGTTGGCCGGAGACCTCGGGCAGGTAGAGGCCGTCGCGCTTTTCCGGGCGGACAAATTTGGCGAGGAACTCGACCGCGCCCTCGCGTTCGAGCCGCCAGACGGCGCCCTCGGTGGGATCGAGCGCGCCGTGGCCGCTCGTTTCGATCATCTCCAGGACGCGCCCCACGCTGAGTGGCGGGCCGGTGTGGAGCAACCGCGGCGTGGTGAAGCCCTGCGCGCGGCAACGGCGCTCGACTTCCGCTGAAACGGTGCGCACGAAGCCGCGCATCAAATCGAAGACGACGAACGGCTCGTGCGGCAGCGCGTAGCGGGTGCCGTGTGCTTGCATGAGCCATTCGCCGCAGCAGCGCTCGCCTTCGCCGAGCAGTGCGTCGAAACGCGCGTGCTGCTCGAAGACCCACTGATGAAACACCTGGTGCTGCTCGAAGGGCGAAGTATTGGCGACGTATCCCGAACGCACCAGTGGCACGATCTGGCTCTCGAGCTTCGCCACCGCCACGTTGCTGCCATCGAGCTTTTCATGCACCACAATGCAGTCGTGCCGGTCGCGCGCCCGCTCGCAAACGATGCGCGCCTGGCCGGCCTCGCACCTCTTGTCCATCGGCCCCACGCGGCTGCCCGGGAGATGCGGGATATGGCCGTAGGCCTTTTGCCCAAGCGGCTTGCGCGCATTTGGGCTGCCTTCAAATCGCGCCATGGCCGCGGCTCCTTTTCATGTGGTGACGGTGAAAATGCGGCAGGCCGGCGAGACGCGCAAGCGCCTCCTCATTCCGTCTCGCACAAATAAACGGACGGTTTCTCAGCGTCACGGAATGACGAGATTGACCAAATGACGGAATGGAGATCGTCATTCCGTCATTCCGTCGTCTCTCCCGCGAGTCAGATTATTTGTTAAAGATGGTATCATACCAGTTCGCTAAATTAACAGGACATTTGAGATTTCAGCGAAGCGTTTAGTTGAACGCTGAACCAAGGGCGACCGATGAGCCTGAGGACCATGCCAGTGCTTTCCCAGTAACGGCGCAACGTGGCCTTCATGCCGGCGCGGAGTTTCTGGATGCTCGGGAAGACTTGGTTGGCAAGGTCGTCCTTGAGGATGTCCCAGAGTTGTTCGCAAGGATTCAACTCGGGGCAATAGGCAGGCAGATCAATGATGCGCACTTGCGCCGGCAAGCGCGGGTCACCATCACGCAGATGAAAGCCGGCCTGGTCACGCACCAGAACATGCGTGACCTCCGGAGCGGTGGCCACCAGATCACGCAGGTAACTCGCATCCCAATCCAGACCCACTCCAGGCACATGAGCAAAGTGCGTTTCCCCGCCGCAGAGCGAGAGCGCTCCGTAAAGATAGTCCCACTGGTATTTGATCTGGCGGCCGACCACCGGACGCTGGCCGCGCACGGTCCACACCCGGCGCAATGCGGTGTGCAGTCCGAAGCGGGCCTCATCCATGATCCAGACCTTGACCCGACTCCCCGCTGCCAGTCCGAGCGCCACGAGCTTTCCGCCCAGCGCCTCTTGGAACTCCCGCTCCGCTTCCGGCTTTTTGTGGGAGTGACTGGGGCGCGGCACCCGCAGCACTCCGCCGCATTTTTTTAGCCAGTTCCAGACACTGGCGTAGGGTCGGTCAATCCCATGGGCCTTTTTGAGCCAGCGCCGCGCCTGCTCCGCGTTGGCGAACTCATGGGCTTCGAGTTTGGCTCGCAGTTGCTCCAAAACCTTTGCCGGCACACCTCGGCAGGCCCCCTCTTTCGGGCCGGGTTGGCCCCGGATGAGCAGCGCATCCAGTCCCTGCTCGCGCAGGATTTTCAGCCACACAAAGAGCCGACCTCGCGACACCCCGCAAAGGTCCGCAATCTCTGCCGAGGTCGATTGACCACGCGCCACCAACTTGACCGCCAGCAACCGCGTCTTGCGCCAACCCACTCGTTCTCGCACATGCCGCTCATCGATTCCTTTGGCCACTTCCGGCATTTCTAGTTTGAGCTTTCGTCCAGGCATCCTTCTTTCTCCCACGGCCCACTCTTAATGTCACGTTATTTATGCGATATGGTATCACTTAAGATTGTGGGTTTTCGTCATTGGACGTTTCCGAAGGAAAGTGGTAGGCGACAACGTATGAAATGGCTCGTTCTCCCGTTTGCACTCGCTGGCCTCGCCTCGTCCGCGCTCGGTTGCCTCGGCGACACGGACGCGGAGTTGGCCCAGCGCTACGGACCCCAGGTGAAGACCGGGACTTCGCAGATTCCGGGTGTGACGATCCGGGGATATTTCTACAAGGGCTTTCTGGTCGTGGTGGGGATGCTCAATGGGCGTTCCGCGTACGAAATGTATGCCAAAAAGGACAACTCGAAAATTAGCGCCAACGACGTGGGCGCGCTGATGAATGCAAACGCCAAAGGCAGGACCTGGACCGAAGACCAGGGCGTGACCTCCGGCACCGCCAGATGGGTCCTCGATGACGGCTCGGCCTTCGCAGAGTGGGATAAAGCGTCGGGACCGCTGACCGTGATGACGAGCGAGGCGGCCGACCTGCAGACGCGCAGCACGCCGAAGAAGGAAGCGGACAAAAGCAAGCGCCCGTAGAACGTCCTTTTGAAAACTCTCTCGACCGCCGAAGGCTGGCAAAACCCCTGCCGGCCACGCCCATTCCCGAGTAGCGCGCTCGTGTCACTATTCCGCTGTTTCTTCTTTTGCTGAGAAGATTTGGAATAACCGCGGATGACTCGCCCGAAAGCATCGGCCACCGTTTGTCCCGGACACCGCCGCCTCGGCGGATGGGCGCGGATAAGGAGGCATTTAATCCGCCGAGGTGGCGGCGTACGGGACAAACGGTGGCCGGAGAATGGGCGAGCCGTCATCCGCGAAATCCGCGGTTAACCCAAGAGGTTGCGGCGAAGCTGCCTCATGATAAATGTGTGGCGCGTGACCTTATGCCTTCCGGGCGCGCCCAAAGCGTTTGAAGCCCGCCAGCAGGCCAGCGCCGCCCAGGAGCAGCGCCGCGGAGACGGGCTCCGGGACCGCACCCGCCAACTCCACGATGCGGTTATTACCCTCATCAGCGACGAAGATGTTGCCCAAGCTGTCCACGGTGAGACCCTCCGGTGTGGTGAACTGTCCATTGCCGGAACCACCGGTCCCAAAGGAGGTGAAGGTGCCGAGGAAATTCGACGGATTGAAGGCGTCAATCCGGCTGCTGTTCTCGTCGGCGACGTAAACGTTGCCTGCGCTGTCCAGGGCGACGCCGGCGGGATAGTTGAATTGGCCGGCTCCGGAGCCGCCGCTGCCAAAGGAGGTGAAGGTGCCGGCAAAGTTCGACGGATTAAACCGGACGATACGATTGTTGCCCGAATCGGAAACCCAGACGTTCCCCGCGCTGTCCACCGCCACTCCGCTGACGCTGCTGAATACCCCGCTGCCAAAGGAGGTGAAGGTGCCCGCGAAGTTCGACGGATTGAACCGGACGATGCGGTTGTTGTTGGAGTCGGCAACATAGACGTTGCCCGCGCTGTCCACCGCCATGCCGTACGGGTCAAAGAACTGCCCGCTGCCGTTACCGTTGCTCCCGTAAATGGTGGCCGTGCCCGCAGGGTTCGACAGGTTGAACGCGCCGACGCGCTCGCCGCTGTGCTCGGCAAAATAGACGTTGCCCGAGCTGTCCACGGTCACCCCGGATGGGGCCCCAAAACTTCCGGTGAACCGTTGGAAGGTGCCGGCGAAGTTCGTCGGATTGAACTCGTCGATGGCGTTGTTGCCACCGTCGGCGACAAAGACATTCCCCGAGCTATCCACGCTCGGAAAGCGCGGCACGCTAAAGTCGCCGCCGCTGAAGTTCTGGACGAAGGAGAGAGTGGCGGCGGGGGCCGGTGCGGTGGTGAGCGCGAAGAACGCGGCTGCGCCGGCGGTGAGCATGACAATCGATTTCGATCTGCATTGGAGGTTCATACGGTATGGCGTGCCACGGTTTTTGTGGGGATTTCTGACGACCCACATCGCTACAGGTTGGAGGCGAAACTGCGATGGGCTTCGAGAGTGAAGCGGCCTGCCAGTTACCCTGTCGATCAGTTAATCGACTTTTCCTTTTCTGTGGGCCTGGCCTGGCCTGGCCGCCCGTGGCTCGGCCAGGAAAGGACTCGCCGTTCTCGATAAACTGGACGCTGCGTTCCGACGAAAAGCCACGAAATAGTTCTGCCATCGAAGGTAGGCGAATGTGACGAAGGAAACGGCGAAGGAGCAAAAACGGGTGGCGCAAAATCTTGATCACCCGTCAGAAGATTTTGCCTGACCCACATTTTTTCACATTGGCGTCAAACTCCATGATGCGCGCACCCTCCGGGTCATATCGGTAATTTCCGATAGTCCCTTCCATCAGTTTTTGGATCACTTCCTCAATTACGGGTAAAGGGACGAGAAACCATTCCCTCGGCTCCACTCCCGCACCGAAGCGATCTTTCAGTTCCAAATCCAATCGGGCGCTGGCGAAGAACCTGTGTAACAAGGCCTCAAGTCGAGTCCGGTTGATATTTGACAGTTTGAAGATCCCTACGATTTCCACGTCAGCTAACAGGAAAGTCGGATCCATCTTCGCGGTGACGATCCGCCTTTTCACATCTCCTCCGGTTACGCCGATTTTGTGAATCACGGACCTATTTTCGGAAATGAACGGGTGATCCGATTTGCTCCGGAGCACATAGATGTATCCAGCTGGCAAGTCGTCTTCTGCCTCTTCGTCGGAGAAAAGAGGGCCCATGTCCGAGTCAGTAATCCGACGGCTGGCTTTGTCCTTGTTCAAAGCGCGCTGGAGCGAGCGAACGAGGAGATCACTCTCCGTGCCGTTGTCGTAAACCACCCTCAGCCGGCGGTCCGGGCGGCCATAATCGCTCCTAAATGGCTCGCCCACCTCGGCAACGATCACCTTTTGCCCGTCAAGGACGAAGAGATCGCCTTTTTTGACTTCCGCGTTGTCCTTGTATTTTAGCGTTTGCCGCTGACCATTTTCCAGCTCGCGCTGGACCTTTTCGAAGATACCTACTACGAGCAACTCAACGGCTACCAATACCTGAAGCAGCTCGACATCGGCGATTTCTTCCGCGGCTTTGATCTCTTCTCTCGAACGGACGTGAATAAGTTGAGTGACGTCCTCCGCAGGGGCCACCGCTACGCCCAAAGAGGCGAGCAGCTCTTCATCGCTGGGTTCTTCTTTCACCCGGCTGGATTGGACCCCGTTCTCAACGGCAAGAAGTCCCTGCGAATCCAATTCTTTCAATATCTCCCGGCACTCCGCCGACTCGCGGATTCGGTCCAATCGCACGGCGTAGAGACGCTCGAAAATGTCGCGCTGCTCCCCGTGCTCGGGAAGTCTGCCATGTTCCTGGACGAATCGCTCGATCTCTTCAAATCCTGCGATAATCCGCTGCTCGCGCGCTGAGCGGCCTCCGGTTTGGACGGCTTCGGCGTCCACGCCGAGTTCCTCCAGCAGTTCCAAATCTTCGTCTGTAATGTCCTTAGGCACTCTTGCTCTCCTTCGCTTTTTGAGCCAAGAAGGCAACGCCTTCCGCCATGCGCTTTTCCCATGGATCGGCGGCAGTCAGCGAAGGCAGCCTTCCTTTTTCCTGCTTGAAACGGAGCGCGCGTTTCGCCAAGTCCCGCGCTTCGTCGAGCGTAAGATTGACGCGTCTGGCGGCGATCACCTCCGCCACTTGCCTGAGCCGCTCTTCACTCATCGATTTGGCCAGAATGGCGTAAGCCTCCCCAAAGGGATTGATCCGGTCGATCAGATCGATGTCGAGTTCCCTCACGTCCATGGCGAACTTTCGCACTCCGTCGATCAATGCCGTGTTTTTCGAAGTTTCCGAATCGCCTTCCGTTAGAAGCCTCTTGGCCTCTTGGACTGTATTCAATGCCGCGATGGCATGCTGCCGGACAGCCTCCTGATCCTCCTCGGCCAAATGCGGATAGACTTCTTTCACGATCTTACCCATGCGGACCTGCGTCAGTTCTTCCGGGACCATTTCTTTGTTGAACAGACCTTGCTCGACGGTGGTTTTGTCCTGCACGAAGGCCGTGATCAGTTCGTTCAGGTCCTCTCGGCAAATGCGCACAGCCTCTTCGCTTTTCGGCTCTACCAAGCCTTTGATCTCCATCTGGATGAGTCCCGTTTGCTCGTTCACGCCGACGTTGCATTTCGTGGGATCGTATCCGCCTTCTCCGTAGTCGAAGCCGGGCGTCGCTTCGTTGTTCGAATGCTTCGGCTTGAACTCGAAGCGCGGCGCCAGCACTTGCTCCATGAGCAGACTGGCGGCGATGGCCTTGAGCGTGTCGTTTACCGCCTCGGTCACTGCCGCCTCCGTGGCGTCGGGTTCGGCGATGAGGTTGGTGAAACGGGCTCGTGTTTTGCCCGGCGCGTCGCGGGTTGCACGGCCGATGATCTGCACGATTTCCGTGAGACTCGAGCGGTAGCCGACCGTCAGTGCATGCTCGCACCAGATCCAATCAAAGCCTTCTTTGGCCATGCCCAGCGCGATGATGATGTCCACATGGTCTCGGTTGTCCTTTTGCGTCGGATCGCGGAGCGCGGCGATCACGCGCTCACGTATGGCGGGATCGTCGTCCACCAGATCGGCGATTTTCAGAATCGTTCCGTCGACGATTTTCACGAGCTGGAAACCCGTCTTCGGATCGGCGCCCTGCCATTCACCAAGTTCATGGATGATGTGTTCGACCTCCTTGATCTTGTCCCCAAGGCTCTCGCGGGAATTGACGTTCGGGA
>Ga0206969_1282_pt2 | contig 10514 bp, 7 predicted proteins | sample Alteio_BWOrgHeat_87_FD_153256 | JGI IMG/M metagenome (GOLD analysis project Ga0206969, IMG submission 153256) | Enriched cells from forest soil in Barre Woods Harvard Forest LTER site, Petersham, Massachusetts, United States -... | ecosystem: Environmental > Terrestrial > Soil > Temperate forest > O... | reverse complement strand
TAGCGGAAGTGCTTCCTTTTTCAGTGACGCGCCAGGAGCCAACAAACTTTTGGTATGACAAAGTCTGGCAGCTTAGCCCTTCGTAACCGGCAGGGCATTGGCAGGTGTCGTGTATGCACAGGCCACCGTTCGCGCAGGTAACGCATTTGATCACAGTTTTTGATGTTGTATCTCCCTTGTTGCACGAAATATGAACAGATACCAGGAGGATGGCTGCGATGGAGGTAAGTGCGATGTTTATAAAAAGTGGTCTCATGGAGATTGAGTTCATAAAGTAGTAATGAATAAATTATTTTGTCCACTGCGAGGGGTTATCGGCGGCGGAAATATAGCCGAAGTCATTTGTGGTATTGTTTGTCTCGTCGGTAACTTTATAACGCATGGTTATTGCTCCATTGGGGCCATGCGTCGCATCGGTGTATATGTAGCCAACACCTACATATGACTTGTTATTTATGGTAGTTTGCTGCGGAATGTATATCGAATCACCGGAGATGGTGCATGCCAACTGGAGGGCGTTATTATCAAGGTTAAATAATACTAACGAAGACGATGAGGTGCCGGGAGAGGATATCTCAATATTGTAAAACTGTGTTGTGGGAGATATGCTTCCTTTTTCAGTTACATTCCAGTTGCCTGTAAACTTTTGGTAGGCCAGGGTTTCGCAAGTTATACCCTCGTATCCGGCGGGGCACTGGCAGGTGTCGTGTACGCACAGTCCGCCATTGGCGCAAGTAACGCATTTGATAATGGTTTTGGAGGTGGTATCGCTCTTGCCGCAGGATGCAACAAGTATAGCGAAAAAAGACGCAAATAAAGCTAAAGTCTTCAGTCTTTTCATTTTATATGGAGTTTATAACAGGATTAAAGATAAGGATAAATTGCACTTACCCATAGTATCAGGCGCAAAAATGCCCCCTCAACTAACGCTGCGGGGGCATAAATATTTTACACGTGTGTTATTTATTCCACTGCGATGGGGCGCTGCCATCAGGTGCATAATAACCGAAATCGTCAGGTACATTGGTCGCAGTATCTATTACTTCATAAGACAAGGAGATATTGCCATATTGGCCATAAGTAACGTCCGTATATATATATCCTTTTCCAAAAACCACCTTACCCTCCAACTGTTGGTTAGGTATATAGATAGTATCGCCTACGATGGTACCCCTGATGTTAGCAACAAAATAATTATAGAATTTAGAAATAACAACGTCAGTGACAATATTTGCCGGAGCTACGCTAACAGAGTATTGCGATGCATTTGTATTAGAGCCCTTTTCAAATACCTGCCACTCTCCCAGGAACTTATCGCGCGAAGTGGTTTCGCAAGTGGGGCCCCCATATCCTGATGGACAATTACAAGCTCCGTCATTACAAACGCCGCCATTTGCACATACTATAGTTTTACACTTATCCCGGTTGCAGGAGGTATAGGTTATAGCAGAGAAAGCAGAAACTGTAGCAAGTGCGGAAATAAGTATTGTTTTTAATGGCTTATTCATTAGTGGCAAAACGTTTTAATGAGTATAAAGATAAAAAAGTTGCTATAAAGCTACGCGTAAAAGGGTACCTTTTTGGCAGCCATGTATAACAACACTTTTTTACACGGGATAAATATATTCCATTACCTCCAGTAAACTAAAAAAAATCAAAGATATTTTTTTGTTCTATTTTTCTATGTCGGCCTTGTAGGCTTTTATCCCGCGATATATGGCCATTGCCACCTGCTGTTGACCCCTTTCTGAATTCAAATAATTCTCTTCATCCACGTTGGTAATAAAGCCTATTTCCACAAGCACACCCGGCATTGCGCTGCCGGCCAGCACTTCCAGGTCCATCTGCTTTACACCCAGGTCAGGGCGGCCTTCAGCCACAAAACCTTCCTGTATCTTGGTGCCTAGTTGTATGCTCTTGCTCAGGAACGCGTGGGAATATTGGGCTATGATTATTGCTGTTTGTGGGTCGTTCTCATTGAGCAGCTCCGGCTGGTTGGTTACATTGTCGCTAAACTCACCGATCGCATTTTCTTTCTGGTAATTGCGGCGCAGCCCCAGTACATAAGTTTCTACCCCGCTACGGGTAGTGGTATGGTGCTGCACGGAATGATATATGGGCTGCTTTACCGACTTATGGTGCTTTTTAACTGTTTTATATCCTACAATCGTCTTTGTATAGGTAAAAGGGGTAGAGTTAACGTGAATAGCAATAAACAAGTCGGCGTTAGATCTGTTTGCCAGTTCGTGCCTGTTTACCAAACTGGGGTAATCATCGGTGGTGCGGGTATAAATAACTTCAAGGTTCTTCATGCTGTCAGATAATATTTTGCCCAATTTCTTCGTTACGGCAAGGGTAATATCCTTTTCCATTGAAAATGCCCCCCGTGCGCCAATGTCCTTACCCCCGTGGCCTGCGTCCAAAACGATCTTGGATATTGTTTTTCCCTTAGCTGCTAAAAAACAAGGGGATGCACCAATTAATATAAGTATAATGAATATTGTACGCATAATTTTGTTTCGCAAAAGATTAAATGCACAAGCTGTCAAATCGTAGCCTTCAATTAACTATTTTTGTTCCGTTGATGAGCCTGAACGGTAAATTTATTCTAAAATTCCCATCCTTGTGTTGCTTTACTACGAGTATAGCAATCATTTTTATATTCTTTATAACAAATAACACTTATGCCCAAACTGAAAAGGACAGCGGGTTTTCATCGGCCGGTGTGCCCGCAGACAGCATAAAAATAAAGCTGGATACAATAGGCGCAAACAGAATGAGCCCGGTTGACAGCATTAAAAAAGATTCGCTTGCTGCTGCGTCAGATACATCTAAAAGAAGAAGGCTGGAAGCGCAGTTGGGAATAAAAATATCTAAAGACGGGCTGCCTGCGGTAGTAAAGGCCGAAGCGCAGGACTCGGCGATAATGGACATGCAGCGCAATCTTTTTTACCTGTATGGAAAGGCAAAGGTGAATTACCAGGATATGCAGCTTAATGCCGGGCAGATAACCTATGCACAGTCGTCTAGTATGGTTACTGCCGCGCCATATGAGGCTGGTAAAAAAGATTCAGCCTCCGAACGGCAAACATTCACACAAGGCAAGGAGAAATTTACAATGGACTCGATGCAGTATAATTTTAAGAGCAAGCGGGCTATTGTGAGGAATGTGCATTCGCAATACGGCGAAGGCTACGTATATAGCGAGCAGGTGAAACGAAACCCCGACCAGACCATTTACGGGTGGCACAGTGTATATACCACCTGTGCGCTGGATACGCCTCACTTTGGCATTAATGCGAAGAAGATAAAAGTAATACCGGGGAAGCTCATTATCTCCGGCCCCTGTAACCTGACCATTGAAGGGATACCAACGCCTATATTTCTGCCTTTCGGTTTGTTCCCGGTGTCCCAAACTCAAAAGTCGGGATTCATTTTGCCCACTTACACCATAGAAGAGCAGCGTGGCCTGGGACTGCTAAATGGTGGATACTATTTTTACCTCAATAATAATGTGGACCTGCTCACGCAGGCCAACATTTATACAAAGGGTAGTTATGCCCTGAGCGGCCTGAGCGACTATTACGATCTGTACCATTACCGGGGATCTTTGCGATTCTCCTATGCCTACAATAAAACGGGAGAGGATTTTGAGCCTGGTGCGTCTATCGAGAAAGATTTTATGCTCAACTGGTCGCACCAGTCAGATGCTAAGGCTGTGCCGGGCCAAAGTTTCAATGCATCGGTGCAGATAGGCACCTCTACCTTTTATTCCAATAACAGCTACGACCCCAACCAGATATTGCAAAACCAATACCAGTCGAATATCAGCTACTCAAAGAGCTGGCAGGGCACGCCGTTTGCGCTTACGATAAGCGCCTTGCACAGCCAGAACACAGAGACCCGGCAGGTAAATGTGACGCTGCCGGATATAAACTTTCATGTGGCGCAGATAAACCCATTCCAGCGAAAGAAAGCAATAGGCACGCACTGGTACGATAAGATAACAGCAAGCTACACACTGGATATGCTGAACAGGACAAGTTTTTATGACAGCACATTCAGCCTTCGGAGTCTTTCGTTAACTAATTTCCAGACTGGTGTACACCATACAGTTCCTATCAGCGCGTCCTATACTATCTTTAGGTATATTAATATGTCTTTCAGCGCAAACTATAATGAATACTGGCTTACCAATAAATTGTACCAGAACTATGACTCGCTCGCCCACAAGATAGACAGCGCAAACAGCTATGGTTTTTATACCGCCCGCGATTTCAATATGGGCGTAACCTTTTCTACCCGTATCTATGGCATGAAGCTATTTAAAAAAGGCAAGTTGAGAGGCATAAGGCATGTGCTCACGCCATCGGTTGGGCTTAGCTATCACCCCGACTTCGGCGCGTCGCCGTTCAATTATTACTACCGCACGCACCTGGATACACCATTCCTGTCGAACAATTATACTTATCTTTCTCCCTTTGCTTCATCGATAGTTGGTACACCACCATTGGGCAGATCGGGGCAGGTGAACCTGGGGATAAATAACAACCTGCAGATAAAAGTGAAGTCGTCAAAAGATACGGTCACGGGATACAAGAATGTGACGCTTATCGACGCCTTAGGCTTTAATGTATCCTACAATCCGGCAGCCGATTCTTTTCAATGGAGCCTTATATCGGCCAACTTCCGTACCAATGTTATGGACAAGATAAACATAAGCTCATCTGCAAGTTTCGACCCCTATGCAATAGATTACAATACCGGCAGGCGGTTGCCGGAGACTATGGAGGATATGGGGTTTGGGCTGGCAAGGTTCAGTACGGCTACTCTGGCCCTCGGCACCAACTTCCACTCGAAACCCAAGGGCGGGGCAGCAAACCCCAGCAACAGCGAGGAGTATGGCCGTATCATGCGCAATGCAGGCTATAACGACTATGTGGATTTTAATATTCCCTGGAGCTTTAATTGCAGCTATTCACTGTCTATGAACCAGACCTATAACTATGTTTCGCGGCGGGATACGCTTGCATACAGCCAGACAGTAACCTTTTCTGGTGAACTACAAATAACCAGCCGCTGGAAAACAACTTTGAGTACAGGTTATAATTTCGACTACAAACAGCTTACACTTACTTCGATAGATGTTTATCGCGACCTTCACTGCTGGGCCATGCACCTGCAGGCCGTACCCTTCGGCCCCCGGAAAAGCTTCACTTTTACACTTAACGTAAAATCAGCGATACTGCAAGACCTGAAATTGCAGCGGAGGAGAGATTACCGCGATGCGCCTTATTAAAGCCGTTGTTACGCTTTTTTATGCCGTTTATATGATGGTATGCGTTTACTTTTTACTTTTGCCCTCCATTTGATTGAGTGACGATAACGAAATAAATACAATCATCTGGCTTGTTCTTTTCCATTTCTGCTTCGTCACAAAAGTCCTTAAATAGCTTGCTATTCGCGGATTTTGCGACTCGCATAAAAGAAAAATAACTTCGCCATATAATTATCTTTATTTCGTCAACGTCACTAATTTTGCAACGTTTCAATTAAAATAATAACATATCATACTATGGCGATCATTGATCTTGTAATGCCGAAAATGGGGGAAAGTATAATGGAAGCCACTGTGCTGAAATGGCATAAACAACCCGGCGACCATGTGAAGATGGATGAAACTTTATTGGACATAGCCACCGATAAAGTGGATAGCGAAGTGCCGTCAACTACCGCCGGTGTGATCGTAGAATTGCTCTATAAAGTAAATGATGTGGTGCCCGTGGGCGCTGTTATAGCAAGGATAGATGCAGGTGGGGTAGCAGGATCTGCCGCGCCTGCAGCGCCAGTGCAGCAGGCACAACCTGTAGCACAAGCTGCTCCGCAACCCCAGCCGGTAGCACAACAATACCAGGCCGCACCGACCACTGCTACAGAAAACAGCGGGCCGCGTTTTTATTCACCGCTTGTACTCAATATCGCCGGTAAGGAAGGGATAAGCATGGCGGAGTTAGAGAACGTGCCGGGTACGGGCAACGAAGGCCGGGTAACGAAGAAAGATATACTGAATTACGTGGCTAACCGGGGCAATGGCGCCATTGCCGCGCAGCCGCAACCTGCGCCACAATACCAGGCTCCGCCACAAGCCGCTCCTGCCGCTCCTGCCGCTCCTGCGGTTGCAGCAACGCCCGCAGTTGCGCCGCAGCCGGTGACACAACAACCATCGTACAGTGCGCCAACAGGCGGCAATGTGGAGATTATAGAAATGGACAGGATGCGCAAGCTGATAGCCGACCATATGGTGCGCAGCAAGGCCACATCGCCACACGTTACGAGTTTCACGGAAGCTGATGTGACCAACATTGTAAAATGGCGTGATAAGGCGAAAGTTGGGTTTGAGAAAAAGTATGGCGAGAAGATCACCTATACGCCGATCTTCTTTGAAGCAATAGTTAACTGTATCCGCAGGTTTCCATTGATAAACTGTAGCCTTGATGGCGACAGGATCATCATTAAGAAAGATATAAACATAGGTATGGCCACGGCATTGCCAAGTGGTAACCTCATAGTACCTGTGATAAAAAATGCCGACACGAAGAACCTGATCGGTCTATCTAAAGATGTGAACGCACTTGCCAATGCAGCCCGCAACAGCAAGCTGAAGGCTGACGACACGCAGGGTGGCACATTTACCGTAACTAATGTGGGCACATTTGGTAGCCTGATGGGCACACCCATCATCAACCAGCCGCAAGTAGCTATTCTTGCCTTAGGCGTTATTAAAAAGCGCCCTATGGTGCTGGAAACTGCCGATGGCGATGTAATTGCTATCAGGCACATGATGTATCTGTCGCTTAGTTATGACCACCGTATAGTTGATGGTTCGCTTGGCGCCAGTTTCCTTACGGCAGTAGCCAATGAACTGGAAGCCTTTGACCCTAACAGGGCGATATAACTCTTCTGCACTTTGTAGATATTTGGCCCGCGATCATCGCGGGCTTTTTTTATGAAGGTAATGTTGGTCTGCCATATTGTTTTTTGCGGGTAAACCGTAAATAACAATAACCGCAAATGCCCGATGCCAGCGAGGCATTGAGTACGGCAAGCTTTGCGATGAGAAGTGTTTGCGTGCCGGGGAACGCAAGGGTGGCAATGAAAATAGAAACAGAAAAGCCGATGCCGGCCATCATGCCCATACCTAACACCTGTTTGTGCGTGAGGCTTCCCGGCAGGTCAACGATCTTCAATTTCACTGCAACATAGGTTGCGAGAAATATCCCTATTGGTTTGCCCAAAAATAATCCCAAAAATATTCCCCAATGGACCGGGGATGATATGATTGGAAATACCTGTGCCGGCAGAATAATAGCAGTATTGGCCAATGCGAACAGCGGCAGGATGATAAAGTTAACCGGTACCCGCAAACTTTGTTCCAGCCGGTGAATACAGGATGATGGGATAACCATTGCCAGCAGCACCCCGGCAATAGTGGCATGTATGCCCGAATTGTAAACGAAATACCATAGAAGCAGTCCGGTAACCAGGTAGATGCTTATGCGCGTCACCCTGAAATAATTGAGCGCCAATAAAATTACAACGATCATCGCCGCAAGGCAGGAGTAAAGCCAGTTTAAATGCCCTGCATAAAAGACGGCAATAGCAAGTATGCCGCCAATATCATCAATAATGGCAATTGCCGTGAGGAATATGCGCATGGACAATGGCGCGCGTTTGCCAAGTAAAGAAAGTGCGCCCAGGGAAAACGCTATATCTGTAGCCATCGGTATTCCCCAGCCTTTGTAATCATGGCTATGATGGCAAAATGCAAGATAAATGATCGCAGGAAGCAGCATTCCGCCTATGGCGCTGATAACCGGGAGCATAGACTTTTTAATGGTTTGCAGCTCGCCATTCAACACTTCCCTTTTTATTTCCAGCCCTGCAGAAAAGAAGAATAAACTCATCAAAGCATCGTTCACAAAATGCAGCAAAGAACCCGGCAAATGCAGGCCGTGCGCCGGAGTGATAATTTCTTGTTCCCAGAACGATAAATAACCGCTTCCACAGCTTGAATTGGCGACCACAAGCGAAGCGGCAGTGCTGCATATAAGCAGCACGCCAACAGCCCTGCTGTCCCTGATAAAAAACTTTATGGAAGGAATAATATTCATTGTTGAAATAATGATAAAGATAAAGTAAATTAGGCAGCCCGCTAATTTGTGAAAGATGCAACACGCTTTCCCGATTATTTAGCGTATGGCCTGCTGAATCGCTTGCCAGTAGGGCTTTCCAGGCCATTAACAATTTTTTTTCGCAAGAGATTACTAAAACGTTTATCTTCGTAAATGTTAACAGGCAGGCAGAAAGGATATTTTTTTCACACAGCAAAAAAAGCACCAAACTTATCAAAGGTCATTCTGTAAGTTTTGGTAAACAAACAAGAGCGGAATGATTTTTTTTTTCAACAAAATGTTAGCAATTTCGTCCTCCCAAATTAAAAGGGGTGGAAAGCATTGAATATCCTGTGAAAAAGTGTTGGTGCTGCAAAAAATACAATAAGGAAAATACAATAAAATTTTAGGTAAGAAATACGCAAAGCCCTGCAAACGAAAATGTTTTTTTCACAGGGAAAAAATTCTTGTCGGTTTTATTGCGGGTCATAAAAAAAATTGAATTAACTTGGTGAACGTTGTTTCATAAATATGGATAGACATCTTTACAATACTACTAATAATGTTTTAACCGAAGCGGAACAACTATGGGTGAAATGTTTGGTTATAATTAAGGACAACGTCAACTGGCGCACGTACCAAACCTGGTTCGAGCCGGTAAAAGCCGTAGGACTTATAGATAATGTACTTACCTTGCAGGTACCAAGTCAATTTTTTTACGAATGGCTCGAAGAACATTATGTGGAACTTTTGGGGAAGACCATAAAGCGCGTACTCGGAAGGGTGGGGCGGCTGGAGTATCGCATAATGATGGAAAGCAGTTCTTCACAGCGCAATCCAGCTTCCATTAACATGCCCGGCAGCACACATACAAAACCACCTAAGGAAAATAACTACGTGGACATGCCGCTGAAGTGGGACGACCCGCACAGTATCAAAACCCCTTATGCCATTCCGGGATTGAAGCGTATGCAGATAGATCCGCAGCTAAATGGCAACTACCTTTTTGAAAATTATGTAGAGGGAGATTGCAACCGTGTGGCGCGCTCTGCCGGTATTCATGTGGCGCAAAAGCCCGGGGCTACTTCTTTTAATCCTTTGGTGGTATTTGGCGGAGTAGGGTGGGGTAAGACGCACCTGGTGCAGGCAATAGGTAATGAAGTGCGCAGGCTGCACCCTAACAAGTCGGTGCTGTATGTGAGCGCAGAGAAATTCATCAACCAGTTCATAGACCATTCAAAAAATAATGAGATAAATGATTTCATCCACTTCTACCAGTTGATAGATGTGTTGATAATGGATGATATTCATTTGTTTGTTCCGGCCCACAAAACGCAGGATGTATTCTTTGCAATTTTCAATCACCTGCACCAAAGCGGTAAGCAGATAATACTTACCAGCGATACGGCGCCGCGGGATATGGAAGGAATGCAGGAGCGCTTACTGAGCCGCTTCCGTTGGGGCCTTAATGCCGACATACAGCCACCCGATTACGAAACACGCCAGGCAATACTGCAAGTGAAGATGCGCCAGGAAGGACTGGAGATACCAGACGAGGTGGTGAAGTATGTAGCATATAATATCCAGAGCAATGTACGGGAACTGGAAGGCGCGCTGATAGCATTGTTTGCCCAGGCTACACTGAATAAAAAAGAAATAGACCTGGACCTTGCCAAGCGTGTGATGAAGAACTTTGTGAAGACGGCGGCAAGGGAAATGACGATAGACAATATCCAGAAACTGGTGTGCGAATACTATCATGTGGCTTACGACCGCCTGCTTACCAAAACACGCAAGCGCGAAGTAGTGCTGGCGCGCCAGATAACCATGTACTTTGCCAAAAAGTTTACCAAGCAATCGTTAAAGACCATAGGCGACCACTTTGGCGGCTTCGACCATACCACCGTTATCCATTCCTGCCAGACGGTAGAGAACCTGATGGAAACAGATTCGGAGTATAAAGAAAACCTGCTGGAGATACAGCAGAAGGTGCAGATGGCGAGCATATAACCATGTAAAGATATGGCTGCAAGATAAATGTAAGGTTTTCCCTCTTTTTTTGCTGTTCAGATTTGTTCATTCAGGCTTTACGCTTATCTTTGCAGTCCCTTAAAAAGGAAACAGTATTTTTAACGCAGTTTGCGGCCTGTAAAGGTGAGGTGGGAGAGAGGCCGAATCCACTAGTTTGCTAAACTGGCATACGTTGTTAAAACGTATCGAGGGTTCGAATCCCTCCCTCACCGCAACAACGTTTTTAAGAAGACCGGAAGTGAATGGAGTAAGGTTCACTAAGTATTAGTAAGAAGGCCCGGGGAGTAGCGCAGGCCGGTAGCGCATCTGGTT
>Ga0206969_1284_pt1 | contig 10581 bp, 10 predicted proteins | sample Alteio_BWOrgHeat_87_FD_153256 | JGI IMG/M metagenome (GOLD analysis project Ga0206969, IMG submission 153256) | Enriched cells from forest soil in Barre Woods Harvard Forest LTER site, Petersham, Massachusetts, United States -... | ecosystem: Environmental > Terrestrial > Soil > Temperate forest >... | reverse complement strand
ATTAGAAGAGGAAGTGGGTGAATTTTTTTTGGGAGGAAGTACCGCTTTTCCTCCCTGAGTAGTGTTATTCATCTGAACATACACATCATCAATAAATCCATTATTATCACGGATCCTGAGAACCGGAAATGCCATGTAATATTGGTTTGGAAGTTGGTGGGTAACTTGAGAATCCGTGGCCGATTGCTCATCGCCTAGGTCCCAAAAATAAGAAACAATACTGCCACTACCGTTTTTTGAATATGTTGCATTATAGTTAACTGGCGATGAAAACGGAATCTGCAAAATGTCGGAAATCGGATTGCTGCTGCGCTGCCCGTTTATTTTTATGACAGCCTGGGGTAACTTATAGGACGCATTGGGTAAAATATTGAGCAAAACCGATTCAATCAATTGAGGAGTCGATAAATCCGGGCTGAGCGCATAAATAAAGATAAAGTAACTTCCCTGTTTTGTGTATGTGTGAACATTTTGAAGGCCCTCGCCCTTTTGGCCATCCCCAAAGTCCCATTGGAATTTTGTTTGGTCAATAATTTCCTGAGGAACCTGCATCCTTGTCGTGTTGATTTCAAAATTGATGGGTGTGTTTACCAAGTAATGATCAGGAGCGTCGTCTTGGGGAAGGGTAAAGCTTGTTAAGGAAGAAGTCAGGACATGGTAGAAATTACTGAATTTTCCATTGATCATAAAGAAAGGAGGCTGACCCGCGACATGAGCCGAAACAGGATATAGAATTGAAGAAGTAAGATATAAAAGGAAAATTGCAGAAAATAAAGCTAACTTTACTATCGTTTGAATAATCTTAAATCTCATATTAATTCACTTTTACCGTGTAATCTGCTGTGAATAAATTATTATCAGGATTGAATTCTGCGAACATCCGATAAATTCCGGGTTTAAACGCTCCATAAATTCCAATCGGCAAGAAATCAACGGTCGGTCCTCCATTGCTGTTGGGCGGCGGAATAGTAAGGCTGTACGGGTGGACATGGATGAAATAATAAGTCTTTTCATTGATCATTGTCAAATGCCCAAATGCCGCAAGATAAGGCTTGAGAGTTGTGATAGGTTTTTTGGTTACGGCGTCGCGAATAGTAAAGCTAATTGTTTGCTGACCGATTGACATTGCCTGAGCATTGAGTCCTCCGTGCATGTCAAGGGTTACTTCATATTTTCCAAACGTTTTCGTCATATTTTTGTCCAGGGGCTGCGTTGAAGTAGTCGGATTTTGAGCATTTCCAACGTCTTGAGTAAAACCTACCTGCTGCTCTATTCCGCCGTAGGGTTGAAAAGTTATATAAATTCTGTACTGTCCATCATGTGGAAACTGGGTAGTAACATCGAACTCGTCCCCTATTTGTGTCGGATGTATGTGGGAAAAATAGGTCAGGGAACTGTCCACGATTACAATATGCATTATTTTTGCATATAGTACTTTTAGGAGAGGTACTACGCTTCCGCTGTCGGCGTCATATATTTTAAATGATAAAGTCGTGTCCGTTTTTGGCATGACACCGTCCGGGTTATTAAAACTTGCCGTATACCGTTTGGTTCTATCCCCGTCTAATCCTGGAATGTTTGAAAAAGTCGTAAAGACGGAACTTGTGCCTTGTTGTTGCTGTTGCTGAATCTGTTTGGCAAGGGCAATATGTGCCGCATGAATATTAAATGACAGATTGGAACTTGATGGAGAAATAAGAAAATAAATTCCACCGATTACAAAAATTATAACGATTAGCAAAACTACGCCAAAACGCGGATAAAAAGTAAACTTTTTTGTAAGAGCCAGGTCAAATTGGTAAGCAAGCAGAATAAAAAGAAAAGCCGCGGCCGAAAACATGATTTGTGGAATAGTCGATGAAAGCGTCGTAAAATCTCCCCCAAGAGTTAGTGCATGGATGATTGTTAAAATTCCCGCCAAGTACGAAAGAGTTGGAATAATGGCTCTAAATTTGGAAGGAATCTTACGCGCGACTTTTTTAAATGTTAATGCTGCCATAAGGGATAAAACAATAAGCGCCGTAAAAGAAAGCGTTACGCCAAAAAGATACGTACTTCCCAGATAAAATAGTCCGTTAAATCCCCCGAGTTCTCCAAAGAACGCAAAACTTGCATGAAGGAGTGCAAAATAGAGAGCTGCCACAACAATTGCAGGGTTTGCGATTTGATACATATTATTAATTGGAAAATTCTGAAAAGTTTTAATAAAAGGATTATTTAATAACGCAAGATATAATAAAGAAATTGCGGTAAGCGCGTACATTTGGGAGAGTTTTATCATGAGAAGCGTCGAGAAAGTGGACGAAGGTTCTATATAAAAAAATACAATAAGCGAAAATGCGAAAGCGACAATATAGACTGCAAGATGAAGTTTATTGAAATTTTTAATCATAGGGCGCAACGCACGGAATTGGTACGGTTATTATACTAAACTATGGCGTTTGCGCAAACCGGAGAAATATCTGAAAAGAAGCTGAATTACAACGGTAACAGAAATTACACCGCCAAAGAATGTATACCAGACAAAATGAAATTTGTTAATGTTTAATACAAAATAATACAAAACGAAATAATGGATAAAAAATAATGAGTAGGAATAACGGCTAAAGTAATCAAGGACATTTTGCGCATATTTAAAGACTCCTTTGCTTGCCGCAAAATAAAGGAGGGTTAGGGCAACAAATCCAAAAGACAAATAATACAAATTTGGCGGGTATTTATTTTCAAAAAAAGAAAGTGTGCGGTGATTTAGAATTTGATAATCTTGGATAAGTATTGCCGGAATCCCAAATCCTAAAATATTTATCAAATAAAAATATTTTGAATCGTTCCATTTTAAAAAAAGAATTGTCCATATGGGAATTAATGAATATGGAAGCCACATAATTATTCTCCAATGGGCAACAAGGTTTGGGGTAAGGAAAATTATTGAGGCGATTAGAGAAATTGCAGAATAAACCCAAAACAACACTTTTTGTTTTTCAAATAAATACAAAAGAATCGGAAGTAGAATCGTTAGCTCCAAAAACAACGCGACAAGCCAACTGATATCAACACCTCCTGTAACAAATATACTCTGAATTGTATACGGTATAATATCAACTTTAGGATTGCTGAAAAAATAGACGCTTGGAATATAAAAAATAAGGAAAACATAAAAAGGAAAAAGAAGGCGCCAAAATCGTTTTGTGTAATATTGCCAAATATTTTTAAAGTTATAAAGTTTTCCTTTCTTGAAAAAAAGAAAAACCGAGCAGAAAATAAAAACCGGTACTGATAACTCCGAATAATTCCAAATTGTAAAGGCAATGGGGTTGGCAATAAAATAATAACATGTATGGACAAGTATCATTGCAATCATTGCAATTCCACGAAGAGAATCGATTTCAACAAGCCTTTTTTTATCCACTAATTTTTTATACTATTATTGAGACAAATTGACAAGTATGAGAAAAAACTTTATAATCGCTTCATCATGACAGAACGCATGCCTGGAAAAAGTAGAATATTTCGAGCCGCAGAAGGTGCTGCTATCGGTGCCGTTTTGCTTGCAAGCGGATGTATCTTGGAAAAAAACAATACGAATGTAACCCAACCAAGAGAAATTAACAGGACTCCTGTTGCCGGAGCAACTTTGGCATCAACGCCAATTTCCGAAGAAAATCCGACACCAACTCCTCAGGCAAAAAATAATGGTGGAGGTTTGTCGGATAATCAAACGGATGAAACCGGTTTTGCACTTACGGTAATTGTTATCGCAGCGCTTGGAGTTAGCGCATCAGGTTTAGTAGCCTACAGAAGACAAAGATAAAACTTTTATAGACCGCGTTTGGTACTTAACCAACTTTTCAATAAATATAGCCTTTGAATTTGACAGCCGTCCTATAGAATGCTAAAATCCGCGTATTATGGCTGAACGTGTATCAGGCGGGAGGAGAATGCTTCTTGCTGCAGAAGGTGCTGCTATCGGTGCCGTTTTGCTTGCAAGCGGCGGACTTGCCACGATAGCATGCGGACAGCGTATACAACTGCCGCAAATACCCGCAAGTGAACCAACTACTGTTAAACCGTCGGAAAATTTTGGTCCGGACGGAACACGAATTTTAAATGATATAGAAATATCTGATTTAAAACGTGCCGCAGATGTTATAAGCGGCGTTTATCAACTGGGAAACCCATATAAATCATTAGATGATTGGATAAAAGCCGGAAATGCACAATTTTTGCCCAAAAAGAACAACAGATTTAATTTCAATTACCGCTCAAGCCCTGATCAAAATCAACAGGAAATTGATACATTTACCCCCAAAAATGCTGCGGCTGTATTTCGTACGAAAGATAATGAAATAATCAGAATGACCGACCTTTTTTCAAGATATATAAGCGAAGACGGGAAACGGCTATTTAATAATATAGGAGGAGAGGGCCAATTTGTTAATAAACAAAATTTAACGCAAGCAGAACAGTTCCAGCTCATCAATAATAATTTCAGTATTCCGCCCGATTACAAAATACATGATGTGCTTGACGCCGGAAACGGAACTACGGAAATTATTTATGTAAATGCTGGTGGTGATGCGTTAGAAGTCGATATTAGCGCAGACGGAATATTTAATTATTGGTTCAATATATCCTTTCAATAGATTAGTAAGTATTTAGTTGTTATCAGTAGCGCCTTGTAAAAGTGATGATTGAAGTGTTTGAAGTAGGGGTAGTTTTTTCTTGCAGATACTTTCAATGATACTCATATTTACTGCATGGGCTGTTGCACCTTTTTCTGTTTTCGATCCTCCTGATATTTTTCTCGTTACTACCAGTGGTCTGATAGCTCTCTCTGCCAGATTATTGGTAAGTGGTACACCTTCAAAAAGAAGCGCAGTTATGAGGTTTGTTGTTTGGTTCCGTACTCTTGTTTGTACCCTTCGTGCATCAGCTGATTGAAACTGACTCTTGATGATTTTATCAATATCCTTTTTGTACCACTCATACAGTTCTTCCAGCTCTTGTTTGTTAAATGGACGTGCAAGATCTTCTGTTAAGAGTCCAAACATATCTTTGAGTTTTTGATGGACTCTTCTCATTTCATCTGATACGCTGTCACGTGCTACTTCCTCATGAGACTTTCGTAACAAATGTGCCCAGCAGGATTGTTGAACAAGAGGCAACTTGGTATATGCTTTGTAATCATCTCGAACGAGTACTCCGCAAGCATTGGCAAGAAGTTTTTCAGCTATCCCTTTTCCTCGTGACTCATCTATTCGATACACGGTAGCTTTATCTGTTGCAGCAGTCCAACACCAGTAATTTTTCCCTTCGACTCGCCAACTTGTTTCATCTGCATGAAGTACGGGACTTCCTCGTACTTCGCGCCCTAATTTCTCATACTCGTGTCCTAAAAACGTTTGTGCTTTTTGCACCATCAGAGCAAGTGTCCCGGCTGATACTGTAATCTCATACAGAATGCTCAATTGTTCACAAATCTTTGCAAAGGGAAGACGCATCCGGTAATGCCACATCATAACCAGTGTTAAGAGATTAACCCCAAGCCGGCTTCCCGGAACTACGCCAGTTGGTATGATTCGTACTTCCCTGTGACAGGCCTTGCACCATTGCCGTTCTATCTGATACTGTGTCGTGATAGGCTTTATGCTATCAAATGGGGGTATATCAGTTACCGTATGAGTGATTCTCACCGTTGTCCTCTTAAGCGGTGTATTACACTTTGGACATTCTTTTGCAAAACACTGCTTTGTAAGATCAATCGTTCCTGATAGTCTTCTTCCCTCTCCCCTATGTCCATTCTTTCTTCCTCGTTTCCTTCGCACAGATTGTTTCCAGGTAGTGATATTTGCCTTAAATATCATGTCTTTGTACGTATCTCTTTGTTTCTTTACCTTCTCAAGTTCTTCCTTTAACTTCTCATTCTCACGCTCCAGTTCCGTTACTTTTTCTTCTAATGAATCAGCTCGATTCTTTTGGGCAGCTCGTGCTCGGGTTAGAACATCTACTCGTATTCGAAGTTTCCGTTTCTCATCATCAGAACTTTTGAAGTCGTAATATCCATGCATGGAACATATATCGTAGTCATATTTGATCAAAAATTGCAAATTCTACTGTTTTCAACTAAATACTAACATAGATTAAATTTGCTTAATTTTTCAATATTTGCTATACTCGAACCTTCGTTTTAAATGAAAGGAAAAATCACACATTTTTCCGCTTTCATTCTGACCCTGTTGGCGGTATTTACCATTTTTCCCAAAACGGCGTGGGCGCAAGATTTAGCACCAGATTCTTGTCCCTCTTCTTCTAGCACTTCGTGTACTCAAAATCCTTACAGTTGTAATGCCGGCATTCCTGGAACTATTAATAAAATGGAAATTGATACGCCCTCACCCGCTATTCAGGCTGAATCCGAATCAATTGATGAGCAATCGGTAGCTACCAATTCTGCACAAATTACTACTGCGGTTCCCATTGGCGCCACTCTAAATCCGGACCTTATTTTTGACCTTATTAACGAACACCGTGCCGGTATCGGACTTCCTCTATTTCAAAAAGACGCAAATTTATGCTCAATTGCTCAGTCAAGGACCACACAAATGCCCGCGGAAGTCACAAACGGAAATTTGCATGCAGGTTTATATGCACGGAATTTGCCTTACTGGATTACGGAAAATATGAAATATGGTGGAAATGAGCAAGAAACGGTTGACTGGTGGCTCCATTCACCGATTCATCGCGCGGCAATTGAGAGTAATAATAAGTATGCCTGCGGCGCATGTATTGGAAATACCTGCGATATGTTATTTACGAGCTATACTCCAAAATAAGAAATTTTCAATTTACCTTTTTTCAATTTCCTATTTATAAAATAAATATGGCTTTCCAACAAAAAAGAGCCGAAAATACAAATTTTCATCATATATTCGACTCTTTCTGTTTAAAGATTACGGTTTATTATCGATCTCGTCTATCACGATTATCTCGATTAAATCCTCCTCTTCCTCCACCGCCACCAAAATCTCTTTGGGGACGCTCTTCTCTTGGACGTGCGACTGAAACTACTAAGTTTCGGCCACCATTAGAAGTCCCATTCAATGCTGCAATAGCTTCTTGAGCTTTTGCATCATCTTCGAGTTCAACAAAACCAAAACCTTTACTTTTTCCTGAGAATCTATCATTGATAATAGTTGCTGAGGTTACTGGTCCGTATGCTGTAAACATATCGGCTAAATCTTGATTTGTTGTAGAATATGGCAAGTTGCCAACGTATAACTTTGTCATTCAACTCACCACCTTTCACACAGGGAATTCTGTAAAACTAATAAGGAAAAATTCATGTAATATTTATTTGAGGTAATGAGCTGAACGGAGGAAAACTCACGATCAATTTCTTACGCTACTTCTGTTATTATAGCATGTATTCTTACCAAATGCAAGAACTGGGACGCATCACGGTCATTGCATTCTAAATTTGACAAAACGCTTCCCTCTCAGTCACGATAGAGATTGTCATGCCTTATCGTGTTTTGTATGAGAAAGAAGCGTTTGCTTCTTCACAGAATACCACATTTCTTGATGACTTGTCACTTACTGATTTGTGGTTTTAGAAAACTCCAATAACTCTATTGTGGGTACGCCTTGCTTCAGTTCCCGATCCCAGACGAGCTCAAGGAAGACGTCATGATTTGCCCTTGGTACTTCTCCTTGCAATCCTTGCCTCTTGTTGCGGATGGAATAGCTATCAGGGAATGCATGAATGGTGTGTTGAATTTCAAGATCAACTGAAAACTCATCTCGCGTTTCTTTCAGGACATGCACCTGACGCATCCACTTTTCATCGGGTATTCTCAAATCTTGATTACGAGGCATTTGAAGAGGTGGTGTATGCCTGGCTTTCAGAGGTTTCTCCACTTGGTGTAGGGGAAGGAATAGCTCTGGATGGAAAAACAATTGGCTCATCCGGACTTCATATTGTTGCTTCGTTTGCCCACAAGGCAAAAAGGGTACTTTTTCAAAAGGGAACTGATACAAAAGGAAAGGAACTCGTCATAGGACCGGTTGTGCTATCGAACATCCCCATTAAAAGCCACATTATTACGGGAGATGCTATGTTTACCCAGGTAAAGATCTGCCGACAAATTACTGATGCTGGTGGAGGGTACGTATTTACCGTGAAAGGAAATCAAGAAAAACTTGAAGAAGATATTCGAATCTTTTTTGAATCTCCACCATTTGGGGCGTGTATTGAAACTGACACGACATTAACACGTGCTCGGGGAAGAATTGAAACAAGAACTGTTAAAATATCAAAAGATTTGAATTCCTACCTTAATTTTCCTGGAGTAACTCATATATGGAGAATTGAGAGAATTGTTAAACATAAAGATGAAATTTCAACAGAAGTTTCAGTCGGAATTGCAAGACTTCTCTCACCATTTAATACCGCATATCATCTGAATCAATATATCAGGGGACATTGGTGTATCGAGAACAATCTCCATCGTGCGAGAGATACTCTTTTTGCAGAAGACCAGTGTCCGGTAAGGAAGAGGAATGGGCCGTACATTATGACAACGATTAGGAACCTGGTCATTTCACTCTTCAATAAAGGAGCAATAAAAAACCACAAACAAGCAATGAGACGATTTACCGTACACCCGGAACAACTCTTTGTATTTTTAGGGCTGCAATTCATTCAGGAAAAAGCACAATATATGTACAATTAATCTCTTCTTGGCAGGAAAGAAGAAAAAGAATACAAGTTTATACAATCAAAAACCTTCTACTGTCTGATACTTCCCTTCAGATAACCATTCACTGACTTTGACCACTGGAGAATGCAATGGCTATGGGGACGCATTGGTAGTAGTTGACACCAATAAAAAAATAGTATATCAAGTAATATAGATGTTTTATGGGTGGAAAAGCTGAGATTTTCAATAACTCCAAAGAACGTGTAGTCGGTGCGGTACTAATTACAGCATCTCTTTTTGCCCCTAATCAGGCCCGAGTTGTCGATGCTGCTTCAGGCAATATTTTTCAAAGGCAAGATATAGCAATAGTCGCGCCCGATCAACAATTTGGGACCGAACCAAATACTCCTGAAGTACTCTATCCGCAACTTGCACAGGCCGGTTTATTTCCACGCACAGTTGATATTTTAGAAAGTAACCCTATTGATTTAAAAAGAGGAATAACATGCAACAATCAAAGGGTATGTGCCAGTTATATAGGTAATCCAAATATGGGAGGCGAAATATTTACAACAAATCCGTCAAGCGAAATTCCCACAAAGATTTATAATTATACGGATTTAAATGTTAATCACGCGGCCGCACAGGACGTATATAACTTTCTGGATAGTTTTCAAAATAGTAATCAAATATATAGAGAATACAGTCTTAATGGGAGGAAAATATTGATTCATTTTAACCAGGATATCCGTACAACAAGCCGTACAATGGTTGCTGTTCCACCTAGCGCGCCAATGCCAGGTTTTGACAATGAATCTTCAGAATCGGGAAAAATGTTTACGCAACAACCTGCAATGACTACTTTATTTGTTGACGGTAAAAGATTTAGCGTTTTAAAATTGGTAAATCTTTATAAACTCAAGACCAAAGCCGATTCACTTACTGTGGTAGCAAGTACAGAAGCTTGCCAACAAACTTTGCGAGTACTTCCTACTGATGAAAATAACAATTTTATTTCAGATATTGATGTACAAAGACTAACGCAAGAAACCATGTGTAATGAGTTAGGTCTTGCCATGGGGGCAAAAATGATGGGATTAAAATACGGAGCCTACAAGCAATTGGCACTACCTTACAATCTTTTTATTCCAAGTTTCAGTGCGGCACATTTTCCATTAACGCCGATAACCGAAGAGCTTTATAATTTAATGCCTTCCAATGGCCCAATATTTGAACAAGCCGGTTAGTGAAAATCGATTTCCGGGAAGAAGTTTTTAAAATCCATTTTAACCTTTTATCTTTAAACGGTTAAACATTTTATAAAGTAAATGGGCTTAGTATTATTTTGTTAAACCGAGGTATTTTAACCATGCAGGGGCAGAAAAATCGTCTGTGGCAGTTGATATGTATATTGCCGAATCGTGTGTCATAGTGCTTATTTCAGGGTGTCCTAATCCAAGTTCAAGTAAGTATCCTTGTAATTCTGTTGCATAAGCAAATCCGTCGGCTTTAGCTTGTATATCTGCAATCTTTGTTTTATCCGGAGTTTGACCGTAATAATATGAAATCCCGTAAGCTTCGGCTGACATACGGGTTATCTGAAGCGCGATTTCGAAAGCATTATTGTTATTCGCAATTTCATCATAATCTACTAAATCACGTATATTTACCTGCCCCTGATTACCGTAATCTGTTTTATTTTTCCAAAGGATACCATTCTGTTTGGTTATTCCTTGCTTATAATTTAGCGTAAGTATTCCGATATCGGTAAAATATTTATATACATTTGCCATTTTATTAAAAACAGGATTAGTTGAAGTTTCCATAAGTGAAATTGTATCAAAAAGTCTTCGGTCTGCCTTGGCTTCCTGTGTTTCATCTG
>Ga0206969_1283_pt1 | contig 10582 bp, 14 predicted proteins | sample Alteio_BWOrgHeat_87_FD_153256 | JGI IMG/M metagenome (GOLD analysis project Ga0206969, IMG submission 153256) | Enriched cells from forest soil in Barre Woods Harvard Forest LTER site, Petersham, Massachusetts, United States -... | ecosystem: Environmental > Terrestrial > Soil > Temperate forest >... | reverse complement strand
ACAGGTAATGGAAATTTTGCCGCTGTTTGTATATAAAGAGGGCGTGGTAGGCATTGGCGAAATTGGTTTTGACGACCAAACCCCTGCCGAAGAAAAATATTACCGTTTGCAGCTGGAACTGGCAAAAGAGTCGGGCTTGCCGGTACAAATTCATACCCCGCATCGCGATAAAAAAGGCGGCACCAAACGCAGTATGGATATTGCCATAGAACACGGCCTCGACCCCTATAAAGTTATTGTAGACCATAACAATGAGGAAACAGTTAAAGAGGTTTTAGACCGTGGTTTTTGGGCGGCGTTCACTATTTACCCTTTTACCAAAATGGGTAATGAGCGGATGGTAGAGATAGCCAAACAATATGGTCCTGAACGTATCATGGTAAACTCTGCCGCGGACTGGGGCATAAGCGGGTTCTATGAGGGCAACAACGCCCGCATCGGCCATGGCCTGGTAATCGTCGGTAGTACGCGAGGTCATGTGCACATGCGGATCAAAAAATTTCATGCCTTTTATACCGTCGAGGCTAACGGGAGGAGATAAGGGTTCTGTTCTTATTTCTTCAAACGAATGGGTGCAACACATATCTTTTCTAATTAATTACCGGGATAAAGTATCCCAGGTTAAGCTCTTATTTTCAATGGCGGTTACCAGCTCCGGGTATTTGTTTAACAACGCTTTCGCGGGCTGGTAGTTTGACTGCGAAATTGCCAGCGCGCCGGCCTTCCGGTCGATCAAATTACCTTCATCAAATAGCCGCTTAATATCCTCAAATAATTTATCGTCAATAAATTTACCTACTAATCTCCACAAATTTGGATTTATTTCCCGTTTTGCCGCCCGGCGCTCGTGGATGTAATCGCTTATAATGTAGGCCAGATCCTTGTTCGCCCTGCTGTCTATCCCTGGTATTTTGCCAATTTCCTTGTCGGTGAAAAAAGCTTTCAGCACCAGTTGGTTCCACGCGTTTTGATCTAAGTTTTGGGCAGGATATGGGTTATGGTACATAATGGCTTCCAAAACACTGCCGATATTGCTGCGTACACCTTCCGAACATCTTTTAACCCATATTTCCGGGTACGCCAACAACGGCAATGCCGAATACAGGGCCACCAACTCGCTCATTTCGGCAGCCAAAAACAGGTTCTCAATTTTGCGGAAATACTCTGCCTGGTCAGTAGCATCCAAATTCAACAACAGGTAAGCCCGTGCCAGGCGGTCAATACCCCATCCATCTACAGAAAAACCCGGGATTATGGCATCCAACCGTTCTGTTTGTTCGGGGCTGATATTAACCACCGCTTTCCCCGTTTTGCGAGGGATCAACACAAAAGTGGTATTTAACAGGCGTTCCTCCTCCAGCCATTCAACAACATCAGGCGCGGCGTTTGCCCTGGTGATCTCTTTTATAACCTTTTTAATTGCTTCCACTTTGTTTGTTAAACATGCATCACCACAACATAATCTATTATCAACGCGGCTGATATGATCAACAAGCCAAAAAACTCACGCGTGTTTTCAATAAAAGGTTTTTCGGCCTGCATGGTTTCCACCAGGCTTGGCTTTTTGTACTTAAATATCCAGTCGCGCACACCATCTTTATCAAAGAAAAGTTTAACGGCATAGATGAGGTAAAAGGTAGTTAAACCTATATATAGGTTTGGATAATACAAGCCAAAAACAGCCAGCCCGCAGCAAGCCGCCACCGCCAGGTAAATAGGAACCCACAGGTACCAGTCGATATCGTTCAGGTTGAGATAGGCGAATACGAGGAACGCCAGGCAAAAAATAACATTGATGATAATGAAGAAGATCATGGTAATTTTTTTGTAAAGATAATATCAGGTTTGTTTATGATAAGTGACCAATATCATATTTTGTAAAATTAGTGCACAAACGTGTAACTGCGTTATTTTTATGCAAGTATTCTGTAAAAAAGCAATTACATGTAGAGGTGAAAGGTAAAAGGCGAAAGGTAAAAGGTCTTATTTCTGGGATATATTTATTACAGAGCGTTTTATTTATCAACCGGCACAACAAATACGGGTACGGTTGAATGCCTTATAATATCTTCGACCACACTGCCCATTAGCAGGCGGTTAAGCCCTGTGCGGCCATGCGTGCCGGCAACTATCAGATGGGCATCCCACTCACTTGCCGTTTGTAAAATTGTTTGTATGATCTCGCCTTCGGGGGTGAATATCTCCGTATCAACACCATTTGCATGATCGCGCGCTAACTGGTGCAGGAACAATTCCAGTTTCTCTTTAAGCTGCCGGGCCGCTTCGTCAGGGAATATGCCGGCATCTACATTGCCTTCGGTCAGGGCCTCATCTACCACGCCCAGCAGGGCCACTTTAGCCCCGAGTTGTGCCGCAAAACTGTAGCCATACTTTGCCGCTTTTATTGATGACGGGCTGTCGTTGGCTACTATCAGGATCCGTTCGGGTTGCATAATTTTAATTTAAATGTTACGTGCCAATACTATGCCCATATAAGTAGCGGCAAAACCCAGCGCTATACTGCCCAGGGTATATAGTAACAAAGTAAAAATATGGTGGTTGGTCATTAACTGTATATTTTCGAAAGAAAATGAGGAAAAAGTGGTATACCCCCCGCAAAAACCGGTAACCAGGAACAGCCGCCAGTTTAAAGCATTCGACCCAAACCGCTCCGTAAAAAAAACCAAAAAACCGATGAGGAAGCAGCCCGTGATATTAACAAGGAAAGTACCGTAAGGGAATACAGTAGTGGCCAGGCCGCTAACCCAGCGGTTTACGAGGTAACGTAAAAGACTGCCTAAACCCCCGCCAAAAAAAATGATGAACAAAATACGCATAGCTTTATATGGTTAAAATCCTACAAAAAACCAATGGCAATGCCACGATTCAATTAATTTTGCAGGCGCCATCAGCTTTTTTAGGGCGGTTTGATACGGAAGACACCATTTCCGTTTGTTTGAGTAAAGTTAGGGATAAATATATAATATGCAATGCTAACGGGTTTTTAGGTAGTGTCTTAGTTTGAATTTTATTTTGCCGGGAAATTAATTGGTATGCTATATTGTACGCGGACAGGCCGACCACCTTGCATACCCGGATTCCATTTTGGCATTTGACTAACTAACCTGATTGCCTCTTTGTCAGCACTGCCTGAAAGGTTTTGTACTATTTTAATATCAGATACACTGCCGTCCTTTTCAACTACAAAAGAGACACGCACTTTCCCTTCATTTCCGCCGGTCTTCTCATGGTCTTCAATATACTTGTACAATTTTTCAAAACCTCCCGGATAGGTTGGTTCAACTTCAACACTCATAAATTTTTTAGTTGTATCTTCCAATGTTGTTTTTACCGCATCATTAGTTTGTGCCTTAGCAAAGGTGGTTCCTACTAAAGACAGCAGGATGAGTAAAGGTCTTTTCATGATTGTCGAGTTAAAAAAAGTCATGTATTACGTAGCTTAAATGTATGAATAAGTTTATTTAATTCAATCTGCGGCGGTGTATCAGTTTGAATTTATTTAGCGAAGAACCCGCAAACAATCCCACCGATTAAACCAAGCCCAAGTATAGGCGCGTATTGTTTGGTCACCAAAGCATCGGGCAGGCTTAAAACAACTCCGATTAACGCACCCTTTACCCAACCCGGTACAGGTAGTTCCATGTTGATTATAATAAATCCAATGGCAAACCTGCTTATAAATGATGCGGTCATTGCGGTTGTCTTGTCCGCAAACTTCATAAAGAACATAGGTATAATGGAAACAACTCCAAAAATCAGTCCGGCTATTACGCCTTTTGTGATAACATTCATGGCTTTTAGTTTTTAATGGTTTACCCGAAGTTACGAAAGCACATTAAATAATAAAGTCTCACTTAGGGTTTTCAGTTTATCTTCTCACCGTCCCCGCAGGGTCTCTCGGCAGAGGACCCTGCGCCTGTATGCACGTTTCACCCCATCCACAGTCACGCAGGGTCCTCTTCGAGAGACCCTGCGAAGACATAAAGATTTTTCTGTCCCCTCAGGGTCTCTCGAAGGCATAAACGCGACAAGTAGGGCGTATAAGATTCTTCGCTATGCTCAGAATGACAATAGGTTAAAATTACTGCACCGCCGTCTCCACCCTATATTCCTTTAAGGCGTTCATTATTACTTGTACTATCTCGTCCTGCCCGGCGTCAGAAGCAATATAATCTTCGTCGCGCGGGTTATTGATGAACCCGGTTTCTATCATCACCGCAGGCATGGCGCTATGCGCTAAAACCAGTATGCTCTGTTCTTTTACGCCGATGGTTTGCCTGCCCCCGTTTTTAAATTCCTTGTTAAGCAAATCGCCAAACAGGATGCTTTGCTTACGGTACTTGTGCATATAAGCGTTCATCAGTATGCGGTTTACGGGATCGTCCTCGTCATAACTCCGGTACTTTGCCTGGTAATCTTTTTCAATATATATCGAGGAGTTTTCACGTATGGCTTCCAGTTGTTCGGCCGACCGGTGCAGGGCATAAACCAGCATTAGGGTGCCTTTTTGTTTATGGTCGCTGTAACCCGTGCCCTCGGGCGATGAATTGCAATGGATAGAGATAAACAAATTGCCATTATGCCGGTTAGCAATTGCCGACCGTTCATCCAGCGGGATAAAGGTATCATCGGTACGCGTCATTACCACATTTAGGATTGGCATCTGCTCCTGTATGGCTTTACGCAGTTTTTTGGCTATTGACAGCGCTACCTCTTTTTCGGTTGAATGCAGGCCATGCGTACCCGGGTCCTTGCCACCGTGCCCGGCATCGATCACCACAGTTTTAAACCGGAAAGCAGGGTTTTTCGAAGAATCAGGCGGGGTGGTAAAAGAGTTTAGCGAAATATATAAAACCGCCAGAACGCTGTTAAGCAGAATGGTTGGTAAATTGGTAAAGGTTTTATTCATGGATAGTTTATGTAATTTCTATTTGCACTCGTTTATAATAAAATATGTCAGGCTTCTTTCTTGCTGCATTTTGGGCATAGGCCGGTAGCGCTAAAACTAAACCCATCCAGCCTGAACCCGGCAGGAAGCTTTACCGGCGGCATATCAAGGTCGTCCAGGCAATATACGTTTTTGCAGGCTATGCAATTAAAATGCAAATGCTCGTCATGGTGGTCATGTTCATTACAATCAGACGCGCATAAGGCGTAGTTGGCGGTCCCGTTCAGATCAAATACCTTATGTATAATACCTTTTTCTTCGAACGCGCTTAATATGCGGTAAAGGGTAACGCGGTCAACATCGGCTATAACACTTTCCAGGTCGGGCTGCGAAGTAGCCACATTTTTAGCCGATAGCAACGATAATACCCTGAGCCGCGGCCCCGTCCGTTTTAACTGGTGCTGCTTTAATAAATGCTCAAAATGTTGGTTATTGTTCATGTTATAATTGTTGTTACAAAACTACTTAGAATTTGCATAAGCCCCCTCTAAATCTCCCCCGGTAGGGGAGACTTTTGGATTTACCTCCCAAAATTAAATTTCTTTCGAAAAAAAAAATTAAAGTCCTCCCTACCGGGGAGGATTTAGGTGGGGCTTACAGGCGCCCACATATTTAAAATTTATAAAATGCGCGAAAGCAATGGTTAACCCTCCCGCAGGTACTATAACAGCTTCAACCCAGCCTTTCAAATAGATATGACCGGCTATGATCAATATAAAACCGGCAACCAGCAACAGTAAAGGTACTATGCGGTGATGCGTGCGGAAATAGGATAAAAATATGGAAGATACACCCAATAACAACGCTAACCCGATCATGCCCCATTCAAACAGCGGGTTGGCTAAAAACCCTAACCCAACCAGGGGCAACAAGGTAAGTAATATGGGTACAACCGCGCAATGTATGGCGCATAAGGTAGATGCCGTCATGCCTATACTATCCAGTCTTGAGCCAATTTTTCTGTACATCATATTAATGTTGCAAATATACATTAAATGCAACTTAATTGCATTATTTTATATAAATTATTTGCCGTTGTTAATATGTTTCCGCAAAAACATAATTCTTGCTTTCTCCCATAAAATTATATGTTTGTCTAAAGTTTATGTATTATTGTAATTAGTGCTGTAGTAATTTTATTTTTTTATCTTTACAACATACAGGAATATAACCTTTTTTTAAATTATTCGTATAAACCCGCTATATGAACACTGATAATAAACCTGTAAGTATTTTATTGGTTGATGATGATGAAATAAACAATTTCATTTCTATTAAGCTGATAAAAAAAGCTATGAACAATACAAACATTTCCGCATGCCTGAACGGGAAGTTTGCCATTGATGAACTTTTAGAGATACAAAAAACCGATCCTGACAAATTACCTGATTTTATTTTGCTGGATATCAACATGCCCATTATGAACGGATGGGAGTTTTTAGATGAATACAAGCGACTAAATCTTGACCCTCTCGGTAAAAGCAAGATCTATATTATTTCCTCCTCTGTTTTCAGTAATGATATCAGCAAGGCGCGGTCATACCCGCTGGTAAAAAACTTTATCTCGAAACCGCTAAGCGTTGATAAGATACGGGAGATGTTTGCCGCCAATTAATAGTATCTGTAATATTTTGGTTTAACCAACCGGCGCAATAGTAAAGTGTTCGCCGTTATAAGTTACCTTACCCACTGGTGCCGATTTGGCATGATAAAATAAACAGGTATATCTTTCTGCCGCCGCCTTTTTTCCATATTCTTCCCGCAGTTCCATCGCTCTTTGGGCGTCAAAATCATATTTGGCTTTAAATCTTCGTATCAGTTGCTCGGGTTCGGGCAGTACGTCGCCGCCAAAAAAACATTTACCGGCGGTATCTTCCATCCAAAACACCTGGTGAAACTCGCAATGCCCGCCCGATAGTTCATATCTTATACCCGGCTTAAATTCGCCCGAGCCTTCAACCAGGGTAATATTGGCCGATCGCTGCAAAGCTTCAAATATAGGTTTGCGGTAGGATGATGATTTGCCGCCGAAAGCCGTTTCCCATTCACCGCGCTGTATAACGTGCTCGGCTGCGGGGAAGCTGGGTTCAAGTTTGCCGTTATGCTCAACAACCAACCCGCCCGAATGATCATAATGCAGGTGCGACATCAATACCAGCGTAACATCATCCGGTTCAAAACCCGCGCCGTGTATATGTTGGTGCAAAAAGAGTTCGTCGTGCGTATTCTTATACCCCAGCCCCGAATCAAACAGGATCAGGTCATGGTCAGTTTGTACCAGGAAAGGGTTAATATGTATAAATAACGAGCCGGGGCGCTCCCGGTAGTTATCGGCTATAGGGTCAAAAGGAATAAATTTTTTTGAAGCATCTACCGAGTAAGAGCCTTCACCTAACGCGAAAATTTTCATAATTATTATTTAATGTGCGGATGTGCAAATATGCAGATGTACAAATTTAATCTGCACATTTACACATCTGCATATCTGCACATTTTCTATATTTACTGTTTTAAGCGACAAAGATATGAATAAACGGTGGGCCATCAGGGAAATGCCGCCTATTGATGAAGTAACCAGTTTGGCTGATTAGCTGAATATCGACCCCGTTTTAAGTACCTTACTGCTGCACAGGGGCATAAACAGCTACGAGCAGGCACGGCATTTTTTCAGGCCCGACGAACGCCACCTGCACGACCCCTTCCTGATGGCGGATATGGAAAAGGCTGTTAACCGCATTGAGGCGGCTATCAACTCCGGCGAAAAAGTAATGATCTACGGCGATTATGATGTGGATGGCACCACCGCTGTTGTCGTTGTATATAGCTTTTTTAAAAAACATCACCCTAACATTGAATATTATATACCCGACCGCTATTTAGAAGGTTATGGCATATCAACGCAGGGCATTGATTATGCCGCGGCAAATGGTTTTGCATTGATAATCGCACTGGATTGCGGTATAAAATCGGTTGATAAAATTGCATACGCCAATACTCTGGGCGTTGATTTTATTATTTGCGACCACCATACCCCCGGCGCGCAGCTGCCCACGGCTGTTGCTGTGCTCGACCCTAAGCGCGCTGATTGCAGCTATCCTTTTAAAGAATTATCCGGCTGCGGTATCGGCTTTAAGCTGGTGCAGGCCTTTGCCGAAAAGAACGGCTTGCCGTTTGAAGATGTGCGTTGTTATTTCGATCTGGTTGCTGTAAGTATTGCCTGCGACATTGTACCTATTGTTGGCGAGAACCGGGTGCTGGCCTATTTTGGTTTGCTGAAACTGAATACCGATCCCTGCATCGGCCTGAAAACGCTGATGGGCGTAGCCGGGAAAACTATTAACTATACCATATCGGATATTGTTTTTTTATTGGGCCCGCGTATAAATGCCGCCGGGCGAATTGATGATGCCAAACACGCCGTTGAATTATTAATTGCCAGTACCGAAGATGCCGCCCAAATAAAAGGCGACCTCATCAACATAAAAAATACCGAACGCAAGGGCCACGACCTGCAAATTACCGATGAGGCCTTGGGGATGATAGCGGGCGATGAGGTATTGATCAACCGCAAATCAACCGTGGTATTTAATGAGAACTGGCACAAGGGCGTTATCGGTATTGTAGCTTCGCGGCTCACCGAGAAATATTACCGCCCAACCGTAGTGCTTACCCGCTCTAATGGGCATGTGGCAGGGTCAGCGCGCTCTGTTTTGGGGTACGACCTGTACGAGGCGCTATGCGGGTGCAGCGACCTGCTGATACAATTTGGCGGGCATAAATATGCGGCGGGCTTAACTATGCACCCCGACAATGTGGAAGCCTTTGCCGACCGGTTTGAAGAAGTGGTAAGCGCCAGCATAACCGCCGAGCAATTGGTGCAGCAGATACAAATTGACGCCGAATTACGTTTAAGCCAGGTTGAACCTAAGTTTTTCAGGATATTGAACCAGTTCGCGCCGTTTGGGCCGGAGAATATGTCGCCGGTGTTCCTTACAAAAAATGTGTATGTTAGCGGTAACGCGGGGCTGGTGGGTACCAATCATATAAAAATGAAGGTAATGCAGGAAGATTCAGCCGTATTTGATTGCATCGCGTTTGGCCAGGGCGAACAGCTTGAACAAATAAAAAAAGATGTTCCTCTTGATATTTGTTATACTATTGAAGAAAATATATGGCGCGAAAGGCGCAGCATACAGTTGAATATAAGGGGGATTAGATTACAGTCTTAAGTTCTAAGTCGTTAGTCTTAAGTCATATTTGATTTAAGATTCAGACTCAAGACTCAAGACTCAGAACTCAAGACTAAACATGATACTAAGAGCAGAAAATTTAGTAAAAAAATACAAACAGCGCCCGGTTGTAAACGATGTGTCGTTCAATGTTGAGCAGGGCGAGATCGTAGGTTTGCTGGGGCCGAACGGTGCGGGGAAAACTACCTCTTTTTATATGATAGTGGGGCTGATAAAACCTAACGAGGGCAAAATATTTTTGAATGACGAAGATATAACCGGCTTCCCTATGTACCGCCGCGCGCAAAAAGGGATAGGCTATTTGGCGCAGGAAGCATCGGTGTTTCGTAAACTGAGTGTGGAGGATAATATAAAGGCTGTACTGGAGATGGGTGAAATGTCGAAAGTACAGCAGGAAGAAAAGCTGGAAACGCTGATAGACGAATTCGGCCTGCATAAAGTGCGCCGTAACCGCGGCGACCTGTTATCAGGCGGCGAGCGCCGCCGCACCGAAATTGCCCGCGCGCTGGCAGCCGAACCTAACTTCATTTTGCTGGATGAGCCCTTTGCCGGGGTAGACCCAATAGCGGTGGAAGAGATACAGGCCATGGTAGCTAAATTGCGCCACCGCAACATCGGCATATTAATAACCGACCATAATGTGCAGGAAACATTGTCGATAACCGACCGCGCGTACCTGCTGTTTGAGGGTAAGATACTGGAGTCGGGCGTGCCCGAAGTGCTGGCAGAAAACGAAATGGTGCGAAAAGTTTATTTGGGCGCCAACTTCGTGCTGAAAAGAAAAACATTTCTGCAGGCTGACGAGAAGAGTGTTAAGTAAATAACCGCTTATGACAATTTTTAACTCTGTTTTTACCTGGTTCATGAAAAAGCGTATCCACCAGATAGAGCTTTTTATGAAATACCCCAACGAGGTACAGGAAGAATGGTTTGAACAATTGATATCGCGGGCAGAAAATACCGAATGGGGCAAAAAATATAATTATAAAAGCATTACCAACCTGGGCGAATTTAAAGAACGGGTACCCATACAAAATTACGATACGCTTAAACCCTACATTGAGCGGATGATAAGAGGCGAGCAAAACGTGCTTTGGCCGTCGGAGATCAGGTGGTTCGCTAAATCATCGGGCACTACCAGCGACAGGAGCAAATATATCCCGGTTAGTGATGAATCGTTAGAAGAATGCCACTTTAAAGGCGGTAAGGATATTCTCACTATCTACTTTAATAATCGCCCCAATTCAAAAATGTTTACGGGGAAAATATTAACGCTGGGCGGCAGCCAGCAATTGAGCCAGTTAAGCCCCGATACTTCTTTTGGCGACCTTTCGGCCGTGATCATGAAAAACCTGCCGCTATG
>Ga0206969_1279_pt1 | contig 10665 bp, 6 predicted proteins | sample Alteio_BWOrgHeat_87_FD_153256 | JGI IMG/M metagenome (GOLD analysis project Ga0206969, IMG submission 153256) | Enriched cells from forest soil in Barre Woods Harvard Forest LTER site, Petersham, Massachusetts, United States -... | ecosystem: Environmental > Terrestrial > Soil > Temperate forest > O... | reverse complement strand
TGGACCACATTTGCGGTCTGGCACGTGTTCGTCGTCATGCAGGAGAAGAATCACACGTTGTCGGAGTTGGATCTCTATAAGAAAAATCTCATCAATCACGTCACGCATGAATTTCGAACGCCCTTGAATGTGATGGAAAGCGCCGTGAGTTGGTTGGAGACAAATAAATCCGAGTGGGTCAAAAATTCGTCATTCCCGAATGTTTCTATCGGGAATCCAGTCTCCGACGGTGTGGATCCCCGATTAAAAATTTCGGGGATGACGACAAAGGACTACAACGGAATGATTTCTGACTATCTGGGGATCATCGACAACAATGCCAAGCGGCTGGGCCAATTCGTAGACGATCTGCTCGATCTGGCCGCAGCACAGCAATCAAAAATAAAATTTAAACATGAAGATTTGAACTTAAAAACGATGGCTCAAGAAACCCTTGAATCCATTCGACCTTTCGCACGACAGGAACAAGTCACACTGACATTGCAAGCGTCCGAGACATTTTTTAAAGGTGATGAGAAACGGCTGCGCCAAGTTTTATCCAATTTGCTTTCCAACGCTATCAAAGCCGCCCATGGCGGAAACGTGAGCGTCAGCATTACGCAGAATGAAAATGCGATTGCTGTCTCCGTCAAAGACAACGGCATCGGCCTCACTTCCGAACAACTCCCGTTTGTTTTTGAAAGTTTTTATCAGGCACAAACCAACACAACCACCCACAAAGGATCCGGCCTGGGCCTCGCCGTGGCCAAAGCCTGGGTCGAAGCCCACGGCGGAAAAATTTGGGCGGAGAGCGACGGCGAGGGAAAGGGGGCGACGGTGACGTTTACGTTGCCGGTGGGATAAATGCTGAGTTATATGACTCCGTTTGCGATCTCAGGATTGTTGGCGGGCATCACTTCTTTTGCTTTTGGAATTCTTGTGTTCTGGAAAAGTTCTGACCGGAATCTTGCACGCACCTGGTCACTATTTTCCATTTCCGCCTCAGTTTGGGGCTTTGGTGGTTTTTGGATAGGCATGACCAGTGATCCTCTCTCCGGCCTACTCGCTTGGCGAACAACTTATGCTGTGGGTGTTATTTGGATCGCTCCGCTCTTCTATCACTTCGTTCGTACATTTCTGGGTCACCCGTCCACACGACTGATTGCAATTAATTATTTCTTAGGCCTGTTGTTCCTAATAACAATTCCAACCACTTTATTTTTTCATCATGCGGATTTTGTCTTTGATCAATTTTGTTACGCGCGCGGGGGAAAAATATATCCGTTCTTTTTTGCGTGGTGGATCACACTGGTCATTCTGAGCCACATAAGCCTGATACGCGCGTCAAAGCATGTCTCGCCATTAAAGCGAGGGCAGATCCAATATTTTCTTTTGGCCATCGCCGTCGGATTCGTCGGTGGAAGCCTTTGCTATCTGCCGAATTTTGGCATCGATGTGTATCCGTGGGGAAATTTCACGGTATTTCTGTATCCAACCATCATGGCCTACGCGATCTTGAAATATCAACTGATGGAAGTTCGCTTGTTCTTGAGACGCGCAGCGTTGCTCATTGGCGTCTACATCGGACTCTTGCTTCTTGGTTTCCCATTGATAACGTTCCTCCATTCTCTTGCCGTAAATTCTGTGCGGGTCTCCAAAACCTGGTTTTCAACGGAAGTCGCCGTCACATCTTTACTGTTATCATTTGGCCCGTTTCTATACGCGTACCTGGTCCGTAGCCGCTCTTATTTTAAAGAACACACAATGGCGGGGTTGACCCATGAGCTTAAAAGCCCTCTAGCCACACTGGACAATGCACTCGACATCTTCAGCAAACGTATCGCCAATAAAATGGACCGCGAAGATTTGGAATATCTGGCGATGCTGAAGAATAATCAACGGCGATTGAGCAATTCCGTCAATGATCTGCTCTGTGTGTATAAAGTGGACGGCAACAGCTCGCTGGTTATTTCCGAGATCGATCCATTGGAACTGATCAACTCCGTGGAAGAAAGTTTCGACTCGTTGCTGAAATTAAAAAATATCACAATCCAGAAGGACATCGAGACACAACAACCTAAGTTTCACGGCGACCGAGAAAAATTACTGCAGATCCTTGGCAATGTCGTCTCCAATGCGTTGAAATTCAGCGAGACCGGCCCGATTGCCATCACGGTCCGATCTAGAGAAAACCAAATCGAATTCTCTGTGCAAGACAAAGGCGCAGGCATTGCACGGCAGGAGTTGCCGTATGTGTTTGACCGGTTCTATCAGGGGAAGATAAAACAGAAGAATCAGGGGACTGGGATTGGGTTAACGATCGCAAAAACATGGGTTGAGGCTCATAGGGGAAAGATATGGGCGGAGTCCGACGGCGAGGGGAAAGGAGCAACAGTGGCGTTCGCGTTGCCGATGAGATAAATGTTGAACAATATTACTCTAACCCCCTTTGGAATTTCAGGTCTGCTGGCCGGTATATTTTCTTTCAGTTTTGGGCTCTTTGTTTTTTTGAAGAGCCACGATCGGAAACTGCGGACAGTTTGGTTTCTATTTGCGCTTTCGGTAGCGGGATGGGGATTCGGAGGTTTTTGGATTGGAACAATACAGCGACCTGACTCTGCAATGGCCGCATATTGGGTTGCTTATTCTCTTGGCGTCATATGGATTGCACCGCTTTTCTATCACTTCATCCATATTTTTTTGAATCTTGAGAACAAATTATTTAAAGCACACTATCTAATTGCTCTCTCGTTCGTCTTTCTTGTTGTGACCGGTTCATTTTTTACGGACACATGGACTTCCATCAACGATTTCCAAATACCGACGGGAGCTGAACCATGCTTCGTGATCTTCTTGGCATGGTGGATGGGCTTAATCATTTATAGCCATCTGCTGCTAAAGCACGCATACAATTCCGTTTCTTCCAATAAAAAACAACAAATCAAATATTTCTTTCTAGCCACATCAATCGGGTTCACGGGCGGAAGTCTCTGTTATTTTCCAATGTTTGGAATACGACTATATCCCTGGGGGAACTTCACGGTTTTCCTTTATCCGATCATTATGGCATATGCGATGATGAAATATCAGTTGATGGAAGTCCGTGTATTTTTAAGACGAGCTGCTTTACTCATTGGCGTTTATATTGGACTGTTAATTCTCGGGTTTCCACTGATGGCATTTCTTCACTCACTCGCGATGAATCCGCAACGGATTTCTCAGCCTTGGGTTTCGATGGAGATCGTAGTGATGTCCTTACTTTTATCATTTGGTCCGTTTCTCTACGCATATCTGATCCGCAGCCGTTCCTATTTTAAAGAACATACCATGGCAGGCTTAACGCACGAACTTAAAAGTCCTCTGGCGACGATGGACAACGCGCTCGACATCTTCAGCAAACGCATCGCCAACAAAATGGATCGCGAAGATTTGGAATATCTGGCAATGCTCAAGAACAATCAGCGACGGCTCAGCAATTCCGTCAACGATCTACTGAATGTCTACAAAGTGGATGGCAACAGCTCACTAGCGATGTCCGAAATTGCTCCACTCGAGCTGATCAATTCTGTGGAAGAAAGTTTCGACTCATTGTTGAAATTGAAAAATATCACGATTAAGAAGAACATCGAGTCGAAACAACCTAAGTTTCGCGCCGACCGTGATAAGCTGCTTCAAATCCTCGGCAATATCGTCTCCAACGCAATCAAGTTCACCAACCAAGGCGCGATCACAATCACAGTGTGCTCTCGAGAAAACAAAATCGAGTTTTCCGTCAAAGACCAAGGCGCCGGCATCGCGAGACAAGAACTGCCCTATGTGTTCGACCGTTTCTACCAGGGAAAAATGAAACAGAAAAATCAAGGGACAGGCATTGGCCTCACAATCGCGAAGGCGTGGGTGGAGGCGCACGGTGGGAAGATTTGGGCGGAGAGCGAGGGTGAGGGGAAGGGAGCGACGGTGGCGTTTACGTTGCCGGTGTAAATTTCGAATGTTTGATCTGATAACTTCTTTTCTCACAACTTATTTCAAATACAACACGCACGGCTTGTTCTGCCTCGCGGCGGCGGTCTTTGGAATTTCCGTTGGCTTGATTGTCTTGCTGCAAGAGCCACGCTCGCCGATCAATCGCTCATTTTTTCTTCTAACATTGAATGCCTTTATTTGGCTATTTTGCTTTAGCATGGAATGCTTGGTCAGAGATCCACGTGAAGGGTTTTTCTGGATTTCCATGGACTATTTGTTCGGACCGCCATTTATTCCAATTTTGTTTTATTTGCTCAGCTCTTATCTTCTCGGAAGCATCAATAAAAATCTTGTGCGAATCGGTTTCTTGTGGGCCACGCTCGCTATGTTGCCGATGATCTTTTTCACGAAAGATATCGTCACACAGAAAGAATACGTTTGGGGTCGTTTTTTACTTTATAAATCGGATTGGATCGGGGTTGGATATACCACGTTTTTGCTCGTGCCCTTTTTTGGATTCCTGGCGATTTCATTTCTCAATTTATACCGAGGGTGGCGTACCGCAGTATCTCCACGCGATCGCACCCAGAGAAGAAATGTTTTGATCGCAGCGCTGATTTCCTACACGGGAGCAATTGACTTTGCAACCGGCTTCAATGTGCCCGTTTATCCTTTCGGATATATCTCGCTGACGTTGTTTATCAGCATTGTTGCTTACACAATCATCCGGCATCAATTTTTCGAGATAAATATTTTGTTGAAGAAATTCTCGTTGATTCTGCTGATTTACTCATTCTTATTGGCATTCATGTTTCCGCTGACGATGTATCTCATCAACCAAAACTTGCCGAATGTCGAACCCGGCCAACTTGCGCCGCTGCTGGCCATCAGCGTTCTTATTGGAGTCACACTCGCGGTCGGCCCTTTGATTTACGCAACGCTTTTGCAACGATTGTTTTGGCTCAAAAACCATTCGTCAATGGGATTGACGCACGAATTGAAGTCTCCACTCGCGACAATCCAAGGCGTGACGGAAGCGCTGCTCCAGCATCACAGTCAATCGGCGCCGGATCAATCCAAGACGTTCGATTATTTGCATATCATCCAGCGCAACGCCGAACGTCTCGACTTGTTCGTTCAAGATTTACTGAAGATAGCTCAAATTCAAGACGAGGCGGTCGTTCTCAATAAAGCGCCTGCCGATTTCGCCAAGATCATCGCCGAGGTGGCCGCTACCTTCGACCACTTGGCTCAGCAGCAAAGCGTGCAGCTTTCTTTAAAGTTGACGCCCATCTCAACACTCGAAGTCGACGAAACAAAAATTCGACAGGTCGTCTCCAACCTTATTTCCAACGCTCTTAAATTCACTAGACACGGATCCGTCACAATATCGACCCATGCGCACGAAGATTATGTCAGTTGCTATGTATCAGACAGCGGTAGCGGAATCGCCAAACCCGACATCGAACGGGTTTTTACGCGATTCTTTCATGGGAAGAATTCAGCAAAAGGTTCAGGGCTCGGACTTGCAATCGCGAAAGCTTGGGTCGAGGCACATGGCGGAAAAATTTGGGCGGAATCTGACGGTGAAGGGAAAGGAGCGACGGTGACGTTTACGTTGCCGATGGACGCGTGACTTTGACCGCTATGTTCAGATACAACACGCATGGATTACTCGGCATCGCGGCAGGCATCATTGATATTGCCGTCGGGCTGGTGGTGTTGTCACGTAATCCGAAATCACAGATCAATCGTTCATTCTTCTTTGTGACTTATGCTCCATTCGTGTGGATTACTACTTTTGCATTCGAGTCGCTGGTCAGAACCAACGATGCCGCTTTTTTCTGGCAAAGAGTTGCATATGCAAGCGGCGTCCCATTTATTCCACTTGCGTTCTTTACTTTCAGTCGAGCATGGACCAAACAACGATTAAGCGGGCCATCCATCTGGACGGCGTTTTGTTGGTCTGTCACAGCCTCCATTCCCATGACGTTCTATACTCATCAAGTTGTGGGAATGGAGGAATATAGCTGGGGAAGATTTCCGTACTTCTTGCCCACGGCTGGCGGTCGGTTATACGCGGCTTATGTTCTCATCCCTTTCTTTTTCTTTGCGTTTCTCTCAGCGCGAAATTTTTATCTCGGATGGCGGCACGCCAGTTCGCCACAGGAACGACGTCAATTCAAAACACTATTAATCGGGTTCACCATCGCCCACGTTGGAGTCAGTGATTTCATAACGGGCTTTCATTATGACTTTTACCCCTGCGGATATATTTCCTTGTCTATCTTCATCAGCATGGTCGCCTACACTATCGTTCGCCATCAATTCCTCGAAATCAACCTGCTTCTCCAAAAGATTGCGGCGATCTTTCTCATCTATGCACTGCTCATCGCGATCGTCACGCCGTTGGGATTTATTTTTCTCGGGCACACGCTGTCTACTCTGAACAATGACCAAGTCGCGCATGTGTTGGCGTTTTGTTTTATCTGCGCTGTTTTCATCTCGATGGGGCCGCTGGCATACGCCTACCTGACACGCACTTCATTTTGGCTACGCAGCAAATCCTCGACGGGATTGACGCATGAACTCAAATCTCCGTTGAGCGCAATCGAAAGTTCGGTCTATGTGCTGCTGCAAACCCAATCGCGAGAAACGATCTCAACCGACACACTTAAAAGTTATCTCGGCATCATCGATCGTAACGCTCAACGTTTGCGCGTTTTCATCAATGACTTGCTGCGCCTCGCACAAATCCAGAACGATGATTTGGGTATCACGAAAACGAATGTCGATCTCAACGACATACTTAAAGATGTCATCGAGCAATATAAACCACAAGCTCAACAGAAGGGGGTAACGCTTCTCGTTTATGCGGATAATCTTCGCAAGGTAGAAGTGGACCAAGAAAAAATCCGTCAAACCATTTCCAATCTTTTGTCGAATGCCGTTAAATTTTCCGACCACGGCACGGTACAAATCAGGATTAAGTCGACAGAGTGTGAATATACAATCTCCATCCAAGACCAAGGCCGCGGCATCCCCGCCGCCGACATCGAGCGCATTTTCGATCGCTTCTACCAAGGTCGCCACTCCGTCCAAGGTTCTGGAATCGGACTCACAATCGCTAAAGCTTGGGTGGAAGCGCATGGTGGGAAAATTTGGGTGGAGTCCGATGGCGAGGGGAAGGGGACGACGGTGACGTTCACCTTGCCGTGTACATGAATATGATCGGCGACAATAAAGTTTTCTCTCACATCGAGTTCGGGATTCTGTTGGCCTTCCTGACAACTCTCGCCCTCGCGGCATTCACATGGCTGTGGAATGATAAGCAAAAACTGTCTCGTACTTTTGCTGTCTATACATCGAGCATTTGCCTGTGGACACTGGGTTATTTGTGTTTTTTTAGAGCGACCAACTACGACGTTAAGCTCTTGTTGATTCGGCTACAAAATATCCCAGCTATATTCATCGCGCCCACCTTCCTGACCTTTGTTTTGCAATTGACGGAAAGATCCGGAAAGTATTGGACGCGTTTTCAACAATTCTCATATGTGTTCAGCGCTCTGATCGCTTGTTCCGTTTTTCATCGGTGGTTTGTTCCATACTTAGCTCCGCGATCCGGATTCTCTTATTATCTGGTTCCGGGACCAATCTATTTTGTGTTTACTGTTTGGATCATTGCGTTGGTCGCGATGTGCTTTGTTCTTCTACTGTCAGACTTCAGACGAAGCCAAGGCAATAGACGCAAACAACTTTCATACACGCTCCTTGCGTACCTGATCGGCTACGGCGGGGGATTAACGGTTTTCTTGCCGTCCTACGGGATACCTCAACCGCGATTCGCTTTTTACGCGATCGCGATTGCGCACACATTGCTCTTATATTCGATTGTTGCGCATCAGTATTTGAATTTGCGAGTAGCTGTTCGGCGCTTCAGCCTTTTGTTTGTGATCTACGGCGCACTCGTCATGCTGGCACTGCCGATTTTATTTTACCTGCAATCGTGCATTGAGTCAGGTGGCGCGAGTCACGCATTCTTTTACCTCAGCGTATTTTTCGTATCGACAGTGTTATCCTTCGGCCCGTTTCTATATGCATTCTTCGTCAGGAAAAATTCATTTTTTCATGAACACGCATTGATCGGCCTCACCCACGAACTCAAAAGCCCGCTGGCCGTTATTGAAAACGCGCTCGACTCCCTGGTGGCCGGCAATAACGATAAAGCCTATCTGGAGATGATCTCACGAAATGTTTCTCGCCTCAAAGACTTCGTTCATGATTTACTCGGCCTCTATGGCATTGATCACGTGAGCGCTTCGCTCGATTATCGAACTATTAACATCGTGGAGTTGTGCAGCAACCTGGTACAGCGACATCAAGAATTTGCCGCGCAGAAAAGCAATCAACTACGCATCCAATGTAACGTCAATAACATCCCATTACATTGTGATCCGGATAAAATCGAACAGACCATCTCGAACCTTCTCTCCAATGCACTCAAACATACCGTTGACGGCATTATCACTCTAACCGTCTCACAAATGGAATCAGAACTCCGCATTGTTGTCCAAGATTCCGGATCAGGCATCGCCGCCGCAGATCTCCCGCGTGTCTTTGACAGATTTTTCCAAGGAACAAACGCCGGCAAGGGAACGGGCATCGGCCTCACGATCGCGAAGGCCTGGGTGGAAGCGCACGGCGGAAAAATTTGGGCGGAGTCCGACGGCGAGGGGAAAGGGGCGACGGTGATGTTTACGTTGCCGGTAAATTAAATGCAACTGATCGATCATTATCGGCTGTCGTGTTTGCTCAGTACCATCACAACTGGAGCATTGGCTGTTTTCGTTCTGCTTGTCGCATACCGGCAACGAGTTCCTCGACTACACAGTCTATACACACTCACAATTTTTGCTTGGGCTATTTGCTGGTATTGGATGGTGACTGCCGGCGATCTCGCAACAAATTTATTTTATGGAAGGCTCTTGCATGCGCCGGCCAGCTTTATTCCATTTTGTTTTCTTCTATTCGTCCAAGCGCTTCTCAATATCGATCGAGCACCGCAGCAAATTTTACTTAGAAAAATAATAGGGACTGGGAGCTGCCTCTGTTTGTTTTTAGTCCCGTTAAAACTATTTCTTCCGACGGCAATACCCAAGGTTGGATTTCCATATTTTCTGGTTCCGGGACCGCTTTATATTCTTTTCATAATTTTCTTTTTTGTTTCGAATAGCATCGTATTTTCTTTATTAATTCGAGGATACAAGAACAGCTCAGGTTTTTTCCGAGTTCAAATCGCCCACCTACTTGGCGCCTATTCTCTCGGTTATCTTGGAGCGATTGAAGTATTTCTTCCACTCTATCGAATACACATGTCCCCGGTTAGCCTCTATTTGATTTCCGTCTCTCACGTTTGGATGTTCTATGCGATCATTCGGCACCGACTGCTGGACATTCGAATCTTTATTCGCAGAACCGGCCTTCTAATCGCAATTTACGCTGCACTCCTTATTACGCTCATTGCATTTCTTAAAAAATTACATAGCGACACCTCTATTCCATTACAGGAAATTCTTATCGCCGGAATCGTATTATCTATCGGTCCTTTTCTTTATGCCTTCGTCGTCCGCCGCAGCACATTTTTCCATGAGGACACCATTGCCGGTCTTACGCACGAGATGAAAACACCGCTCGCCGCGATCCAATCTGCAATCGAGATCATCGAATTACAAACGGGGAGCGCGAATGAAGATGCTCGTGTCGTCTATATGAATATCATTCGCGCCAATGCCTCCCGTCTGCAGGGTTTCACCGAGTCACTGGTTCAATTGTTCGGAAACGACGATTCCAAAATTCCCCTAAGTTGCACGCCAAGCGATTTGAGACATTTGTGTTCACAAGCAGGGGAAGGTGCACGTGACCGTGCAAAACAGAAAGGCCTAGAGATCCATGTCCATCTGCCTGATGTTGAAGTAAGAGCCGCGATCGATTCCACGAAGATCGAACAGGTCTTGTCTAACCTTTTTTCCAATGCGATCAAGTTTACCGATCACGGTTCAATTTCACTAACACTTCTCCGTCAGCAACATGAAGCCCATATCATTATTACCGATACAGGCGCCGGACTTCGAGCTGACGAGATCCCTAGAATCTTCGACCGCTTCTACCAAGGCGAAGCGGGTCGACGGAAAAAGGGAACCGGCATCGGCCTCACGCTTGCGAAGAATTGGGTGGAAGCGCACGGAGGGAAAATTTGGGCGGAGTCGGCGGGGGAGGGGCAAGGGACTGTCGTAACGTTTACGTTGCCAATCGGGTTATGAACTTCCTAACGAGTTGGATCAATATTCTTTCCAGCCTATATCAATATCGATTGGGTGGGATCGCTTATCTGGCCGCCAGCCTCTTTTCGTTTTGCTTGGGACTTATTGTCCTGATTCATCAAAAAGACTCCAAAACAAATCGTGCCTTCTTTTTGCTTACCCTGGTCGGGTCTGTTTGGCTTTTCACTTTTGCCTGGGTGCTTATGGCCCGTACAAATGCAACCGCCCAATTGTGGCTTCAACTTGACTACACATTCTCTGTCCCCTTCGTTTCACCTTGCGCTTACTTATTTGCGGTGCGGTGGACAGGGGAGTCATATAGGCGTGCGTTCATTCCCCAGATTTTCTTTGCTGCTTGCGTATTTTCTTTGGTTGCCCTTTTATTTCCGGAACGAATAGCCGA
>Ga0206969_1278_pt1 | contig 10687 bp, 12 predicted proteins | sample Alteio_BWOrgHeat_87_FD_153256 | JGI IMG/M metagenome (GOLD analysis project Ga0206969, IMG submission 153256) | Enriched cells from forest soil in Barre Woods Harvard Forest LTER site, Petersham, Massachusetts, United States -... | ecosystem: Environmental > Terrestrial > Soil > Temperate forest >... | reverse complement strand
TTATCGGCGGTGGAATAGACCGCAACGGTGCGGATACCCATTTCCCTGCATGTGCGTATAATACGTAACGCGATCTCCCCGCGATTGGCAATTAATATTTTTTTAAACATCCCTAATAAATGGCTCAATGGCTCAATGGCTTAATGGCTCAATTTTTAATGGCTCAATGGCTGTCGTTCGGCTAAGGGCTCACGATGACAATGCTTAATGGCTCAATGAATTGAATATTAGCGCGATACCTTTGATGGTTTAAGTTTTAATTAAATTCTTTCTCGAAGTGTTTATTATTGCCCCTACTACTTTATTCAATTCATCCAGTTTTTGGATGAGGTTATCACAATTTGGGTAATTTGAACTGTATGCGCATAGCCACAGCCAGTATTGGGTTTCCTCGGCTTCTTTTGCTGCAATCCGCATTTTGTGAATAAAATCTGCCTTGCTTTCTGCATTTTGTGCTTCCATTGCATTTGCCCCTATGGAAGTGCCAGACCTCATCAACTGCCGGGAAACTATAAATTTCTTATTAGCCTCTAAATGCTCGCAGTATTCAATGACCATTAACGAAAAATCGAAAGATAGTTTTAAGACAGGGTTCTTGTCAAACATTTCCTTTTTCATAAAATAACCACAAATTTATTGGTCTTACAATCATGCATTCAGCGAATTTATGCCCGCAACATGGTAATTGAGCAATTCAGCCATTAAGCAATTCAGCCATTATATTTACATCGGTTCTACTAGGAACAAAGGTTGATCGTATTCTACCGGAGATGAATCGTCTGCTATCACTTTTATTATTCTACCACTTATTTCGCTTTCAATTTCGTTGAACAATTTCATGGCTTCAATTATGCAAAGCACCTGCCCGGCCTTTATCTCATCGCCTACATTCACAAATAATGGCTTGTCGGGAGAAGGGCTGCGGTAGAAGGTTCCGATCATTGGGGACTTAATAGTGATGGCGTTACTGGCTGCAGGTGCTGTTGCCGGTTTTTCGGCTGATGGCGCACCTACAGGTTGAGGTGCCGGACTTGATATTTGCGGAACAGGTTGTGGCATTGACGCCTGTATCTGCGGCATTTGTACGTATTGAGGAGCCAAAGTATGTTCCTGCTTAATAGTGATCTTAAAATCACCTTCCTCAATAGACAACTCGCTGATATTCGATTTATTGATCGTTTTTATCAGTTCCTGGATCTGTTTGTACTCCATGAAAATTATTTTTAAGTCAAAAGTTAAAGATCAAATTAATAGTAATACTACTTATCAACTTACGATTTCACTCTTTCGATATAAGCACCTGTCTTTGAGTCTATCTTTATCAGCTCGCCTTCATTCACAAACAACGGCACATTAATTGTGGCTCCTGTTTCCAAAGTAGCAGGCTTTGTAGCCCTGGTAGCAGTATCTCCCTTAACGCCTGGCTCTGAATAAGTAACAAGCAGGTTTATGCTCGGGGGTAATTCCACACCCATAGGCACTTCGGTTTCTGTGTTAAATACCACGAAACATTCCTGACCATCTTTATATAGATCAGCACGTTCGATAAGATTTTCGCTAATCACTATTTGCTCAAATGAGTTAACGTCCATGAGGTTAAAACCGCTATCGTCTTTGTACAGGTACTGGTAGTTGCGGCGTTCCACACGTACCGGGAATATATTGTCGCCGGAGTTCCAGGTATGTTCTATAGAGCGGTTGTTGTCCACACCTTTCAGCTTTGCCCACACTTTTGCTGCTGCGCGCGCTGTCTTATTTTGTCCGAATTCTACTACTGAATAAAGGCTGCCATCTAATTTTATGATGAGACCATTACGCATATCTGCTGTTGTAGCCATGGGTTTCCTATTTTTTATTTGGACTGCAAAAGTAATCATTAATGCCAAAATGCGAAATGTCTTTTGGGGGAGATAATACGTTATATTACTATCACATATGCCGGATTGTTTTGGTTTGACAAAGCTGGCATGCCTGGATTAAGGAAGACAATTTTGATGAATAATTAAGGATTTGGTGCCTTCATTGCCGCCGCAGATAATCATTTATCCTTAAATTGCGGCTCTAAAACTGAAACATCATGGCAATACATCTTGGGGATACTGTTCCCGATTTTAAAGCAATAACTACAGAAGGCGACATAAGCTTTCACGATTACTTAGGCGATAGCTGGGGCGTACTGTTTTCCCACCCCGCCGACTATACGCCCGTATGCACTACCGAGCTGGGCAGAACAGCACAGCTCAAAGATGAATTTGCGAAAAGGAATGTAAAGGTACTTGCCGTGAGCGTGGACCCGCTGGATAAGCATAGCGGCTGGGTGAGCGATATAAACGAAACGCAAAATACCAAAGTGGAATTTCCGATAATAGCAGACGCCGACCGCAATGTGGCTACTTTGTACGATATGATACATCCAAATGCATCAGCTACAGCTACGGTTCGTTCGCTTTTCATCATTGGCCCGGATAAAAAATTGAAGCTGTCCATTACTTATCCGGCCTCCACTGGACGGAATTTTGTGGAAGTGCTGCGCGTGATAGACTCGCTGCAGTTAACAGCTAACTACAGCGTGGCAACTCCCGCCGACTGGAAGCATGGCGAAGATGTGATAGTAGTACCGGCAGTGTCAACCGAAGATGCAGAGAAAAAGTTCCCAAAGGGATTAAGAATTGTAAAGCCGTATCTACGATACACTCCGCAGCCCGATCTTAATTAGTGTGGATAAATAAATAACTTGGAAGAAGTTGTCGGTATGAGCGACCTCTTTTTTATCTGTATAAAGTAACGTTGCCAAAAATCCACCTATTTTTACAGCCTTATGGCCGAAAGCTTTAAATCAGGGTTTGTAAATATTTTTGGCGCTCCCAATGCCGGTAAGTCCACGTTACTGAACCTGCTGCTGGGTGAGCGGCTGGTTATAACCTCTCCAAAGGTGCAGACCACCCGCCACCGCATCCTTGGTATTCTTACCGAGCCGGGTTACCAGGTGGTTTTTTCTGATACGCCGGGTATTATTGAGCCGAAGTACAAGCTGCACCAAAAGATGATGATGCAGGTGAAGAGTGCACTGGAAGATGCCGATGTGGCCATACTGATGCACGACATAAACCAGCCGATAGAGGATTTTGAAGTAATAAGCGGTATGCTAAAACTAAAGGCCCCGGTGATATTGCTGCTGAATAAGATCGATGCACTGAAAGACAAAACCCAAATAGACGAACAGGTAAAGCAATACGAGGACCGCTACCCCAAGTGGACCGCGCTGGCGATATCAGCAAAGAAGGAAACGAATACAGATAAGATAATGCCGCTTATCATGGAGCGGCTTCCCGAAGGGTTTCCTTTTTACCCGGATGATAGTATTTCAGATCGCTCAGAGCGATTTTTCGTGGGTGAGATGATTCGCGAACAGATATATGCGCTTTATGAAGAAGAGATACCATACCATGCAGCGGTGCTGGTGCAGTCGTTTGAAGAAAAAACGACGTTAAATGTTATAAAGGCTGATATTATTGTAAGCCGCGAAACTCAAAAGATGATACTGCTCGGTAAAGGCGGCAGCATGATAAAGCAATTAGGCATCAATTCCCGCAAGGTGATGGAGGAATTCCTGGGGAAGAAAGTGCACCTGGAGCTATTTGTAAAGGTGCGCCCCAAGTGGCGCGACAACGACAACTACCTGAAAGAGTATGGGTATAATTGATGACAGCCGCGCTGTGATACAGCCCGTAAATAAATTCTGGTATAAAAAAAAGGTTGCCGCCTTAGACATGCTGCGGCTTGATCTGCTACACCCTGTTGTATCCGGGAATAAATGGTTCAAACTGCGGCTAAATATGAAGCACGCTGAGGAACGCGGCTTCAAAACTATCGTCACCTTTGGCGGTGGCTTCTCCAATCATCTTATAGCTACTGCATATGCTGCCAAGAGATTTGGTATGGCATCGGTGGGTATTGTGCGAGGCCATTATGACCATCTTACGCCTACGCTCGTAGCGTGTAAGGAAGAGGGCATGGAACTGATCTTCGTTTCAAAAGAGGATTATAAAAACAAACATGAACCCGGATGGGCCAGTGATCTTGTAGCGCACTTCGATGAACTCTTTATAATACCAGAAGGTGGCGCAAACGAGTGGGGCAGGGAAGGTGCGGGATTGCTAAAAAGGTATATTAACGACTGGTACACACACATTGCGGTATCTGTGGGCACTGGCACCACCCTTATAGGGCTGCGGGACAAGCTAAATGATAACCAGCAAATAATGGGCTTTGTACCCATGAAGCAGGGCGCTTATCTCAAAGACTATATAGCCGAACATTTACAACCTGCAAAGAACCTGAACTGGGAGCTCATTGATAAATGGCACTTTGGCGGTTTCGGGAAATGGAACAATGAACTTATCAGCTTTATGAATGAGTTCTATGGGGAAACCAGCATACCCCTCGATGTTATTTACACTGCCAAAATGATGTATGGCGTTCATGAAATGCTGGAAGATAACCACTTTTCCAGTTGTGACCGGCTGCTATGCATACATACTGGTGGCCTGCAGGGGAATGCGGGCGTGAGGGAGGGGTTGGTGTATTAATTGGAGTAAGGTCATGGGTAATAGCACAACATGACAAGCAGATATTTTTGTTTTGTTATTTTTGGTAAATTTGTATAAAATAAGGAAGCGATGAGAACATTAAATGTTTCTATTTCTGACATAGAATATAAGCTATACGGCATAAAAAATGATAAGCTTTCCTTTGCAGATATTATTAAGATCGTAAGCAAAGGCATGGCCAAACAAAAACTGGATAAAAGCATAGCCCTTGCAAAACAAAATGGACTGTCTGGTTTAACGATGGAGGAGATAACCGAAGAAGTAAAAGCAGTTGTTCATGCACAAGAAAAATAGTAAATTTGTACAAAGCTTACGGTTATGACAACTGCTGTGAAAAGAAAACAATTGCACCAATATTTGGATGCGACAGATGATAATAAGGTAGAAGCGATTTATACACTCCTTCAAAATGATATTGACCCTCAATATGAATGCACCCCCACAGAATTGAATATGCTACATGAGCGCGCCGAAAAATACCTGAAAGGTGAAACCCAAACCTATACAGTCGAAGTGTCGCATAATAAAATACGGCAGCAACGAAAAGGTCATGGGGTATAAACAGACATGTGAGCTTCGATTTAGCTGCTGAAGGTAAATTCCCGTTGCAAACGGGCTGAATCGTATGACACAAGAGCGCAGTGCTAACTCTCGCGCAAGATAAGGTGTGTAAGCGAATAACACCGGACGGTCACACTTTCGTAACTTCTACGTCAGCAGTATTGTTGTAAGCAAGTTCTACCTGTTTTTGAATATGGTTTGTAGTTTCCGTGGCATAGTATGCCTCGCCGCAATTATCACAGATCATTGCGTCAACATTTTTAACTACTACAAAAGCATCCTTTACAAAAGCGCTGAAGTGAGTTTTTGCCAGGTCTGCAATTGCCGGTTTTACATATTACGCAAATCATAGAAATTCATTTTTTTTTAAAACCAGGATTCCAGACATTGGGGTCAGGTTCATAGCAAGTAATAGTAAAGCATTTATTTCGCGCCGTTAGCTTGCATCAATTTCCTGCTTCAGTTTGTTAATCTTCTTTACATAGATTCTGACAAAAATGAGTATCCATAATCCCGCAATGGGCGGTCCTATAAACAGATATATTATACCTGTCTGAAAGAAAGTTCCAACACCCAAAATGGCACATGGAATAATTATACCGTGGAGCAAAAGCATTAAGCCCAGTATAGCCATTTTTTTATTCTTGTCTTTTTCCATAAAAAATATTCAATTAATTTATAGCACCGAGATGATGTATCAATTTAAAACCCGTACAATCACCCGAGTTATCGTCCTCGTAGCGAACAACTGCGGTACATCCAACGTGTGTGCGATCAAGAATCTTATCAAACGATAATCAATTCTTACGTCAATAATCATACACGTGGGACACCTTTTTCTAGTGTCCCACACCGGCTATCGCAATTCCAGCAAGGCTACATTTTCTATATGGTGCGTATGCGGGAACATATCCACCGGTTGCAGCCTGGTTATGCGGTAGGTATCGTTTAGCAGTTGCAGGTCTCGGGCCTGGGTGGCGGGGTTGCAGCTTACATATACCACCTTTGGCGCGCGTATTTTTAGCAGTTGGTCTATCAGTTTTACGGTCATGCCTGCGCGGGGCGGGTCCGTGATAATCACGTCGGGGCGGCCATGGGTTGCGAAAAATGCGTCGGTACACACTTTGTCCACATCGCCGGCAAAGAACTGGCAATGATCTATACCATTAAGCGCTGCATTTTCATAGGCATCCTTTATGGCTTCTTCCACCACCTCTATACCTATCACTTTTTTTGCGCCAGCCGAGCAGAAGATGCCTATGCTACCAGTGCCGCAGTAAAGGTCATACAGCGTTTCCACACCGGTAAGTCCGGCAAATTCGCGGGTTACCCGGTATAAAGCCTCGGCCTGCACAGTGTTGGTCTGGAAGAAGGATTTGGGTGATATTTTAAACCGGAACCCCTCCAGCTTTTCCTCAATGGCATTTTTGCCGTGGTAGCACACAACTTCCTGGTCGTGTATGGTATCGTTCACTTTGCCGTTCAGTGTATAGTTAAGGGAGGTAATATTTGGTATAGTTTGAAGGATATGCTGTAGCAGGCCCTCTCTATTTTCTTTATCCTCGTGGTGCATCACCAGGTTTATCAGCACTTCCCCTGTGGTGGCTACTCTTATTATCATATTGCGCAGCCAGCCGTATTGTGCTTTAAAATCGTAGTAAGGCAGTTTGTGTGCTTCCGTATATTCTCTTACCGAATTGATCAATAAGTTTGTAGGCTCGGGTTGCAGGTAGCAAGTGCGTATTTCCACTACTTTGTCGAACAGGCCGGGGGCATGGAAGCCCAGGGCAGGCTCAGGTTCAAACCTTTCTTCGCGGTTAGATATTTCATCGAAAGTGAGGTATCGGTGCGTAGAAAAAGTAAATTCCAGTTTATTACGGTAGTAGCGCTCATTTGGGCTGCCTATTATGGGTTGCATCTCCGGCAGTTCCACGTGGCCTATACGGTTTAGCTGGTCGCTTACCTGCTGTTGTTTATACACAAGCTGTTGCGCATAAGGTAGCATCTGCCATTTGCACCCGCCGCACACCCCGAAGTGCTGGCAAAATGGTGTCACCCGCATCGGCGAGGGCTCCACAAGCCTGGTAATGCGCCCCTGAGCCCAGCTCTTTTTTTCTTTTATTATTACAGCGTCAATTACATCGCCAGGTATGGCATTTTCTACAAATAAAACCTTCCCGTTATCCAGTTTTGCAATACTTTTACCTTCAGCTGCATATGCCTCCATTGTTATATTCAGCAGGGGTAGCGCTTTTTTCTTTTTACGTGCCAAAATTTTGTTATAGTTTTTATAATAAGTTGCAAATTTAGTTCTTACCTCTTGCCATACACCACTTTAATGATTTATTTTTGAAGCCATAAACCAACACAAATAACGATTTGCATATGAAAAGAATTGCACTTATTGCCATTTTGTTCCTTATGAGCATGGCCGAGCTATCTATCGCGGGCGAGGGGTATCACATCAACCTGAAGATGACGGATGTAAAGGATACCTTAGTTTACCTGGTACACTACTACGGGAAAGGCCGCCCCACCATTTTTATCACAGACTCCGTAAACCTTAACCACAACGGCGAGGCTGTATTCGACAGTAAAGACCCGGCATTTGTTGGGGGTATTTACATTATCCTATTGGGGGATAAGGCAAGGACCAATTTTGAGTTTTTGCTGAATAAGGGAGATAATATTGGTATTACAGCCACTAAAAGCAAACTACCAGATGGAGTAAAGTTCAAAAACTCTCCTGAAAACGATCATTTTGCAGAATACATAGAGTACCTGAAAGGCTATAGTGCAGAGCAGGAGAAACTGAAAGAGCAAATAAAAGTTGCGAAAACGACTGCTGATACAGAAGAGATACGCAAAGTATCACTAGCGTCACAGAAGAAACTAACCGACTACCGGCATAATTATGAGAAGGAACATCCTTCTTCATTGTTGGCCACTATTTTCAATTCTATGGAAACGCCTGAAATACCGGAAGGCACACACTACCTGGCCGATGGTGTAACTAAGGATTCCACCTTTGCATACAAATATTATAAGTCGCACTATTGGGATGGGTTCAATTTCCGCGACGACCGGCTTATTTATACGCCTATCTATGATGCCCGCATTGAGGAGTATTTTTCTAAACTGGTGGTGCAGTGGCCCGACAGTGTAGAAAAAGAAGGCGATGAACTGCTGAAGAAGACAAAGGGTACGAAAGACCTGTTCCACTATACCCTTTGGTGGCTTACCAAGAATGCCGAAGACAGTAAGATAATGGGCATGGACGAGGTGTTTGTGTACTTGGTAGAAAATTACTATATAAAAGGCGATGCATTCTGGCTTTCGCCCGAAGAGCTTACCAAGTACGAAGAACGTGCCCAGAAGATAGCCCCGAATGTAATTGGTAACGTGGCGCCCGAAATAAAGCTGACCAACATAGCTACCAAGAAGGAAGAAAGTATGCTTGGTCTGAAAGCAAAATATACCGTAGTCGTATTCTATTCCCCCAACTGCGGCCATTGCCAGCACGAGATACCAAAATTAGACTCGCTGTACAAAGAAGTATTGAAGTCTAAAGGTGTGAAAATGTACACGGTGGCTACCGAGACTGATGATACAACCATTGCCAAATTTGTGAAGAAGAACAATATGACCGAGTGGACGAATACCTGGGACCCGGAGCATACCAGCGACTACCACAACAAGTATGATGTATATAGCACGCCCACTATTTACCTGCTTGATGATAAGAAGATAATCCGCGGTAAAAGGCTGGACCATTCTAACATAGCCAGTGTAATAGATATGCTGGAGCGGAAGGCAAAGGATAAAACAAAAGACGGTGCTGTGAAGGCAAGCCAGTAAGGTTATATTAATGTATAATATTGAAAAAGCGCTCTTTTAGGGCGCTTTTTTTCATTTGTGGGTATTCGCCAATTCTGTAGAAATTCTGAACGCAACAATCAACCATATTACCAAAACATTAAGTTTATGTTGTTTTAAGATTATGGTTGTGTTACCAAATTTATTAGTGTTCATTGGTATGTTCTGTACTAATACTTTTGCTCTGTAAACCATATAAGGGTTTGCTATCTGATATAAGTATAATATTAATTAAATAATTATTGTAAATATAGTTATTTTGTATATTATTATCAGTAAATCATTTGCAGAAAAATTTAAGGCTCATATTACTTTATGTTAAGAAAATTCTACTTTTTGTTAATCTTATTGGCTGGCCAATTTAGTTCTTCATGGGCTGCCGAGATAAAGGGAAGTGTTTACGATAGGTCAACGAGGGAGCAGTTGGTAAGCGCGTATGTAACAATAAAATCTATTGGAAAGAATTTTGTCACTGAGTTGGACGGCTCCTTTCATTTCAAAGACCTGGAGCCGGGCACTTACGTGGTCAATATTGCGTATATAGGGTATAATAGTATTGACACAAGTATTACTGTTGCGTCAGCAAAAGAGGTTGTCAAACTCAATATTTATTTGTCGCCTGAGGCAAAGCAACTTACTTCTGTTCAGGTTAAAGCGAAAGCCTATGGTGGTTCAGATGAATATGCTCTCCGGGCCGAACAAAAGTCTATAAGCCTGGTGAATATTGTTTCTGCAAAGGCAATACAGATATCTCCCGATATTACCGTTGCTAATGTAATGCAAAGAATATCGGGTGTAACCATGGATAAGGGAAATTCGGGCGAAGCAAGATACGCAGTGATCAGGGGAATGGAAAAAAAATATAACGTCACGCTTGTAAATGGAATCAAAATTCCAAGTCCCAATGATAAGGAACGCTACGTGCCATTAGATATATTCCCTGCCGAGTTGCTGGAGCGGCTTGAAGTAATAAAGACGCTTATGCCTTCAATGGAAGGAGATGCTACCGGCGGTACCATAAACATGGTAATGAAGAATGCGCCCAATAAGCTGACCCTGGAAGCTAGTATAGGCGCAGGCTACAGCGATATTTTCCAGAACAGGGATTTTTTGAAGTTCGATGCAGGAAGTGTTTCGTTAAAATCACCAGCCGAAATTAGCGGTCCGAATATAAATGCATCTCCGTCAGATTTTCCTTATAAAAATCTGCTCACCACTCCATCACATTCCCCCGCCAATTCTACTGCAAGCATCACCATTGGCAACAGGTATTTAAAAAAGAAACTTGGTGTGATCCTGGCCGGAAGTTTTCAGAATTTGAATCGCGGTACCAATTCTGAATTACTTAAACAAAATGCCACGCTGGGGAATTCCACCGGACCTGATATACCCAATACGCAATCTTTTTCAGACATACTAGTGCGGCAATATTCCACACGAAATGAAAGGACCGGAGTGGAAGCAAAAGCTGATTACGAAATCAATGATAATAACTCCATTGATTTATTTGTCACTTATGCGCAATTAAATGAATACAGGGTAAGGTCAACTATAGATTCCACCTTAGGAGGATATTCAATTCACAACTATATTGGGTCGTTTTCTCTTACCGATGAATTACAGACCAGGCAGGTAAGACA
>Ga0206969_1277_pt1 | contig 10692 bp, 8 predicted proteins | sample Alteio_BWOrgHeat_87_FD_153256 | JGI IMG/M metagenome (GOLD analysis project Ga0206969, IMG submission 153256) | Enriched cells from forest soil in Barre Woods Harvard Forest LTER site, Petersham, Massachusetts, United States -... | ecosystem: Environmental > Terrestrial > Soil > Temperate forest > O... | reverse complement strand
AGCTTTCCTGGTCCTGGATCAACTCTTTTTCCAGTCGCTGTTTTTTATTCTCGAACGAGAGGTAAGAATATGCGCTAAGGTTTATGACCTTTATGGTGCTATCCAGAATATTGTATTCCGGCTTCTCTTTGAAGGAAAAATAAATGGGGCTTACTGTTGTGTGATATATCCTAAAGCCTAGCTCTGAGAAGAACCGTTTTATCCTTAGCCGCTCACTGATGATGCGATAATGTACATAGCTGCTATGCAGTTGCTTTGAGCGGCCAAAAAGCACAAAAAAAACAATGACCATAACACAGAAGAACTCTATAGCGGCCAGCCAGAAATGCAGCGTTAGCGGCACATGAAATGATATGATAACGGAGAAGGCCAACACCTCTACCAGGCCACAGATAAAGCCCAATGTCCATACCTGCTTGTATTTTTTATTGAACCGTACCGCATTGTCGTTGTAATGGCGTTGTTTGCTGTTTATGTCCACCGTCAGATGGTTTGTCTCTCTCATGTCTATTACTTCCTTCTGTCCGGAGCGCTTGAAATTGTCCGGGTGCAGGTAATTGATGAAAGGATGCTCGTCTTCCGGGTTAATGAGCAGAATGTCCTTTTTTTGTTCCAGTGCATAGGCCACTACGCCCGCGGTGCCGCCCTTACCGTTGCCAGGCTTCTCGTTCCATACAGCTACCAGGTAATCACACCTACCCACCAACTCCTTACCCATATCCAAATATAGCTGGTTCACCTCATTGCCTGCAATTTCATAAAGCACGGTTTTATTTTCATCGGCAACTTCGTTGTATAACCGGTCAAATTCGCGGCGTACTTCATCCGATGAAAATTCTTTAAGGTAATCCTCCCGCTCAAAAGGCAACAATAACTTAAGTGGCAGTCCCAGCGATTTGGCTGCATGAGCAAATAAAGTATCGGCACCCTCGGCAAGTGGGCTTAATGCGGTTATAGACACCGCATCGTTGTGTTCTCTTACAACAAACACAATGTTCTGCAACGCCTTTATGATAACCGGTTTAAGTTTTTCCTTTTGAGTTGCGGTCAGCAGGCGGTGCCCAGTAATGCCAATGGTTACTTTATTCATTGCTAAAAAGATATAAACTTAGTTCAAAAACTTAAAAAATTTGATCTCATTTATTTTGCCTCAAACAATAAAAAATAATCTGTCGTCCCAGATTTTGATAATGATATTTTTTCATATAATTTAGCGGTATAAATCTCCCTTTTTAACGAACGGTTTGCCACGCCAAACCTATCGCTAATAAAAACTGTATAAAGAGCAACTGGCTTACTATGGAAGAAACCATCATGTACAATAAAATTGGCGTTGGTTACAATACGACAAGAAAGGCAGACCCTCACATAGCCGGAAGGTTGTTTTCGTTGCTTGCCCCTGAAAACGGAAAAACCTACATGGACATAGGCTGCGGCACCGGGAATTACACAATCAAACTATCTGAAATGGGCGCTGATTTTATTGGTGTTGAGCTTTCGGAACTAATGCTGGAAGAGGCAAGAAGCAAAAGCGACCTTGTGACATGGGTGCATGGCAACGCAGAAAGCATCCCATTGGCCAACAGTTCGATAGATGGCGCTGTCGGTACGCTAACTATACATCATTGGGGCAACCTGGAGCGTGGCTTCAGCGAGGTTGCAAGGGTGCTGAAACCCGGTTCGCTTTTCGTCATTTTCTCATTTACACCTGAACAGAAGCAGGGTTACTGGCTGAATCATTTTTTCCCTGAAATAATGGAGCGATCGCGAAATATATCTGTGCCATTAACAGCTGTAAACAACGCAGCCACCAAGGCCGGAATGACCATTGTGCAAACCGAAAAATACTTTGTGAAAGATGATGTAGAAGATATGTTTGGCTACTGTGGTAAGAACAACCCGGAATTATACTTCGATCCACTTATAAGAAAGGGCATATCGTGGTTCTCTACCCTGAAAAACAAAGACGAAGAAACAAACGGCCTCCGCCATCTACGTGAAAGCATTGACACTGGCGAATTTGAACAGATAAGGAAACAGTATGAGAATGAGGAGGGGGATTATTTGTTCATTGTTTTGAGGAAGGGGTAAGCAAGTCTTTCTGCACCAGTCGATATGCTAAGGCATCCTCTTGATAATCGGGAATGAGAGAATAGGTTTAATTATTCCAGCATCTTTCATTGAGGATTTGAAAAAATTGGTGGATATTTTTCGACAATAGTCAATAGTTGAACTACCTTCGACAGCCATATTGAATTGTTTTTAAAAAACTACTTTAATAATCGGTGAGATTTCCGTTCAGGTCTGTCCTCAGAAAGAACATCCCTTCGTTAAGTTGGTTACTAACTATGTTGGTGTGGATTCCGCCAATCTGGTAGCCCTGGTTCACTTGCCAAAAGCCAAAGGCAACATAATCGTTGTAATCAAAAGAGTAGGTCCTGCTCCATTGCTTGTCAAAATGGTCATTGGTTTTTGTAAGCAGAATATGCGGATAGTGCGTGGTAGAATTGACGTCAAGATTGGATGTGGTGGACGTAATGTAGCCACCATCAGGGGTTGCAATTATCTGGCAAAAGAGATCTTTATTGTTATCTACAACAATAGAATCAGTCACAACACCGTTTTGAGAATCATACGAACAAGCGGCAATAGAACCAACCTTATTTCCTATTCCGGCATAGTTCCTGAAATATGTTTGTCCGCTATTATAAGGGTTAATAATTGCCACGGTTGCAATGGAACCGCCGGTTGAACACACCAGGTCTAACGGGATAACAGGCGTTGCACCATCAGCAGGAGCCGCCCATTTTTTAAACCACTGCGTGGCGCCTGCGACGTCAGATTTAAGAAGGAACTGGCTGCCTAACGCCGGCGCTAATCCACTGGCCTTATTGTAACATAGGTAATAACCGGTGCAGTAGAATCCGCCGTCATTCCCGGCTCTCACCACCATGGGGAGGCATTTTAAATATCCCGGCATTCCTGTTTGCGGTTTCAGATCCACTAATGAGCCAGCGCTGCCAATAGTTGCAAAGTATGCCGAGGGGCTCGTGGAGTCGGTAGTATAGCAGCCAATCGCCAGGGTAGCAGTTCCATCAGTTCCTACACAGCAACATACCGATTCAATGAAGCCGTATTTGAACTGATATGTACTATCCCATACCACATTTCCGTTTGCATCGTACATTGTGGCAAAGAAAGAGAGGTTTGACGATGTGTAGCCTACCGCAAGAAGCCGGTTGTTTGCGGTAAAAATATCAGTATAGTCCTTTTGCCCTGACGGATATATCTTTTCATTTAAAAAATTGCTGTTTTTATCAAATTTCATTAAATGCAGGTTACTTACGTCCACTACCGGAATGAAAAAAGAGCCATCGTTAAATAAGGCATTTATACCGCCGTAATAAGGTTGAATATATGGCCGGAATGAAAACGAATGCAGCTTATACCCGGAAAAAAAAGCCGCGGGCTTCTTTGAGCAGGAAACAAAAAAAACTAACAAAAACAGCGAAACACCGAGCTTAATATAGTTCATTGTTGTCCATTTTTAGTATGAATAATTTCCCGGTATCAACTCCCAGGGGTTGTATCAGGCCTGTTATGGCAATATGATCACCATCATTCAATGTGATTCCCGATACGGTTGTTGCCAGGTTGTTTAAGCCAATCTGTTTCTTTGTAATAATGGTGTATTGGGGCGACATTTCATAAAAGTGACATAAATATGTTACGCTGGGAGGCTTGTCTTCCCAAGTAGTAAAAATAAGATTGCCATTCTGTTTCTGCATTATGGCGCTTAACTCAATAACACTTGATCCCTCCCTGATCTCTGAAGAATCAAGCACGTTGAATGCAGTATCTGAATGAAAGAATTTAAGATCATAATCGGTAGTCTGGTCGTATAATTGAGTTGCCCCCACAATATATCCGCTTGCGCCAACAAAAATTTTAGGAAAAAAAACCAAACCATTGCATTTGTAGAGTTGTATTTGCTGACCCGTAGCAACCAACCCGGAACCTTCATACAATGAACGGGCAAACAGCAACCTACCGTTTTTATCGAGATGATAGCAGTTGATGATATTGGTTTGAACATACGAAAATGGGCCGAAATTGTCGTTATAGCCCAACCCGGCAAACGTAAAGCTACCATCGTTGTTTTCAACAACTGAAGATAACATTGACGAATCGCTCAGCGTATCACTAACCGAAAACGGGAAGGCGGATGTTTGCCATATTGGCGCGCCGGATGCGCTGACCATAACAACGTATGGAGCAGTAGTTTCAGGCAGCGAGGGCTGCCTACAGGTAAAATTGAGCAGGAGGTTGCCTTCTTTGGTAGGCCACATGCTGTAGAATCCCCGGATTGCAGCACCCGCAGGGGCGAGTCCATTTAATGGTATTTCTCCCAGGTAATTGCCATCAGCATTGAATTTGAGAATGGTGAAGTGCCCGTTTGTGTCTTGACCGGCGAGATATAGTTGGTCACCGATACAAGCAAAGTCATCGTTGGAAAAAAGACCGTATGTACGCGGAATCCACGCCGGCGTAAATGCAAACAGGCGTCTATTCCATATCATATTGCCATGCTTGTCTGTTTTTAGCACCGCCACTGTATTCAAGGCTCCCAATATGTTTGCTGTATAGGCGTGCGACAGGCATGTATCAAAGTACCATGTGTATAAATTGCCTTCGTTATCAGTTGTGATACCCCCAGTGGCGTAGATGAAGCTCTTTGAATAATTCCAGTTGCTGAGATGCGTATCGTACGTTTTAAAAAACGTATTTCCCTGCGGCTGTGCAGTGTTTGTTTTTCTGCACGCATACAAGCCAAGCAGCAAAAATATGACTGGATAAATCTTTTTCATTGCGCCCATTTAGTTTCTTCTGACTAATTTAGGATATTACTTTGCTTCAAATTTTCTCATAATATTTTTCTATCAGCTATGGCACTTCTACTGTTTTTCAAACTTATAACAATAAGTGAATATTTTAATAGACAAATATATATATTTTATTTTTTAATGCCTCGTCATAAAATGTATAGTATAAATAGAAATGCCTCATGGGATGGCCTGCAAGAGCGTTTTTCCGGAGGATACGCTCTCTTACAACATAACCAACCTTGCAGCCGCCGGGCCCACCCAGGTGGAAATGTCGCACTGCCCTGATAAAGGCCCATCTATATGTACCCGAAGTGCCCAGAGTTGTTCGGTAAACGGAGTTACCGTTGCCACCATTGGTTATGCTCTGTCCAGCTATCAGCCTTTTTCTTATATTAATTTGGTCAGGTAATGCCGGTGATGAATAACGGATTTCAACCTCACTCCCTTTTGCCACTGAAAAAATGATCCAATGATCTTCTACCAGCCCCCTCTACAATAAGGAAAAGAGATACCAACAATTGTGCATAGTCGGACCTGATCTCGTGGAGCACGGCCCCAAATCCTGTTTTGGGAGGTGCGGGTGGCAACGGCAGCGGACTTGTACCCAGGTACAGGCTTATCTTGGTGGTGAGAATGGCTACTATCATTTCGATAACAAACAAAAATGCAGTAAGCCTTGTAAACAGCCCAAGAATAAGCAACAGGCCGCCAATGATCTCGAAGGTGGCAACCAGGTCAGCTGTTACTTCGGGCATGGGGAATCCGAGCTTCGTAAACCGCCCCACGCCCTGGTTGGGGAAAGCAAACTTCAGTATCCCCTCCCAAAAGAAGACCCCTCCTGCCATCAGGCGAAGTATAAGTATTGAATTTTGATTGTTAACCGGGGGATTCATGATCCATTTGATGAATGTGCGCATAAGTGCTGTTGTTTTTTTACCAAAAGTACAAGGGCGACTTTTAGCGCTGATCTCAAATTCGGCAGGACGATGAAAAGGAATGATAAGAGGAGTACACGCTACCCTATCAATTGTAGCAAATGCGCCCGGTAGTTCCTGCTTAGCTTCAGCAAGTGCCCGTTTTGCAGCGCAACGGTATAGTCGCCATTGTAGTGGGATATCAGCTCCTTGATAAACCTGATATTTACTACACATGAGCGGTGGATTCTGGCAAAAACCACGGGATCAAGTGTTGCCTCCATGTTATTGAGCGTTTCGCTATGCAGGTATTTATTAGTCTTTGAGTGTATCGAGGTGTAATCGCCACTTGCTTCAATAAACATGATCTCGTCGCACAGCACCACATGTATTTTTGCGCCGTCCTTTATGCTTATCCGGCTCTTATACGAAGTTGTGGGTTCCAGCAACTGTTGCATTCGCTGGCTTAGCGATCGCATAAGAGAAGAATGATCCTGCTCCCTTCCTGCTTCCCAACGGCTATATGCTTTTTGAAATGCCTTGTCAAAACGAGCCTGCGTAAATGGTTTCAATAAATAATCGGCTGCATTATGCTCGTATGCTTTCAGCGCATAACCATCGTGCGCAGACACTATGACCAGGTATGGGTCATAATTTGCGGGCAATTTCTCGAGCACCTCAAACCCATTAACCAATGGCATGTGTATATCCAGAAAAATTACGTCTGGAAAGTGTTGCTGTATTTTAGCAACGGCGTCTTCCCCGTCGCTGCATTCAGCAACAACGAGGAGTACATCATTGCTGGGCAAGGCAAGCTTTATTGCTTTTCTTGCCAGCAACTCGTCATCGGCTATAAGTATCTTACATCGCTGCATATTGTAACGGCATAGTTATTTTTACCTGCATCCCACCTTCTTTATCATCTCCATAGGGCGCTATTAAGAAAGAGGAATTACCCCCATAAAGTTTATGTATCCTTTCTTCGGAATTGGTGAGGCCAGTACCTTTTTTATTAACTGCTGCCGGACTACCGTTGCTGCATACATCCTTTACAATAAGCGTCAATTTACCATCATCACAGGTGGCAAATATCTTAATCCAAGTTGCACCGGGAGCGCATTCCACAGCATATTTTATCGAGTTTTCAACCAATGGCTGTAATATCATACAAGGGACCAACGCCAGTTGTGCTGGCTCATCAATGTTGTACTCTACACCCATCTTATCTTCAAAACGGGTCTTTTGTATGTCAACATACAGTTTAAGTGTTTCGATCTCCGTTTCCAGTGTAGTCTTCTGGTTGTGGGCCTCGCGTAGGGCGATGCGCATCAGGTCACTGAGTTTTTCCAGCATTTGTGTTGCCTTATCTTTTTCACCAAGCTTTATCAGCGTAATAATAGAATGATGCGTATTGAACAAAAAATGTGGCTGCAACTGCTGCGTCAGAAATTGTAAGCGGCTATCCAGCAAGGAGCGTTCAAGCGTGACGGTCTTTAGCTTTTCAGACTCAAAAGCTCTATAATATTGCATAACATTCAGCGCCAGGAGCATGAGGCTGTAAACAACAAAATTGAAAAACAACCCGGTTAGGGCGCACTTCCGTAGGATCATGGCATATGGGGCAGGCTGTTGGAGCAACACATTGATCAACTTTGCCGTTAGGGACGCAGCAAAAACCTGCACGGTACATAGCAACAGGTAAACGGAAAAATGATAAATGACGAAATTCCAGCCCTTGCTGCCGGTATAGCTCATTTTAGATGATAGAAATACTGCAAGAGGCGTCAACGGGATCCAAACGATCCAACGGGCAAGAAAAGGCAATTCCTGCCCGATATGATAAGGGGCATCAGTTAAAATGGAATTGCAATAGCCCCCAGCCAGGCTGAGGGCTATTACTATTACCCATAGGGTACTATACCATAAAAAACGTTTGATCCCTGCGCTCACAAATCAAAGTTACCATTCAATTCAAAAGTTCATTTTACAAACAATCTCCCTACCCCTTCGGGTCCAGCGCCTTGGTGATCCTGAAGGCCATATCCTGCAGGTGGTACTTGCTCATTTTGTCGGTAGTGCCTGGAATTGCTGCCGTTATTTGTGCTTTCAGGTCCACGAGCTCACCCCTGGCCACAGATACAACATCGGTATTCCGGGTGTTAACATTAACTACTGCCGACCCTGTGAATGTAGGTATAGGCGCAGCGGCCGGATTGATCACATTTATGAGCGCATCCACATATGCTTTTTGCAGGTTGCGGCGGTAGCCATCAATTGTTTTTTTAGTGGTCAGTTCGCTCCATACGCCTTTCTTCAAATCGTCTATCATCTTGTCCACCGTATAGGTATCCTGGCCGGCAAACCTGTTTGTGCTTATAACCATCCTGTTCAGCCGCACCGGGGACAAGAGGCTGTTCATAATGTTCGCCTGCACATTGCCTACCATTTCGGTCACCACCGGGTTACTGATCTTGTTGAGGATATTCTTATCCAGCAACCAGGATGGTGTTTCAAACAACTGCTTGTTCAGGAACGCAACCGCTTCTTCCTGAATTGCTTTTGGTGTTGGCTCATACACATCTTCGCCCACCTGCTCTATGCTCTTTGGCGATTCATAAACACCGCCTACATTCTTTACCACATGCCCCATATAACGGCTATATTGGCCCAGCAACTGGCCATACATATCTTTAAGATTATCGTATTTATCTGCTTCTTCTTTTGTCCATTCTGGCAGGTTCACAATAACGCGCTTCAGGTTCATTATGCCATATTCACTCGCCTTCATGCTATTGTCGCCCAGGTCCTCTGTCTGTGAGCGCGGGTCCACAGGATTGCTCTCTGTACCGAACCAAAGGCGTGGGTTGGCCTTCAGGCTGTCCACCACCCATTTGTTCACTATCTTTTTATCTTCTTTTTCATCCTTGGCAAAACTGGCCTTGTAGCCCCACATTATAGCCCATTTATCATAGTCGCCTATACGCGGGAACAAGCCTACTTCGCTTATATTATCTTCGGGCTGTGCCACATAGTTGAACCTTGCATAGTCCATTATTGAGGCGGTGTGGCCATGCGCTTCTACCCATGCCTTGTCGCGCAGCTTTTCCACCGGCGTGCGGCTGCTGCTACCCATGTTGTGACGCAGGCCCAGCGTATGCCCCACTTCGTGTGATGACACAAAGCGTATCAGTTGCCCCATCAGTTCGTCATCGAACTCCATTTTCCTGGCTTTGGGGTCCACTGCTGCTGCTTGTATCATATACCAGTCGTGCAGCAGCTTCATTACATTATGGAACCAGCCGATGTGGCTTTCAATGATCTCGCCGCTGCGCGGGTCGTGTACGTTGGGGCCATAGGCATTTTCTATATCAGAAGGCAGGTAACGCAGTACGGAATAGCGTGCATCTTCAAGGCTGCTGGTAGAATCGCCCTTATCCCATTCCTTTCCCATTATTGCATTTTTGAACCCGGCTTTTTCAAAGGCTTTCTGCCAGTCGTTTATACCTTGTATCAGGTATGGCCGCCATTTCTTCGGCGTTGCCGGGTCTATGTAATATACAATAGGTTTCTTAGGCTCTACCAGTTCTCCCCTCTTCCATTTTTCTATATCCTCGTCCTTTGGTTCCAGGCGCCAGCGCACTATGAATACGTTATCTGTGGTTTTCTGCTGGTTATCGTCAAATACTGTAAAGTCATCGGCAAAGAAGCCTACGCGGGGATCGTACTCACGTTTTTGCATTGGCACCTTTGGCAGCAACACAAAAGAGTTATTTGTCTCCAACGTAACGGCCCCCGTGGCCCATGCAGCCGGAAATGTAACCGAAGGAAACGGGCTTGGCGATGAAGACGGCATAAAAGACGGTGTAGAATTGTAAGTACGCACCACCTTCACCTCTGTATTGATAGGGAAAGTATTGATCCCTGAGATGTACGACCTGTCTGATATTTGCCCCGAAAGGTTGTATCTTTTCTTTGCAAATTCGCTTAGGCTCACCGGTTGGTTATCCCCCTTAAAGAAATCAGAAACATCAATAACTACCGATGATGAATCCTTGCCTAAAGCCTTGATCTCAAAAGACTGGGCGATAGGGTTCATGTTGGAATTAGTAACGGCCTTATAAATATCGTTCGATGAGTCGGCCACACTTATCACTGTTACCACCCGCAAAAAGATATTGTTGTTCGGCCCCTTCTCCCAAAGTATGGTTTGGTCGTTTACCAGTTCGCCGGCATATACACTGCCGCCACCAGCTGTTTTGCTGTACCGCGTGGTTACGATCATCTCCCTGTTCAGTATGGAATCCGGTATCTCGAAGTACCACTTGTCTTCCACTTTGTGTACGGTAAACAATCCATGCTTGGTTATCGCCTTATCGGTGATCACCTTGTCGTAGGCTTTGGGCCCTTTTTTGGAGGCGCTGCTATCGGCGGGCTTGCCTGGCGTAGCGGGCGGCGCAGGTGCATCGTTCTTCTTATTTTTGTGTTTTGCAGTACCAGCTACTGCAAGGCATAGCAATGCCGGGATGATGATGTATTTTTTCATTTATGTGTATTAATAGGTACAAGGTAGGAAAGCTTATTTGTTTAATCAAATAAGCCATAAAAAGTAACGTTAAAAATCACCCGGAAGTCTAGTCTTAGTAATCCCCTCCAATTCATTTTCCACACCGGTTGAACTGACCATTACGTCAGTCCTTCCCCCAATAGGATGTCTTTGAAGTCCTCTAATCTCACTACATTAACCTTAGGAAATGAAATTGTTTTTAGAACAGAAAAATGCGAATCATTCGAAATAAGATATTGTGCTCCGGCAGCAACATAGCAATCTACAAACTTGTTATCATCCTGGTCACTGCTTATGAGATTCCATCGAAAATAGACGTGGGTAAAGA
>Ga0206969_1276_pt1 | contig 10703 bp, 7 predicted proteins | sample Alteio_BWOrgHeat_87_FD_153256 | JGI IMG/M metagenome (GOLD analysis project Ga0206969, IMG submission 153256) | Enriched cells from forest soil in Barre Woods Harvard Forest LTER site, Petersham, Massachusetts, United States -... | ecosystem: Environmental > Terrestrial > Soil > Temperate forest > O... | reverse complement strand
ATTTTAGTAGGACATTGTTTTGGGGGAATGGTTGCGCTTGCTCTTGAAGCATTCTATCCCAATCTTTCAAATGGACTAATTTTAGTTGATACAAGTTTTAAAGCTCCGTTTCTTTCGGTTATGAAAGCAAATTCTGAGTTTTTAGCAAAAATATTATCACTCTTGTCCAACGTTGCGCCGCGCGATCGAATTAAAGGGCACGTTGAATTTGATAAAAAGTTTGTGGGAACTTCAGATTTTAACATACGTCGAGTACTATCGGACATTATGCATACGTCTCTTAAAAGCTATCTTGCAACATGCGAAAATATTCTTAAATTTAATGCCTACGACTTACTGAATCTAATCTGCGTTCCCACCTTGATTGTTGCAGGTAATGAAGACCATATTATACCTATCGAAATCGAGAAAAAATTAGCTCAGAGAATAAGCCATTCACAGTTAAGAATACTATCCGGAAATCATATTTTAGTAATTAACAATCCGCAACAAGTAACAAACGTTATTTCCGAATTCCTTACAAGTATTAATGGGGGTGCACGGCAAAAAAATAAAAGGTCATCATTGTTGCAAAGCTAAATCACGCAGGAATATATTAACGTCTACCTCATCGACCAGACCGTCATCATTTAGATCTGCAAGGATTTTTTGACTACAAAGCCTATTTCCGAAACAATTTATGAGTATATTGTAATCAAGTATATCAACTTTGCCATCTCCGTTTAAGTCCCCTGTTATAATTTGTGTCGGGGGAATATTAACTTTGCTTCCGGCGTTAACTTCGATAAGGCTTGTTGACAAAGGTTGTAGAGGAATAGCATCACCTTGACCCTGTATAAGAATTTCGTACGGTCCGCTGGCAAAACTTGCCGTAATGGGAATAGTCCCGATAAATGTACCATTGTCATAAGTTATCGTTCCGCTACCTACCGCTACAGGGCTATTTCCGCTTGCCTGGGAAAACAATGAAATTTCCACATTTCTTGATGAATGTGAAGGAACCGGGTTATCACCAACGGAATCTCCGATTCCAACTATACTGGCGCTCACTTCAAACTGAGTAAGCACACTTGACTGAGTTGCCACAGTCGGAGTCGGAGTCGGAGAAGAAGACTGGGTTGCCTGAGGAGTAACGGATGCTGTAATTGTTATCGAAGGACTTATACTAGGTGCGCCTGAAACCCCAGGAGAAGGAGAGGCAGACTGGCCGGCAACGACATTCGTAGTTGCGACATTATTGTCACCGGGATCAACAGCTCCAAAATCATTTGTCCAAACCCACATATTTTCAGACGCGCTCCAATACCTTGCGACTCCCGTAACAACCCATTGCTCTCCATTTTCCCCTAGCATATTTAATTTGTGCGCATATGTGCATGGTCCTCCGGGAGTTGTATTGTCACAAGCAGTTTCAAATTGCTGGACCGCTTCGGCTCCGGTTTCGGTATCAGTACCTTCGGCAATATTTTCTCCGTTTCCGGGACTCGGATATCCACAGTCCTCAATCCGTTGACCGGCAGACCTTCCGTTCTGATCCGGGTGGGTAAAATAATCATTTACTCCCATGTCATGGCTATGGTATGCAGCAGACTGGAAAAGGGATTCTGAAAGTTTTAGTGCCGGCACGCCGTTTTGCACCCGGAAATTATTAAGTGCCGTTATAAAATTTGCTTCCTCTGGATCCTCATCCACCTCGGATTGCGCGACCGTACAATCTGTGATTCCTGATGTCTGAAATAAGACGCTATTTCCAATTTTCCCGACTTTGGAAACATAAGGCGGAACTGTAGTAAAATTTATAGTTGGTTTGAACGTATTGTTTTGAGGTATTGGAGTATTTACCTGAAACAAAAATATTAGCAGCAACGACTCGATAATAACAACACAAGCAAGAAGACTTCCGTAAACTCTTAAAGACTTTTGAAGACGAGGGGATAACTTTTTTACGAAATTGCGATTCATAAAGGTAGTATTTTTACGGTAGCATAAAATAATAAAAAGAGCAATCAAGTAGTTAAGACTGTGGCAATTAAAAAGAAAAAATTATTAATGCAGGTGATATCATTTGGTGTAGCATTCTGTGGGCTAGGAGAGACTCGAACTCTCATCCTTTTGGGACACGCTCTTAAGGCGTGCGTGTATACCATTCCACCACTAGCCCGAGAAATTGTATCATTAGATTTGAATCAACAATTATGTGTTTGATTTTACAGCAATTTCTAATTCTATACAATAAACAATCATAACTTATTCATATATTGAAAATTCGCTTTTGAATCATCTAAATATTTGGTATAAATACTAAATTCAAGTGTCTAACCGTGTATTGGAGGTGTTATCCCTTCTGATTTAAGGGAATAATCAAGTAAAGTTTTCATTTCATCACGCCTGTTTTGACTATTAAGTAGGATCGCAATAACATGGTGGCCGTCATAATTTAAGTACGTAACAAGACAATATCCTGCCTCATCAGTATAGCCGGTTTTAACACCTTGTACTCCGGGGTAGGAAGTTAACAGATTTGTCTCATTAAATAAATCATATTCCTGGTGGTCAGAATTTGCCGGAATATCTTCTTCGTACGTCGCGGAGATTTTTGCAAATTCGGGGCTTTAGTAAACCATATCTGGTCAATATTAACAAATCATAGGCCGTACTGTATTGATTTCCATCTCCTTCAAGTCCGGTTGCATTCGTAAAGTGCGTGTCGGCAAGACCCAAATCCTCGGCTTTTTTGTTCATTAAATATACAAAATTACCGACTCCGAACTTACTTCCTTCAGCAATTGCCTCTGCCGTATCATTTCCCGAATGAAGAAAAAGTCCATACAAAAGTTCTTCAACAGTAAATTTCTCTCCTTGCAAAATTCCCATTGAATCCTCTCCGATATTTGCGGCAGTTGCGCTTACCGTAATTTTATCATTTAATGATTCGTTTTCCAGGGCTACTATTGCCGTCATGATTTTAGTCAATGATGCAATGGGAAGATGTTGTTTGAGATCCTTTTCATAAAGAAACTGGTTAGTCGTAAGATCATAAGAAAGTGCAGATGTGGCGGTAAGGTTTGGTGAAGGTAGAAGGGCTTGAACTCTTTGAGTTGATGGAACCCAGTACCCAGTTGAAGGATTGCTAGCATAAAACGCGTGGACGAGTAGTGGTGGGAGCGGTGCAACAAGACTAAATTTTTTGGGAATTGGCGATATTTTGGGTTGGTTGAAATGAATATAGACAGCAGTCGAAATGAAAATGATTGAAAGAATAAACATTAAAATGGATTTTTTCATAACATAAAGAGTTTCAAAAATTGCGGGAGTACTTAGTGTAGCACAACTTAAATAAAGCTGTAAATCGTGATGAAATTGTTATATTTTCAAGTGCAAAATTATTAATGTAAAAAAATCACAAAAACAAATTTAAATGAGCTTATCTTGCTGCAAATCTTCCAGACCATCCGTAATCATTTCCGTGTCATCAAATCCATCAAGATTTGTTATTTCTTTCCCCGTAATGCTTGCAAGATCCCCTGTCATTCCAATCGAATTATCAAGGATTCGTCGGATGTTTTTTTCGTCTTTTGCCCATTTGGCAGCAAACCAACGTTTTTCTTTTTCCATTGAATCCTGAAGGGCAGAGAAAGCCTCGCGAATTGCTTCCATTCTTTGCTTGAATTCTGTCCCCTGAATATAATCATACAGCTCCTCCATTTTCCCGTTTTTTCCAGAATTGGATTTCTTTATAAAAGAGACTTCAAGCAATGTTTTTCTGAGTAATTTGGAGAGGAGTGATATGCTTTGGAAATTTCCCACCCAAACTCCATCGACAAATTCACACATTTTTACTTGCGGAGGAAGTACTTCTGAAATAATTACTGCATATTCTGCTTTTTTTTGTCGCTGATCCTCTTTTAATTTACTTATAAATTCTCTATCCCAATTTTTAGTCCGCTTCAATTCCCAAATTATAACTCCAGCCGTATTTCCACGGTTGTCGATTACCGTTTGGATGATATCAGCTCCCCGTATTCCTTTACCAACAGACATAATTTCGTCTAATGGAAATTCTGCCTTAAGTTGCCGTTCGACTTCGAGTTCAAGTACTTCGCCTTGAAGCTGTTGGGAAACTTGTTCCGTTTTTCGTTTTGCATCATCTAGTGCGCGTTTTGTATCTTCCAGTTGTTTTTCTTTCTCAAGAAGCTTAAATTTATATTGATCCTCCAGCGTTTTTTCAACGGAAAGTTTTATTTTCTCCTGCTCAACTAGAAGTTTTTTCTCATTTTCTATTTTTAATTCGTCCTCTTTTGCCTGAGATTGCCGAAGTGATTTTGTAAGATCGAGGATTTGTGTTTGAAAATCGTGAATTTGTTTTTTCTGCTCTTGCATTTCCACGGCAGACAATTCAAGCTTTAGCCTCATTTCTTCCTCTATTTTTTTTCGAGTATTTTCTTCAAGCTCCCTTTGAAGATTTTTTCGGTCATCGTCAAATTTTGCAATCTGTTCTTCAAGCTTTTTTTTATATTCTGCGTCAGTCTTCTTTTTATATTCAATCGCTTGGTTTCGGAACTGTTCACGAATCTCGTGAGAAAGTGCCTCGGTAAGAGGAATTTGCTGTTTACAATTAGGACAAATAATCTTCTGATCCATGGCGTGCTATACACTATACAATATTGACTGGAAAATTTACAGTGGCGTTTTATGTGCCTTATCACACATAAAATAAAGAGAAGTTACGTGTCCCAAATACACAGCCTACCCCCCGTGATGCACTTCAAAACTTCAGCCAAAACGATAACGAAAATTGAACTAAGTAACAAATAATCACCTATCTTCGACTTATTTTGGTATTGACATCATGTAATCTTTCTGATAATATCCGAAACACTCACGCCAAAAACCTTATGAATGACTATACAAACAATTATACGAATTACACGAATACTAGGGCAGACAAATTAAATAAACTTGCCCCATTGATAAACCCGATTGTTCTGATAACGTTTCTTGTGATTGCAATTATTGCATTCCTCATTGGACTCAAAGTAGGAACATCAAAAACTCCAACTCCCGCACAAGCACAAGCTCCTCAGGCGCAAGCAACTGAAAATATTAATAAGACTTTCGAATTCCCTATAAAAGATGCAAATGGAAAAGTGGTTGCGAATATAAAATATATAATCACATCAGCCCAACTTATGAATAACATACTTGTACAGGGACAACCATATAATGCAGTTCAGGGGAAAACGTTTTTGATATTAAACTTAACGCTTACTAACAATCAAACTCAAACTGTTCAGCTTGATACCCGAGATTACATCAGATTATCTGTTAATAATAGTGATGAGTTGCTTGCCGCAGATATTCACAATGACCCTGTCCAAGTACTTCCAATATCAACAAAACTTACCCGAATTGGATTTCCCATTGATTCAAATTTTAAAAGTTTGACTTTGAGCGTTGGACAAGTACAGGGATCAAAAGAAATTATAAAACTGCATTTTTAGAAATATATCCTACTGCCAAATTATTTGTCTCATACTTTTGAAAATAATTTTCAAATTGAAATTATTAATCAAGTTCAAATTTTAAATATTCCAATTTTAAAATAATCTTTAAAGAATTGATTAATTTGATAATTATTAAAACCGCAATCTTGAGGAAGATTAAATAAAATTACAAACTTGAATATCTGACTTTACAATATGTTTACGATTTAGAAATTTGATTTTAGAAATTTGAAATCTATGACCTATTCATCTGATAAGACATCAATTAATATAATTGAGGAAATAAAAAGCGCACTACATGATGTAAACTTCGGAAGTATTGAAATATTTATCCAGAATGGAATCGTTACTCAAATAACTCAACGAAATATTAAAAAATTAAGTCAGGACGTAACCGATTTTCCAAAAAAGAAATTGGCAAAAGTGAAAAAATAATTTTGTCAGCCTTCTTATGAAAATTGATATCTTGACAATAAGAAAAAAATACTTTATATATTATTTATACAGAAAATAATAGTGAATAACATTTATTTACTGTTTTCTTACAAGATTTTATTAAAAATCTTTTGATAAAGGAATAAAGTAGGAGCTGACCGCAAACGGAGGCATCACTATCTTAGTAGATTTACTAAGGTATTGAGGTCTCCGTTTTTTTGTTCCTTTAGAACAAATTAGGCGGGAAAATCTTGATGGAAGGAGGTGAATTATATATGACAAATTTAACACGAAAAGTAGTAACTGGTCTTACTACAGGAGCACTCGTAGCAAGTCTATTCACTCAAGTTGCATTCGCAGATACAACATTGACAATTTCGGGTAACGGCTCAAGTTCAGCAAATAATGTTAACGTAGCAAGTTCGAACCAAACAACCGTTACGCAAAGCAATAGTTTGAATGTAACAAATAATGTTACATCAAATGCTCAAACCGGAGGAAATCACGCAAGTTCAAATACCGGAGGAAATAATTCTATTTCAACCGGAGATGCAAACACCACAACAAACGTGTCAACAACTGGTAATTTAAACCAGGCTGATACTAGTGGGTGCGGATGTAATAACGGTAGCACGACAGTTTCAGTCGATGGAAATGGAGATAGTTCTACTAACAAAGTAGATCTCGGCCAAAATAACACGACTCTGACTGCTCAAAATAATAATGCTAACGTGACTAACAACGTCGATTCAAATTCTCAAACAGGAGGAAATCACGAAAGTTCAAATACCGGAGGAAATAACACTATTTCAACCGGAGACGCGACTTCTACCACAAACGTTTCAACAACGGCAAATGCAAATTTGGTGTCTGTTGGAGGGGGAAATGGTAGTAACGGCGGATCTTCTCTGAGCTTGGATATTACCGGAAACGGTGAAAATAGCTGGAATAAGATCGACGCAACTTCTGGCAACTCAACAGCAGTTGAGCAGTCGAATGGAGCATGGATTGACAACGAAGTAGCCTCAAATGCACAGACCGGAGGCAATCATGCTAGCTCAGATACCAATGGAGATGTCACAATCTCAACAGGTGATGCAGCAGCAAATACAACTGTTAACAATGAAGCAAACTTCAATTCAGCAGATGTAGCAGATTGCGGATGCGCACAAAACGCAACCGGATCAGTGAGTGGAAATGGTGAAAAATCATGGAACGCTCTCAGTGCAGATCTTGGTAACACATTATATGTTGATCAAGGAGGAGAAGGATTCGGCAATAAAGCTGACCTTAATAACGACGCTGCAGCTAATGCTCAAACCGGAGGAAATCATTCTTCATCCGATACTGGAAACAGTAATTCAGATGGGGTAGACGTTTCAACCGGAGGTGCTTCTAACGGTACAACCGTTAACAACACCGGAAATGTAAATGTTTACGGACCAGGACCTATCGTACTTCCAACCGGAACACAAGTAAATTTTACTTGGGGCTGGTTATCCAGTTGGTTTGGAGGAATGTTTAGTTCCAATTCGTAACAATTGTTACAATTTTCTTGTTCGGTGGCTTTCATGCAATATTGGGGGCCACCGACAGGAAAACAGGGAAAAAAATTATAGTTAGAAATTATAAATAGTATGAAACAAAAAATATTAAATAAAATTTTTATAGTATTACTGATAATTATCGTAATTACTTCAAGATCTTTACCGGTATTAGCAGATGATGTACCGACACCGCCGGCTGCACCTACTGCACCAGCTGCTCCTTCAGTACCACCTCCTCCTTCTACTCCGCCACCACCCTCAGTTCCATCTGCACCTGCATCACCAACTCCGCCTACCGTATCGGCACCGACACCGCCGGCTGCACCTACTGCACCAGCTGCTCCGACGCCACCTCCAGTGCCCGGAAGTTCCAATCCAATAGGGACGACTTCAAACGGGTCGACAAGTAATAACCAAACAAATAATCCTAATAATAATCCAACTGGCGACGGGGGAAATACCGGAGGTACTGCAAACAATACTTCAAACGGATCTACTTCTACAAATCCATCTACTTCGCCAACTATAACTCCAAATACGGGCGGAACAGATAACAGTACGGGAGGTCAAAATTCAAATGGCGGCATGGGAGCAACCACGGTTTCTACGGGTGATGCAACTAACAACGGCACCGCAACAACAGTCGGAAATACAAATTTATCAACAGGCACAAGTGGAGGATCCGGAGGCGCAACAGTTGTTAATAACGGTAACGGATCAGACAGCAATAATAATGCCTCATCCACAAATTCAAATTCAGCCACAACCATTCAAAATAATTCAGCAAGCGTCGGAAATTCATTAAATGAAAATACAACAACAGGTAACAATAGTGCAAACGACAATACAGGAGGAGATGCTTCAATATCAAGCGGAAACGCAAACACTTCCGGAACTCTTATTACAGCCGTCAATACCAACGTTGCAGGAGTATCAGTTGCAGAATTTAATGTAAATAATAATCAAAACGGTGACTTAATACTCGATTTTGGAGGATCAAATTGCGTTTCAGGCTGTAGCGGTACAGGCTCGAACGCAACAAATACCGGCAATGGGGCGAATTCAAATAATACGGCAAGCACGATTGATTCTTCAAACAACTCTACCATCCAAACAAATGATGCTCAGATTGGAAATCAAATGACACTTGCAGCTAATTCCGGAAATAACTCAACATCTGATAATACCGGGGGAAATAATTCTATTACTACCGGAAATGCCAATGTAGATGCAAACGCCTTAACGCTTGCAAATACTAATATTGCAGGTAACGTTATATACGGCGTTGTTAATATTTATGGCAATTTAAACGGTGATATAGTTTTGCCAAGTAACGCAGGAGCCGATATCGGGTGCAGTACTTGCTTGTCATCGGCTGGCGCGACAAACACAGGAAACGGTGCTGGCTCAAATAACAACAGTAATACGTCAACTTCAACAAACAACACTACCAATCAAACTAATAATGCCAATATTGACAACAACCTTACATATAACACTACAACTGGAGGGAATAGTACAAATAATAATACAACGGGAGATAATACTGTTAACTCCGGAAATGCCAATATTACATCAAACACTGTAAATTTGGCAAATTTAAATCTAGATGGAGGAACATCATATCTTGTAATTGTCAACAACAACGGTCAGTGGACTGGAGAAATTGTCGGAGCTCAGGGGAATATGGCATCTTCTCCGGATATTTCGCTTGCAGTTGACCCGAATGGAAACATTATTGCTTCAAACGCAGGAAACGGTGCTGGCTCAAATAATAATACTAACTCATCTTCAACATCAAATAACACAACCACCCAAAGCAACACCGCAAATATCCAAAATAACCTGAATTTGTCGGCAAACACAGGTGGAAACAATGCAAATGACAATACGACCGGAAGCTCAACGATTAAAACAGGAGATGCAAAAATTATCGCCAACCTGATAAATTACGTAAATGACAATGTCACCGGAGGCGGCAAATTAATAGTAACTGTTGTTAATGTTTTCGGCAGCTGGTTCGGAGACTTTATAACCCCCGGACAAACTAAACCGGCAACCAACCCGCAGATGGGCGGAGGAGGTAATGGGGGAGCCCAGGCAAATTCAAACTCAAATAATAATTCTGGAAGCTCCTCAAATCAAGGGTCTACATCCTCCAATTCGACATCAGTTATTGCAGCAGCCGGAACAACTCTTGGCGGCAATAACCAATTTTCGTTCAGTACTCCTCCAACTGGTGGTACTGGAACCTTAACAGGAAATACTTCTGGGATTCAATCTCAAGTTGCAATTGCCGGAATCAGCACACATGTAGCTTCCAGCGCAAAAGTAATGAAATCCATCACGGTTAACCTAAGTTGGGTATTAATGGGAATAGGGTTTGCGCTCTTACTCACTATATTAAGACGGAAAATTTATGCAGGGATCGCGAACATTCGGGAAAAATACACTAAGTAATTTACTCCTGCCCTCAACGTATTTATCCATGAAATTTTTATATTTTTTATTAAATCATGAAAACGAAAACCAAAATCGAGTCCATAACTGCCGGTATCAATTGCGGTAAGAAAATACTTCTTGTCTCTTCCCTTCTACTGCTTTCAACGCTTCTTTTACCTATCAAATCCGTATTTGCCGATGATAATATATCAATTGTTGACAATGGAGCCAACTCTTCAAGTCAGGCAAATGTATCTTCAAATAATTCAACAACTAATACCCAATCAAATACCGCTACGGTACAAAATAATGTTTCGAATAACACCAATACAGGAAATAATTCCACTTCTTCAAATAACGGCGGCACAAGTGTACAAACAGGGAATGCTTCAAGTAGTACTTCTGTTTCAAATCAGCTAAACTCTAATTCGGCGACTTCAGCAAATTGTAATTGCCAAAATACTGATTCGGTAACAGTAGCGGGTAATGGGAGCAATTCGCAAAATTCAGCGAGCCTTGATTCAAATAGCGAAAATTTAAGCACCCAGGTAAATTCTGCTACTATTACCAATAATATTACAACAATTGCTAATACCGGAAATAATTCGGCACGCAATGACGGAGGCCCTGTTACAATTTCGACCGGCTCAATTAATGTCCAAAACAATATCACAAATGACCATATTAATTCCTCATCACAAGAAATTGGGGAAGGCGCATCATCTGTTAATATTGCAATAAGCGGAAACGGAAAGGATTCGGACAATAAAATCAC
>Ga0206969_1274_pt1 | contig 10734 bp, 5 predicted proteins | sample Alteio_BWOrgHeat_87_FD_153256 | JGI IMG/M metagenome (GOLD analysis project Ga0206969, IMG submission 153256) | Enriched cells from forest soil in Barre Woods Harvard Forest LTER site, Petersham, Massachusetts, United States -... | ecosystem: Environmental > Terrestrial > Soil > Temperate forest > O... | reverse complement strand
AAAGCAATGGTTTGTTTATGCCATTGTCGTACTGAAACTGCAGGGTAGCCAGCAATGGTTTCACCATCTTCAACATCTCGCATAATGCCACTTTGTGCAGCAATGCGAACACCATTGCCAATTTTAAGATGACCTGCGATACCAACTTGGCCTGCTACAATAACAAACTTACCCAATTGGCTGCTACCAGCAACTCCTGCCTGTGCAACAATCACACAAAATTCACCAATTTCTACATTATGGGCAATTTGCACTAAATTATCAATGCGGGTGCCACGGCCAATCGTGGTGTCGTGTACACTGCCACGATCAACAGTAGTGTTTGCCCCTATTTCAACATCATCGCCAATAATAACTCGTCCCAATTGGGGAACACTTAAGTGTCCGGATTCATCCATGTGAAAACCAAACCCTTTCTGTCCTATACGTGCCCCAGTCTTGATGTGGACGCCATTACCAATTAAGGAATGGGAAAGCGTTACGTGTGATTCAATGTGACAACGATTCCCTATTTTGACACCTTCTTTAATAACAGTATGGGCGTCAATAAAACAATCATCACCAATGACAACGTTAGCTTTAATGACGACAGATGCCTCAATAAAACAGTTTTTACCAATTTGAGCGGATGGGTGAATGATCGCTTTTGCATTAATTTCGCTTTGTACTGCTTGTTGGGGATAAAAAAGTGCCGCAATTTTAGCATAAGCCCGATACGGTTTAGAGGTTAGTAAAAGGTTAAGTCCAGTTACAGCCTTTTCTACATGTTGGGGATGGATAATACATGCAGAGGCTTGGGTTGTTTGTAAGTGAGGAATATATTTTGTATTTTCTAAAAAACTAACTTGTCCAGATGTTGCTTTGTCTAAGGGGGCAACATCATGAATCATTAAATCACTATTCCCCACGATTTCAGCAGAACAACTTTGTGCTAGTTGTTGAAGAGAAAAGGGCCCAGAACGTTGGCAAAATCGTAAATGAACCATATTTATCAGAACTATGTTGAAGTTAACTGAACTTCAGGTAAGAGAACGTCTAAGCGACGAATGATCTCATCAGTAATATCAGGTGCATTCTCATTTACCACACTTTCGGCATTTAAAATAAGGATAAGAGATCGTTCTTTTGTAATTTCAGCAACGATTTCTTTAAACGCCGCGTCAATTTTGGCATAAGCGTGTTGAAACAGGGCATCTAATTGTTGCTTCCTGCTTTGGACAAGTTTTTCTAAAGCATTTTTGCGCTGATCACGCTCTTGCTTTTTCTTTAAAAGTTTAGCAGCTGATATTTTTCGAGGGTTTTCTTCTCTCGATACTTCTAATTTTTGAAGAGCTGCAGCTTGTTGACGGAGTTCAGTTTCAAGACGGAGAATTTCTTGATAAAACGTTTCTCTCAATCTATCAATTTGTGTATGCACGCTTTGGAAAGCCTTAGCTTCCGACTTAATGCGTGCTTTGTTTATGACAGCTAAGGGCAGATGAGCTGAGGAACTACACCAACCTTGGTCTGTCATGCAAACGCTAAGCAAACTAATCGTAATAAGGAGATACTTCATAGTTATATTACCTAAAACCGCGTTGAAAAACCAAAGACAATTTTTTGCGTTCTATCAAACTTTTCTTTCTTTACAGGAATAGCATAATCGATTCGCAATGGACCCATTGGGGATGACCAAGATAATCCAATACCAACAGAAGCTCGAACACTTTTGGTGTCTTGGACGACACTTGTAATTTGGCCAGCTTTCCATAAACTCCCAGTTTCAATAAACGTCGCTCCTTTTATTCCAAATTCATTGGGGAGCCCGATTGGGAAAAGTGCTTCAGCGGTGGCCATCCAGTATCGTGTACCACCTAAGAAGTCGCCAGTTGTTGAGTCACGCGGGCCTAATCCACCCCATTCAAATCCACGGAAGGTAGATTCACCAAGAATATAACTGTCAACGATACGTATTGTCTTACCAGTTTTTAAAATCACCCCTCCTTTTGCTCTGAAATTTAAGACGACATCTTCTATGGGGGAATAATAATAAGTGCCGGATAGTGAATTGTTTAAATATTTTATGGATCCTCCCACACCAGCAAATGTATTAGAAAGACTGAGAATGTAACCTGACGTTGTTTCAATGCGACTATCTCTTTTATCGAAACTTAACGTTTGTCCGATCGAAGAAGTGACCGTCTTGCCAGCTTGTTCTCTAATGATTTGTGAAGCGGTCTTAGAAATTTGATCGATATAATCCTTGTGTAATGAATATTCTAACCGTTGTGTTAAAGGATCAGAAAGATGATATCCCAAGCTAAAGTTCACACCTTCAGAGTTTTGCTTATAACTAGAAAGTCGGCTTGAAGAAATTTTAAAGATATCCGCTCCGGCAGCTAACTGGCGATTTAAGAAATAGGGTTCTATAAAACCAAGATCGAATTCCTGACGCCTTTTGGCAATGGTTACACTTCCGTGGACGATTTGTCCCTTACCCATCAGGTTACGTTCTGTAAATCCAATTTGTCCCAAAGGACCATCGAGTGTTGAGTATCCTCCTGCAAAATTCAGCTCGCCGGTGGGTTGTTCTTCAACGTTTATAATGACTCGGGCACGATCTGGAGCACTTCCTTGTTCCGTTTTAAGTTCGGCTTTTTTAAAATAACCCAGGTCTTTAATTTCTTTTTCAGATTTTATCAATTTTTCTGTATTATAAGCATCGCCTTCATGGACGCGCATTTCGCGTCGAATAACTTCGTCACGGGTGCGGTCATTGCCCACAATGTCAATACGTTCGATATAAACTCGAGGCCCTTCATCAATTTCGAAAGTAATATCAAGGGTCTGATCTTTCTTGTTTTTCTCAGTTTTTGGCCGCACCTCAGCAAACGCATACCCTAATGCCCCAACCGCATTCGTTAATTTTTCGATGGTTTTTTTCAACCTGTTTACTACTAAACCCGTCTCCTTCACGGAAATCTATTAGAGGTTCTAATGTTTTTGGATCGATTTTAGCAATTTTAGAAATAAGGTTAACTTTACCAATTTTATAGGGTTCACCTTCTTCTACGGTAAAGGTGATGTAAAAATCTTTATGATCCGGGCTTAATTCAGCAACCGCTGAAATCACACGAAAATCTGCGTATCCATTATCAAAATAGAACTGCCTCAGAGCTTGCTGATCAGCTGCTAGCCGGTCTGGATCATAAGTATCATCGGATGCAAAAAATCGATACCATCGTGTTTCTTTTGTTAGGAGAGATGCTTGCAATTTTCTAGAAGAGAATTTTTTGTTACCAATGAAATTAATTTTACGGACATAAGTAACTTCTCCTTCATTAATTTCAAAAACAAGGTCAACGCGATTCTCATCCAGTTTTATAATTTTTGGTTCTACGGTTGCGTTAAACCGGCCCATGCGTCGATAAATCTCTAAAATTCTTTGTTGAGCAGCCTGTACTTTTGTGCGTGAAAAAGCTTCTCGCGGTTGAAGTTGCACTTCTTCTTTCAACTTATCATCTTGAAGTTTGCTGTTCCCCTCAAAAACAATGCGATTCATAATAGGATTTTCAACAACCTTAATTAGAAGAGCGTCGCCAGAACGGCTAACACTAACATCTGTAAAGTATCCGGTTGCAAATAGTTCTTTTAAAGATTGGTCGATACGCTCAGGATCAAAAGGGTCGCCTTCTTTCAAAGGGACATAGGCCAAGATCGTTTCAGACTCGATACGTTGGTTGCCCTCAATACGAATGGACTTAATTGATTCAATCGCACCAGCTAGTTTTGTTCCTAAAACCAGCAACAGGAGGATGAAGAGGGGTATTTTCTGATACATATTCAGCATTTTATCTCCGCCGTTTGCCTAAAACCAATGTGTTAACCAGCTAAATACCTTATACCTAGATAAATCATTCCAGGTCGACATTAGCATTAATCCAATAACTACTAAAAACCCTAAGCGGAAAGCATATTCTTGTGCTTTTTCACCCACTGGTTTCCCTCGAATTGCCTCAATTCCATAGAATAGCAAATGTCCACCGTCCAGCATGGGGATAGGGAATAAATTAATGAGACCTAAGTTAATGGATAACAAAGCCATAAACCACAGCAATCCAACAAGACCAGATTTTGCACTTTGACCTGCCATATCGCCAATACTTAAAATGCCACCCAATTCATCAGAAGAGCGGGTTCGTATGATCATTTGTCCAACACCAATAAGTGTGTCGGTCGAAATATCAATCGTTACTTTAACTGCTTGGTATAGGGACTCAACGGGGCCACGACGGATAAATTCAGGGGAGGCAGGACGAATTCCTAATTGACCAACGGGTTTTTTTTCTCCGGTTGTTTCATCTACGCTTTCAGGGATGATTTTAATCATCAGTTCTTCCTGGTCTCTCAGTACTTGAATATCGAGAGGGTGTCCTGCATTTTTACGTACGATGTCTCTTAGGTGAGTAAAATCTTTGATCGGCTGTTCGTTAACTTTTACGATCTCATCACCCACCTTTAGGCCAGCTAGTGCAGCAGCTTTTCCGGGAACGAGGTCACCGATTTTAGCAGGAAGAATAGGCTGCCCTTTAACGGCAAATAAAACTGCCATTGTTATAATGGCGAAAGCAAAATTTGCAAAAGGTCCTGCAGCACTTACTGCAATACGTTGACCAACAGGTTTATGATGAAGCGATTGGGATCTTAATTCTTCACTCATTTTTTTTAAGGCTTTAGTATCTGGACGAGAGGCTTCGTCTTGATCCCCATACATTCTCACATAACCACCTAGCGGAATAAGACTGATTTTCCAACGTGTTTCTGCCCGGTCCGTCCAACCGAATAATTCAGGACCAAAGCCTATGGAAAAAACTTCAACCTTAACCCCATTGTAACGGGCAACCCAGTAATGTCCCAGTTCATGAATGAAGACAAGAACCGTCAACACAACCACAAAGGGGATAATATAATCGACCAAGAACTCCATTGCTTCATCCTATTATGATAAAAAACTTGCCCCACCTTAACCGATTGTCAAGCATCTGCAAACGGTCATTTGCATGCTTTGAAAAAAATAAAGTAATTATGTGAGGGAGAGGATGGAATTCTAAGGTTTTTTCAGGGGATTATGAATGCCCGGCTAGAATGGGGTGATTTAGGCTTATCAGATGGTCAATAATGGTTGTTCCGGTAGGGCCAGAGACGTAATTAGTATAAGGGACACCAACCAGCACAATCGATCCACCCGTCGTCTGGTGTGTATTGGTATTAAAAATAAGTTCTAAATTACCAGCCTCATCGTGAGTGGCGGTTAAAGCATTATCAAGACGATTCATCATAGTAGGAGTTGGATTATTACCGATGGGTCCATTGCCAAGATCTGTAATATTAATGCTATCACTTGCTGGATTAAAAGATAGAATGACATTAAATCCTACCCCTTTGGTGTTTAGGGCGTCGAAGACAAAAGTATTGCTACCGCCATTGGAGATAAAGAGATCCCCGCCACCATTGCCGTAAACGGTGGTGCCGCCAGTGGCTAAAACTTGATCAGTGTTATCGATTCCGTTTAAGACGGAGGGATTAAACTCGCCGTCTGTTAAGAAAGTATATCCAGAAGGCATGGTTCCTAATAATTCGCTTGCAGGAACACTACTGCTGACTATTCCTAGACCACCACCATGACCTGGAGAGAAAGTACTTTGATCGAAGGGAATCGCATAATAGTCAGTAATACCAGGTTTAGGATCAGCGTGGCTAACCAGTAATTCCGTTGCTGTCGGTGAGGTGAAACTCCCTTCCGCTAAGAAAGTAAATCCAGCAGGTAATGAGCCAAATAATTCGCTTTGAGCAGAGGTAGAGTTAACTATTCCTAAGCCAAAGGTACCTTCCTGGAATGGAATCGCATAAAGATTAGTGATACTAGGATTGGTGCCTGGGTGGCTAACCAGGAATTCTGTAGCACCAGGAGAGGTAAAACTTCCTTCGGTTAAAAACGTGTATCCAGAGGGTAATGAACCATATGGAATTGCAGTAAGATCCAGCCCATGGGGTGTTTGATTAAAGTGAATCGTATAGAAGTTATTACTGGTATCCTGAAGCAGTAATTCCGTTGCTGTTGGTGAGGTAAAACTACCTTCTGCTTCGAAAGTATAGCCACCAGGGGGACCAGATGGTAATGTACCAAATAGGTCGCTTGCAACAGTGACGCTGCTAATTGTTCCTAACCCAGTACTTCCGGGAGTGAATGGAATGGCGTATAAATGGTTGGTGGAATCGGCGACCAAAAACTCAGTGGCAGTAGGAGATGTAAAACTACCTTCTGTTAAGAAAGGATGGGGATTTAATAAAGAAAGCCCCAATGATATCGGCAAAGAACCAAAGAAATTACTTTGAACAACGGCATCTGTTTGTTCTTGTAGTCCATCGCTATGTTGAGCAGCCGGCATGGCATAGAAATTGTTAATGGTACTACTGGTATTAGTGAAAAGGAATTGTTGCTGTGGTGGTGCAACAGTGAATTGGTAGTCATTAAGGTATAAAGGTTGAGACAAAGCAACATTATGAAAGCTTTTATCCGTTGCTGTGATGAGGACATCAAATGTTCCAGCAGTGGCAGTGCCGCTAATGACGCCCGTTGCTGCATTCAAGGAAAGACCTGGTGGAAGACCTTTGACGGAATAGGTCAGCGTATTTCCCAATTGGTCTGAAAAATAATTATCAAGATCGATCACATTGTTAAGGGCAGTGGAAAATACCTGACCAGCTGGTACTGAGATAGAGGGTGGTAGAGAAGAGAGTATTAGACTCTCGACTTTGATGGTTGTTGTGAGAACGTTTGCCGTAGGGTCTCCTAAAAGGGTAAGGGTGGTAGGATTTATAGTGATATCTTTTTGCAGTTATGGTAACTTCCGTTGGGGTCGTGATGGGATTTGTCAGGGCGCCGGACAGAATACCTGAGGCACTCAAGAAAAGACCATCTGGAAGAGCTCCTGGACCTGAAGACGGCGTTGTGTAATTTAGTATGTCTCCGGGTTTATTGTCATGAAAATAACTATTCAGGTTGAGATTGTTGGGATTGCCAAGCCAGAATAGTGCAGGAGCAATGGGTAGATTGGTGGTTATGAGGTTCTCCATTGAGAAGCTTTTTATTATCGAACTTATTGAGCCCACATTGGAATCTTGAACGATAACCGTAAAAATCTTGTTGGCATCACTGATAGGGGTAGGCTGAGTAATACCATTTGGACTTATTAAACCATCTGGACTTAAAGATAACCCTGATGGAAGTGATGATCCTATAGGCAGTGAATAAGTGAGATGTCCACCAGTTTGACTATTGTCTATAAGGTATTTACTAAGATCGAGATGCGTTGGACTGCCGATCCATATCGGTTGCGTTGTTGGCGGTAGAGTAGAAGTGATCAATGGCTGAAAAGTAAAGGGTATAGTAAGAGAATTTGATTGCACATTGCTGTTAAATCGAACGCCAGTTAGGGTGTTTGCTATCGAGGGGTCTTGGACCATGATATTAACTGTCACTGGACTGGAGAAAGAATTTGTAAGGGCACCAGAAATAAGACCTGACGTTGGATTTAAAGAAAAGCCTGCAGGAAGCGACCCACTAGTGATTGAATACTTTAACGAGTCACCAGCTAATTCAGCGGTAAAATACTTGTTAAGGTTGTTAAGAGGGTTTGATGGGCCAAAGATCTGTGACTGCCCTGACCAAAGCGGTAGTGAGATTGGGTTTTGTGGCAAAGTAGAAGTTATCAGAGGTTCGATTGACAAGATTTGTTGTAAGGAACCAAGAAGACTGGAATCTGTCGCGGTGATGGTGATTGAACTTACATGTGACGATGTTTTGATGGTTCCCGAAATAATACCCGTTATTGGATTCAAGGAAAGACCAGCTGGAAGTGACCCGATGATGGTTGCATTGGGATAAGTTAGAGTATCCCCTGGTTTATTATCATGAAAATAGTTGTTAAGATTAAGCGAAAATGGAGTGTTAAACTGTACAACTTGGGCGGAATTAGGAATGGTCTTGAAAGAGATTAAAGGGTTGATGGAAAGAGTCTCTGTGAGCGTATTAACAGTATCGGTCGCCTGAATGGTGACGGGTGTTGTGGTTGTGATTGGGAGTATGTCACCAGTAAGCACACCAGTGGTGGGGTTAAAATGGAAGAATGGTGCACCGTTAGTTAGGCTGTACGTTAAAGAATTGCCTGCATTGTCCGTAAAGTAATGACTAAGATTAAGCGAAAATGACGAGTCACTCCACAGTAGGGACGTAAGGGGTGGTGCAGAATAAGCAATTGTCGGTAGAATGGAAAACGTCTCAGCAAGGGAGCTTCCAGCGATACGATCAGTTGCGGTAACCGTGATGGTGTTTTGGGTTATAAAAGGAGAGGTAAGCGTGCCAGAAATAATCCCCGTGCTGGTATTTAAGGCAAGGCCACTAGGAAGAAACCCATTGGTTATTGAATAAGTTAAGGTATTCCCAAAATTATCAGCAAAACCAAAATGACCTAAGTTATGGGGTGCATTGTATGCAGCATTAAGATTTAAGGAAAAGACCTGACCAATCTTAGGTATTTCAGCAAGGACGGGTGGAGCAGTATAGGTGATGGCCTTGTTAAAGGAGATTGTCTCAGCCACAGAGCTAGGGCTAGCACCAGCACCATCGGTCGCCGTTATGGTGATGTTAGTTGGGGTTGTAATCTGTGAGTGGGTCGATGGCGCAGAAATAATTCCCGTATTTGAATTAATTGTAAAACCGGTTGGAAGTCCTGAGGCTGTATAAGTTAGGGAGTGCCCAGCGTTATCAGTAAAGCCGGTATTTAAGGAAAATGCTTGATTGACGATCGGTGCAAAAGTCAACGGTGCAGAGTATGAGATCAACGGTGTCAGGGTAATGGTTTCTGTAATAGTGGATGAGGTGTTGGGCCCAAGGATGGTATTATCTGTAGCCTTTACTGTAACAGTCGTGGTGCCTTGGCTTGCAAAAGCTGGATTAAGTGTTCCAGAAATAACGCCTGTTGCTGAGTTCAATGAAAATCCAGTAGGCAGCCCTTGCGCAGTATAAGTTAAACTATGTCCAACTTCACCATTGTCCGTAAATCCAGCGCCGTTGGGTATGGCATTAAGGTTTAGATTCAGGCTAGTTATGGGTGCGGGAGTAGGTATAGTAGAATAGCCAATCAGAGGTTTAAGGGTAATTGCTTCATCAAGGGCATAGTCTTGTTGTCCACCTGAAAATGTTTCAAGACTATCTTTAACGTCCACAAATACGGTGCCGCCGCCTGAGGTTGCGAAAAGTTGTGCATTGGAAATAAAAACCTGGCCAGTATATGTTCCATCATTATTTTGCCCCAAGGAAAGGCCACTAGGAAGACCGACAGTACCAAATTGTGGGTAAGTTAGTGTATGCCCAAGAGTATCATGAAAATAATTATTAAAATTAAGCGCAGGGGCATTAGAAGGGGTAGCGGGAACAACGAGAGGAGAGGGATCAGTAAAGGTGATTATTGGTATAAGGTTAATAATTTCTTGAACGCTATATCCAGAGGTATCTGTAGCCGTTACGTTTATAGGTATGGGCGTAGGATTTACAAAATTTCCTGGGATGGTGTTTAGGAAAATCACCCCTGTTGTTGAATTATAGGAAAGAGCCGAAGGAAGAACAGTAACTGAATAAGTTAAATTATGTCCGGCGCTCCCGTTGTCCGTAAAATAACTACTAAGAGTAAGACCATCGGTAACTGGTGTAGGATTAAGGACAAGATTAGGATTAAAGGCAATTAGTGGTTTAAGCTGGATGGTTTCCTGAAGACTTTCTCCTGCTCCTGGAGTGCCATCTGTTGCTATTACGGTTATGGATGGAGTACCTGAAGTTGCGAAAGCGTTAGCGTTGGTTGTAGTAAAAGTACCATCCGAGTTTAAGGTAAGCCCCGTAGGAAGAGCCCCAACTGGTGAATAGGTTAGATTATGACCAGCATTATCTGTGAAGTAACTGTTGAGATTAAGAGTAGGGGTAACCGCTACAGGTCCAGGAGGCGCAGTAAAGGATAATGTAACGGGTGTCAGGGTAATGTTTTCTGCAAGGGTTAGTCCAGGCATATCATGATCTGAAGCGATGATCGTGACAACTGTCGGACCTTGGGTTGCAAAGGCGGCGCTCAAATTTCCAGAAATGACGCCAGTATTATTGTTGATTGCAAGGCCCGTTGGCAGTCCCAATGCAGTATAACTTAGCCCATCACCAGGAGCGACAGTAAAGGAATGGCCAATATCAAGTGAAAATCCCTGGCCGACAAATTCACTGGCGGCAGATGGTGCGGTATAAGTAATTGGTGGGGTAAAGGTAATGTTTTCTGAAAGACCAGATCCTGGGACGAGGGTATCTGTTGCTGTTATGGTTACCTGTGCAGCTCCTGAGCTTGCGAAAGCTTGTGTAAAACTCCCCGAGATAACACCCGTTGCTGTATTTAGAGAAAGTCCAACGGGAAGTGTTCCTGATGTTATTGAATACGTTAGAGGATCTGATGAAATAATATTGGTAAACCCAAAACTCCCTCCATTGGTCGCAGCATTAAGATTAAGAGAAAATGATTGACCAACAACTTCACTGGCGGGAGTTGGCGCGGTATAAGTGACCAGTTGCTGCGCGGTAAGCGGTGTAAGGGTAATGATTTCTTGAAGAGGGGCGCCACTTTCTGCAGCATCTGTCGCAGTTATGGTAACAAGGGTAGC
>Ga0206969_1273_pt1 | contig 10791 bp, 2 predicted proteins | sample Alteio_BWOrgHeat_87_FD_153256 | JGI IMG/M metagenome (GOLD analysis project Ga0206969, IMG submission 153256) | Enriched cells from forest soil in Barre Woods Harvard Forest LTER site, Petersham, Massachusetts, United States -... | ecosystem: Environmental > Terrestrial > Soil > Temperate forest > O... | reverse complement strand
AATTAAGGATTTTAAATTATACTGATAATCAGGAAAATAAACAATCTATTATAAAGGAAACTTCAAGTTCAGGTTTCCAGCCTGATCCCAGTGAATTGCCTGGCCCAAAAATCACCAGGGAGCAATTGATTATTTTATCCTCTGGAAAAATTTCCACCATTTTTGGCCCACTATTTGAACAACAGGATAAATATGATATTCAGGTCAGAATGCCTGAACCACCATTGTTACTTTGCGACAGGGTAACAGGAATAAAAGCCGATCCTGGAACCATGGGACTGGGAACGATCTGGACAGAAACCGACGTAAAAACCGATAGCTGGTACCTGCACAATAACCGGATGCCACCCGGCATATTTATTGAAGCCGGTCAGGCCGATCTGTTGCTGATTTCCTACCTGGGGATTGATTTTCAAAACAAGGGTGAAAGGGTTTACCGTTTGCTTGGCTGCGAATTGACTTTTTATGACGAACTACCGGCACCCGGCGATACTTTAAAATATGATATCCATGTAGATGGGTATGCAAAATCGGGTGACACTACCCTGTTTTTCTTTCGTTATGATTGTCATATCAATGGGAAATTGAGGATATCAGTGCGAAGCGGCCAGGCGGGATTCTTTACGGCCAGGGAACTGGAAGAATCAAAAGGTGTAATTTGGGATCCCTTAACTGCGGCATATAGCCCTGAAAGTATTACAAAATTCGAAAACGCAACCCGGAAGAAAGCATTCTCCTTTGCCGAAATAGAAGCCTACACAGCAGGCGATATGGTAACCTGTTTCGGCAAGGAACTGGAGTGGACCCTAACCCATACAAGAACGCCACGATCGCAAGGGGGCTACCAGAATTTCATTTGCTAATTTTGTAAACTGTTCCAGGCCAGTATATTGGCTTTCCAGGTAAAGCTCATGGGCTTCAAGCATTATATTGTGTTGCAGACCAATTAAATCAATGATTTCATTGCCTGAATTATTTGACGTTTCTGAGGTATTTGGTATTGCTTCTTCATAAATAGCATTAGGTAGTTCTACTTCCACTGAAGATAAGACAGACGGCATATCATTTGGCAAATCTTGTTGGATATGAGCCGTCTTCCTGGTTCGTTTTGTAATCGCTATTTGTATGTCCTCATCGATGTCCGAAAGCGTATTAAAAGAATCACTCCTGTCTGACAAATTCATATTGTTCACGTCTTTTATTTTATTGGTAATTTCGGTCATATGCATTGGGAAGCTCATTTCTATTCCGGTAACCTTTTCAGCCTCAGTTTTGTTGCAAATTGAGCTGAGATTGACTGGGATTCCGGCAGCCCACAATTCAATAGCGCCTTTCAATGCTTCATTCAGGCTCACTTGCCCTGTCCTGTCTAAAGCCACACCAAGAAATTCCCTGCCTTTAAGTATTTCCTTTATAGAAGTTGTAAGGCTGTTGCGGGGGCCGTGTTCTACAAAAATCCTGATACCATCATTCCAGGCTTTTTCAATGATCTTAGGAAAGTCAATTGTTTGAATAGCTTGCCCCGTTAGCGCATCCGCAACTGTTTCTGTTGTTGGGATATACGTGCCATCAAGGTAATTAGAATAAAACTTTATTTCTGGTTGGCTTTTTACTTTCCTGGTATGAATTTCTCTCCATTGTTGCTCAAAAGGTATAACCGCCGGACAATGGACTGCTATGTCATGGCACAACTTCATGGCCCTGGTACGTCCTATTTTGTCCAGTATAATGTTAGATGATTGTTTGTCCCCGCCGATGACGCAATCATTTTGGGTATTTACTATAGTCAGATATACTTTGTCTATATTTTCTATTTCATTTACAACATCTGTCAGCGGCGCCAGGATCCGCCAATTTTCCCATTCTACCTGGTCCTTTTCATCCAGTTTCCAATACTCTTTGATTGCATTGAAGTCCACTCCTAATGCCGAGGTATAAAGTGCGCTATCATTTATTTCATTAAAAAGGGCGTCCATGTCATTCCAAATGCCGAAAGCAAACATGGAATTGGTTTCCCCTGATGATAATCCGATTGCCGCTACAGGTTTTATTCCCAAAACATCCCGAGTAAACTGGGCATGCAACTGGCAAATCAGGGAAGAACCGGCTAATTGATAAAAGGGTAAACTGGCTTTTCCCGATTCAGTTTCAAAAATCCAATCACCTGCAAAGGATGGTTTTTTGCAATATCCATGCAATCCACCTACAAGCCCGGGAAATTCAACCAGGAGGTCTCGCCCCATTTGGGGATATGCTGAAGCTGCACCTGTAAAAACAAATGCAATTTCACCCGTCATCTGTTGGTCCTGGTAATGAATAAACGGAGTGAGCCACCCCTTATTAATTAAACCATTTTGCAATAACTGAACAGCCTGATCTCTGTATTTTGCTAAGTTCTCATTGGAAGAAAGGATCCCTAAACGGTGTTTCCCATCCTGGGAATATTCATTCGCGGCTATTGAATTTAATAATTCATCTATTGAAGTTCCTGAATAGCAATGAATATTGACGTGCCCTAATGCCCTCGTAGTGACGCTTATTGGTTCAGAATTAATATTTATAGAACTTGTTACCCCAAATACAGACTGATAATTTACCTTGTAAGTAAAACCACCCGCATTTTCTAAAATAGGTACGATTCCCGTTTTACTTTCATTTACCTGTAACCGGTTCCTTGTCATTAATAGGGCAGTAGCGATATGCGCTAAACCGGACGCTGCATGAGCATACCCAAAATTTGAAATAGAAAATTCCTGGTCAGATAAGAATATATCTTCCCGTTCCTCCGACTCATCAATAGTGGCAAATATGGTGTCTTTGTCCAGAATAGCCTGTTCATAGCTTTTTATCGCTATTACAATTGCCGCATTTGTCAGGTTAGGTTTCGAGCCTGAAACCTCTGCCAATGTAATCCCGTTTACGAATTCATCTGAAATATCCACAGCGCCCACCAAAGCGCCAGTAATTTCTCCATTTCTGATCGCATTAATGGCTATATCCAGGGCTTTATATCCTGAAAGCTCCTCTGCCGATATAGTGAAACCCTGCCCGGAAAAGTCAAAATTATTATTTATCCGGTTGGCGGGAATATTGGGCATGGTGCCCAAAACGACTGGCGCACTTATAACCGGACTTATTTTTTCTTCAAGGTACTGAAGATCATATACATCATTTTTTATTCCTCCTTTTTCCAACAATTCGCTGACCCTATGTCTGAAAAGGTACCTGTTAATTTCCGCATCAACACCCATACCAATAAAAACCCCTGTTGTTTCCTTGTCCAGTTTTATACCTTGGTCCAAAAGGTTTTGCGTTGTATCCAGCATCAATATTTGCTGACTTAATGCATATTTTAAATCATTGGGCGGAGATTTTATTTTTTTAATATCTAATGAAATTGAATCTTTTGATTTTCCTGATGTGTTTTCTCCTGTTAAACAGGACAAATACGCTGATTTGTTTTCAAATTTATCTGATTGTAATTCGATGCCAATAATAGCTATTTTCTTTTTAATTTTATCTATATGGGCCGAATCGTAACTTGTTTTCGGGTTCCATTCTTCAATTAATACATGGGCGTTATTGCCCCCGAATCCAAAATTGCTGATAGCGGCTATCCTGTTTTTATTTTCGCTTTCCCATTTCATGGGTACATCCGTGACATTAAAATTGCTATTGAGTAACCCGGTATTTAATGGAAATGCATTCGGGGCAGGAGGTAAAATTTTATGATGAAATGCATTTGTAATTTTAATGACGCCGCCTATTCCCGAAGCTGTAATGGAATGACCAATGTTTCCCTTCAATGAGCTTAGGTGAATAGGGTTGGTATTTCCATACACCTCCTGCATACTTTTGATCTCAACAGAATCTCCCCCGGATGTACCAGTGGCGTGGCATTCTATATAACCTACGTCTTGTGGATGGAGACCTGAAGATGCCAGTGCCTTTTTCATGCTTCTTACCTGCCCGGCTTGAGAGGGCGATAAAAATCCACCTTGTTTACCGTCATTTGATATACCAATTCCTCTTATCACACCAAGAATAGTATCATTATCTTTTATGGCATCCTTCAATCTTTTTATAGCAATAAACCCGGCGCCTTCTGAAGGTATAAGACCATCGGCATCATTGTTGAAAGGCCGGGACTGTCCAGAAGGACTTAACGCATTTAATGCTGTAAATCCTACATGAAGAAATAACTGATCTGAGGCGCATACCCCACCAATTAGCATCATGTCTTCGTCGCCCGAACTCAATTTATCACAACCGGATTTTAATGCATATAATGAAGATGCGCAGGCCGCATCCAATGCATAAGCATCACCTTTGAGTCCGAGCGCCTTAGCAGTAAGGATGGCAGGCAGGCCAGACATAAAGCGGTTTATAGATTTTACCGTCTCAGCCGGATTTTTCCAATCCGGGAATAGTTTATTCAAGTATGTTTCTTCATAGTAGCGGCTAAATGAAGCTGTAGGATACGAAAGGTTTCCCATTATTAAGCCTGTTCTTTTTGCTATTTCATGGCCCAGATACCCTGAATCTTGCAATGCTGCCCTTGCTGCATAAAAACTCCATTTAAAAAGAGGGTCCAATTCTTGAATCTCACCAGGCGATAAATCAAAACCCTCCGTTTTAAAACGCTGATCAAATTCTTTAATGTAGCCGCCCAGATTATTCCATGCTTTGTTTGATGTAGATGTTTCACCCTGCCCCGCAATTACATTGTTCATGTCAACTCTCCAGGCATTCGTTTCTGCAGGGCCGATATTTACTTTATTTTCGAATACCATCTGCCACAGATCTTCAGGAGTTAAACACCCCGGAAAAACACACCCCTGACCGATAATTGCGATTGGCTCAAACATTGTATTAAAATAATTAATTAACTCGATATAAATACATTCTAACACCTGTCATTTGAGCAAGTATTTGGTCTTTATTATTTTTAAAGTTTATATCCCATACCGAGTCTCTTTGAGTTTTCTTTTTTAATATCAGTTCGCAAGTCATTTCATAGGCGAGCTTTGATTCATAAATTACAAGTTTATCAAAACCCATTGGAAGAGACGAAATATTTCCTGTCCATTTTGCCATGGCCAAATTTGCCATTTGAACTCCACCGTCCAGTAAGAACATATCTGACGCCCAAACAGGATCTTCTGAAAGAAGCGGGTTGACAATTTTCAAGAATCCCTGGCATCCTTCAGGGGATATTCCTGTTAATTTTTCGACAACCTGGAAATCCGGACCATGAAATAATTGGGTATTATAAATTTGTTTTTTCCCCCATGACCATTGTTTTAAATCTTTTAATATTGGAGAATATTGCGGGGTGCTTAGTTTATTACCTGATAAATTTATTGAGGCACTATAATAAACATGGCTTTTTTCGTTTTTAATCTTAATATTTAAACTTACAATTTCCTCTTTTTCTTCGATGTTAAAAACAAAATAAAGAACATCTCCATTCGTTTCGAAGTTCTCCAATTGAATACCTTTCAAAACTTTCATGTTTTCAACATCAATGACGTTTAGTGCTGGGAATAAAATTTTAGCCAATCTCAAACACCATTCATTTGCCATCATCATAGGAACTACAACTCTTCCCTCTATCATATGATCTATCAGAAAACCATTGTTATGTCGATGCACCCACATCGAGTATGTATTCTTTTCATCTGTCGTCTTTTCATGCCCCCATTTTTTGAAAGTGCCACCAACAACTATTTCAACTTCCTCAAAAGAACTATCTTCCATTTCATCTGCAAACATTTCAGCGCCTACCTTTAAGGGGATCAGGGCAACTCCCAAAGACTCGAAATGTTTTTTCAATTCCGATGATACCATACCGCCTTCCCAGGGCCCCCAGTTTATAGATTTCACCAAACAAGTGTTCTTTCTTTTCTTTTGTTCAGCCCGGCAGACTTTGTTTAAAACTTCGTTTGCCATGGCATAATCCACCTGCCCCTTATTCCCCAGTCTTGCGGCAACAGAAGAAAAGCAGCAAATGTGCGACAGGTCATCTATTGCAGTAGCTGCCAGTAAATTTTGAAACCCGGTTATTTTTGTATTAAATACTTTATTAAATTGTTCTTCTGTTTTCTCATGGATCCATTTATCTGCCAATACTCCGGCTGCGTGTATCAATCCACTGATATGGCCAAAATCATTTCTTATATTATTTACAGCGGCAATAACATCTTCTTTAATCAAGATATCTACTGCCAGATATTTTACCCTTGCCCCACTTTCAGTTAAAATCCTTATGTTTTCAACTATTTCCCTGTTACCGAGGATATTTGAAACGATTTTGCTGATTTCAATCGGTTTTAGCTTAATACCATCTTTAACAGCCTGAACATAAACAGCGTTTTTCAATTCTGCTTCAGTTTTGTAAGAGGTCAGGTAATCTGGTTCCTGTTCCAGTTTTGTCCTTCCCAATATCCCTATGTTCAATTTTTTTCGCTCTGTCAGTGCGATGAGGCAATCGGCGGTTACCCCTTTGGCACCACCGCTTACAACAATTGTATCGCCATTTTGCAGGCCATTGGTTTGATGTTTTATCTCTGAGGCTTTTGGTGTCAATTGAAAGAGCTTACCTTCCGCATCAATTTCAATTTCTGTACTTAGGCCGCCGGAAGTTATTGCTCCAAAAAGTTCAAGAGCAATTGTTGACGGATCTTTTTTGTAACAATCAATATTTACGGACTGCACATTCGCTGCAGGCCATTCAAGCTGTGCCGTCTTTGCCAAAGCGCTGATACCGCCTGACCATGCCCTGCCATATAAAGATTCATGTCCTAATCCACTGTCAAATGCAAGCAGGAAAGATCCTTCCCCCTCAAATAAATTTTTTGCACAGGTTTTTGCCATCAGGAATGAATCTCTATTTGCTTCAGTTATTTGTTCTAGTGTATTATTTTCAAATTTATTAAGCCCTCTTAAATTGATAACATGGGTTGGGTTTTCAGGCAAGTCATTTACAAGTTCAGTCTCAATAGATATGGTATTAAATAACTTATTTAGCTCCGGTCCTATTCCCCTGTCATCCTCGATCAAATAGATTTTTGGGGCCTTTTTCCAGGTAATATTAGTGAACCCTTTATCCGAAATCAATTCCCGTGTAGTAATATATCTTACTATATCAGAACTGGGGAGGGCTTTTTTTTTTGAGTTGGGATCCCTTCTGCCTGATGGAATTCTTTAGAAAACAGAAGGATTTCTCCCAAAGTATTCATTGCTGCCAGCCGGGCGTTATCTGCATTCTTTAAAGTAGGATATTTCTCCTGGAGCGCCGATAATATTTCTACTCTTTTAATGGAATCAATTCCTAAACCAGATTCCAGATCAGTATCCAGTTCCAGTATTTCTTTGGGATACCCGGTCTTATCGGCTACAATTTCAAGGAGTAAATTTTCAAATTCTTCAAGATTTGGTGAAGAAATATCTGCGGCCACATTAATTGATATTTCGCCGCCAGGTTTTTTCCCATTCACTTCCGGTAAATTGCCTGGTGCATTTTCTTTAGCAAATGATAAAATTTCACTAAGGGTATTCATGGCCGCCAATCTTGCAGTATTTACTTCTTTTAAAACCGGAAAAGCTTCCTGCAAAGCAGATAGGATTTCAACTCTTTTTATTGAATCTATGCCTAACCCTGATTCAAGATCAGTATCCAGATCCAGAATTTCTTTTGGGTATCCTGTTTTTTCGGATACAATATTCAGTAATGTATCTTCAAAATCTAATATTTCAGTTTTTACAGGACCCTTCTGTTTCATCACAGGCTCTGGCCTGGCAATGACCTGTGTTTCCTGAATTACTTTCTTTTCCTCCGTTATTTGTGCAGGTCTGGCATGGCCATTGCTTTTTGCGTCTATTGGAACTGAAGAAACATATGGCTGAACCTGCGGTTCATAGACTAAAGATTGTCCATTTTCTTTGGCAACACTCACTGGTTTAGAAATAATATTGTCATACCGATTGCTGTGCATATTGCCCAGTTGCTGAAAAGCGGTTTGGGAGGTTTCAAGGAATAATTGATGACTCCTCGACAGGGTTTCCTGGAAAGCCTTCTGTGCCTCAAGGGTATTTCTTTGAATTTCCTGGAATGTATCCAGTAATTTGTTATTTACTTGATTCATTTTATGATCTTGTATTGTTTTATTATTATTAAGCGAATTATTCAAAATGGATGAAATTGTTGCTTTGTTTGAGCTCTGTTGGATATTAGTTGGGAAACTTTGGGGTTTATTTGAAATTGACGACTGAGTTTCAGTTAAAACAGTGTCAATATTATTTTGCTCCTTAATTTTTTCAGCCGGGATATATAATCTCGAATCACTTTCTTTCGCATCAGGATTTGGCTTAGGCAAATTTTTGAACCCACCAACAGGTGGATAGGGCCTACCATAATTGCAGCCGTTTATTTTTACTGTTGCAATGGAAGGCTTTTTTTCCACGACTGTTTTCTTGGTTTCATCCAAATCCTTCCAGATCTCACTGAATGTAATAGGAACGCCTGCAACTGCAAGCTGGCCAAGTGCGCACCAAAAAGCATCCTTGCTATGCATCTTTTTGCCGCCATCCATATGAACGGCAACATGGGGGCTATCTTCCAAAATATCGTTTACAAATTTCGACAAAGTTTTGCCTGGCCCTACTTCAATAAATTTCCTGATCCCCGCCTTGTACATAGACTGGATTTTTGCCACAAACTGCACCGTTGAGGCAAGCTGTTCTGCTAATGAGCCGGCATAATCAAGATCATTTTCCGGGTATGGCTGTCCGGTTATGTTGGAATAGACAGGTAATTCTGACTTGCCAAATGTTATTCCTTTAAGATAGTCTTCAAATTTGCCGGAGCTTCCCGATACCAGTGAGGAATGAAACGCAGTAGATACATTCAGTCTCTTATGGTGCAGCCCTGTTTTCGCAATCTCAATTTCTGCCTTTTCAATCGCAGTAAGAGTGCCGGTTATAACCGTTTGTTTTGGACTGTTAATGTTTGCGATCTCTACTTTATCATCAACTTTTGCCAATATAGCCTCAATCTCTTTAAGGTCGCCAAAAACCGCAGTCATTGCTCCTTGTTCGCCAGCGGCCGCGGCAGCCATGAGTTCACCTCTTTTCCTCGAAATCAATAAAAGATCCTCTTCGTTTGTAATAACACCGGCAACAAATAAGGCGACCAATTCTCCGTAACTATGGCCACCAACCACATTTGGTTTAACGTTTAACTTTGATAATAAATTGAAATGAGAAAGGGCTATGGCTCCAATTGCAGGTTGGGCCCATTCTGTTTTCAGGAGTGTGGCTGTTTGCGCATCCAGTCCCTGCTGATCAAACACAGGTACCGGAAATACAATTTCATTCAAAAATTTATTTTTATCCAAGGCCAATCCAGATGCCTTGTTCCAGGGGATTAAAGCTTCGTCATATTGCATTACCAGTTCCATGCCCATATTTACATACTGGCTACCTTGTCCGGAAAAGAGAAATGCTATCCCGCCCTCAATCCGGTCTTCTGAGTAATAGGTATTGTGATTAATTTCAATCCTGGTGACATTTTTATTTAATTCAGATATTGTGTCTTCTATTTTTTTGAATATGTCGATTGTTGATGTGCCAAGAACAGCAAGGCGGCAGGAATTGGTAGGGTCGAATTCAGCCTGAGCGGTTTTCGCCAGTTGAACTAAATCTGTTTCCTTTTCCGATGTTAGAACTTTTGTAATCTTTTCAATTAGATCGCTTTTGCTGTTCGCTGAAAATAAGACCAATTCCAGCCCCTTCATGTATAGCCTCTTTGGCCTACGCTCTTTTTTATCATAAGATTCCATTACCACATGAAAATTGGTTCCTCCAAAACCCATTGAGCTTACACCGGCTTTAAGGGTTGTTGTTTCTTTATGTATCCATGGCCTGGCTTTGGTATTCAGGTAAAAAGGGCTGTCTTCCAAATGCAATTTTGGGTTAGGTTTTTTTACTTTAAGGGTAGGAGGCAAAATTGAATTATTCAATGCCATAACGACCTTTAGCATACTTGCAGCCCCGGCAGCAGATTTTGTATGGCCTATCATTGACTTTACAGATCCAAGAGCACAATGCTGTTGCCTGCCATCCGCTCCAAATGCTAATCTCAATCCGTTAAATTCAGCATAGTCACCAGCCATAGTGCCCGTGCCATGAGCTTCTATTAGTTCTACTTCGCCGGTAGATATACCTGCATATTCATAAGCTCTGCTAATGGCAATGGATTGTCCGTTTGAATCAGGAGCATAAATGCTGCCTGATTTTCCGTCTGAAGAACTGCCGATAGACGATATTACTGCATATATCTTATCGCCATCCCTTTCCGCATCTTCGAGTCTTTTTAAAGTCATCATGGCTATGGCCTCGCCTAAAACAGTACCATCTCCGGCGTCAGAAAATGGCTTGCAATCTTCGGATGGCGAAAGAGCTGTAGTCTTGCTGAAGCACATGAACATGAAAATATCATTAAGGGCGTCAGCCCCGCCTGTTATGACCATGTCGGTGGTTCCCAACTGCAATTCCTGTACTGCCATTTTCACTGCTGCCAGGCTACTCGCACAAGCAGCGTCAAGTACACAATTGGTACCCTTTAGGTCGAACCGGTTGGCTATCCTTCCTGAAACTACATTCCCAAGCAGGCCGGGAAAAGTATTCTCATTCCATTTAGTATAACATTTGCCCTGGTCTTCTATGATGGCCTGGATCTTTGTTTCAGGTAGCCCCTGTTTTCTCATGGCAAATACCCATTCAGGAGTA
>Ga0206969_1272_pt1 | contig 10877 bp, 12 predicted proteins | sample Alteio_BWOrgHeat_87_FD_153256 | JGI IMG/M metagenome (GOLD analysis project Ga0206969, IMG submission 153256) | Enriched cells from forest soil in Barre Woods Harvard Forest LTER site, Petersham, Massachusetts, United States -... | ecosystem: Environmental > Terrestrial > Soil > Temperate forest >... | reverse complement strand
CAGAACAAGAACTGCATTATCTCGTTTTATTCATCACCGGTAAATTTTATGCTTATGGCGCTATCAATCAAACAGCCGCTTCCGGAGTCAGGCCCGGAAAAAAAACACTGTAACATTCATCGCACTTGGTTTTTGAATTAGTCCGAAAATATTTAGTAAGCTAAAAACTCAATGCTTTTTTATGAAACGCATACAAACAATTATCGCTATTGGCGTAACACTGATTACTGTCCAATTAATGCAAGACAAGGCAAGCGCACAAGTTGTGACGCCATCCATCACAGACAACAACTGGGTCACCGGCGCATCGGTAACCCATGGTCTCAACACCGCCCTTATTGATTATGGTGTCACAGACCAATCACAGCGTTATGGCCAGCTCGGTGCCTGCGCATACGGCGGGGGGGGGGTATCGTGGTTACTGATTTTGGCTCCGGTAATACCGTGAATATCAGTTACCCTGTAACGGGTAGCGTACTTATGGCGTCAACACCCGATGTTATTATCGGCAATAAGATCGGTTCGGTTGTAGATTTCATTATGGCCGTTGTTTTCATAGACAACAGCGGCAATGTGGATATAGATTATTTCGATATTAATTTTCCGGGGGCTATGCCCGGCGCGTTTACGGTTACCTACAATTCGAGCCAGACATTATATACCGCGCCGCCCAGCATTATATGCTATACGGTGCATGTAGACGTGGTGGCACAAAGCTCTGCGCTTACCTCTATTTCCCTGCCGCTCTGCGATAAGTTTTTTGTAACATGGGACGTGGAAACGGCCACCGTACATAGCAGTTACGGTAGTTTAAGTGCATACGATGCCTTGCTTTCCGGCCCGGTAAACTTTATATGTAGCGACGGCTGGAAACCCGATGTGGCCGGAATAGAAAGATCGGTTGGTGGTTCACCGCATCTTATAGGATGTTTGAGCTTTATTGAAACCTGCTATGAATATTTATATTACCAGGAGTGGGACGTAACGGCAAGCACCATATCCTCGTGCAGTATCATTGGAACTGTATCCCCTTTGTCTTGTGCCCCCGGCTTCGACCACCCGCGCATAGACGCAAATGATGACTACGCTACTAATGGCAGTGGCTGCCAGTATAAAGTAGCCTGCGAATATGTGGATCCAGCTACCGGTTATGCTGAAGTAAATACCTATGATGCTACAGGTAGTGCTGGCGTTATTCCTACTTCTTCATATATAGATTTATCTCCACTACCACCTCTTTTGACTTACCCCGCGCCTACTCTGTCGTCTCCTTACTTCCATTATTGCCCCACAGTCGCGTTTGGAGCTAATAACAGTAGCGAGTATATGATTTCCGAATGCACCAATATTCCCGGTGGTTTCGGTGATTTTTTTATGATGGAGCCGCTGGATAATAGTTGTAGTGGCGGCATTGCGCCAGATCCGTCAAGTACGCCGTCGTATTTTGAAGTGGCTAAGCCTTATTCCGTTACGTCTATTAACCACGCGAACTCCATAAGCACGCCTTGCAACAATGTAGGGGATACATCTCTGATGGCCTGGGCGATTACGGGAGCGGGCGGACGGATAAATTATAAAAGGGCTGTATACGATGGGTCGTCCAGCACTGGTTTCAATTACCGCTCATCAAAGCCTACAAATATTACCACACTACCACAGAGTTTGTCCATCTATCCTAATCCGGCAACGAATAGCCTAACGGTAAACAACCCGGCAAGCATAGGCGCGGACAGATACACCATTAAAAATGTACTCGGGCAAATTGTTTTAGACGGCCGCATGAATACCGGCACACAAAGTGTGGATATTGGAACACTTACCGGAGGCAGCTACATCATAAGCCTATACCACGAAGGCAGCCCATGTGGTAACAAGGTGTTTGTAAAAAATTAATCCTTTAATTATGCCGTATGAGATTTGACAACTTTTATAAAGTTGTCAAATCTTTTTACCTAACCCATTTCTTCGCAACAAAATTCATAAACTATCTCAGATGAAAAAAACTATACAGCTTTTTTTGGCTTTCGTATTTGTATTTAATAGCGCCAATGCGCAAATAATCACCACCGTTGCAGGCACCAGCACGGGCACCTTTTTTGTAGATGCTGGAAATGGTGGCCCGGCGACAGACGCGGTGTTGGGTGGCGTACATTCTATAGCTATAAATGACAGCGGCATTTTTATCGGGAGTTTAAATAATACTATCCGTAAAATAAATAGTGCAGGGATTATATTCGCTTTTGCCGGCAACGATACCGCAGGCTTTAGCGGCGATGATGGCCCGGCCACAGCCGCAAAATTAAATGTGCCGGAGGGTATTTGCTTTGACAAAAAGGGAAATACTTACATTGCCGATGCGGGCAATCACCGTGTACGTAAAGTAGATGAAACAGGTATCATCACCACCTTCGCAGGCAATGGCATGCCCGGAACTTTTGTGGGCGGCGGCCCGGCAACGACAGCTGCTATAGGCGGAGTATTTGGAGTCTGCAGTGATGCAGCCGGGAATATATATATATCCGGGAATTTGCACGTATTAAAAGTGGATACATTTGGGGTCATTACCAATTTTGCCGGAAACGGAGCCGGCGGCTTCAGTGGAGATGGTGGACCGGCTACAAATGCGGGTATAGGCCCTATTCAGATTGCGCTTGATGCTTCTGGAAACTTATTCATAGCGGATGGCGGTAGTAACCGTATCAGGAAGATTGATGCTGCTGGTATTATCACCACAGTGGCGGGCTCAAGTGCGGGAGGGACGCCAGCTTACTTAGGTGATGGTGGCCCCGCCACAGCTGCCGGATTGAACTATCCTACTGGCGTATTTCCTGACGATTGTGGCAACGTCTATATATCAGATTGTTACAACAATCGCATCAGGATGGTAAATGACCAGGGCATAATTACTACAATTGCGGGTAACGGGTATGGGGCGGGTACAAGTACCACAGTAACTGGTGGCTTCAGTGGGGACGGCGGACCTGCCACAGCTGCAGAGTTACACGAACCTGCATTCATTTGTATAGACCCACATACGGGCCTGTACATAACGGACGGCTACAACAAGCGTGTACGGTATATACACTACGATAGCTGCAGGAATACTACGGGTGTGCCCTTTGTTTCCACCCCCAAGGAGGAGCTACGCATATATCCTAACCCTGCTACTACAAGCATTACCATTAGCAATCCCACAAGCATAAATGCAGACAGATACAGCATTAAAAATTTGCTTGGGCAAATTGTTTTGGACGGCAGCATGAATAACGGCACACAAAATGTGGATGTAGGCACACTTCCCAGTGGCAGCTACATCGTTAGCTTATATAACGAGGGTAACCCCTGTGGCAATAAAATGTTTGTAAAAAATTAGTCTTGCTAAACAGGATAGTAGATTTGACAACCTTCAAAAGGTTGTCAAATCTGGCACGCACAATACATCTTTTATAAACCGTAGCACCGCGATGCTATATTCCATGCGGTGCATCATGCTCCCCTTCCAACAGCGGCAGGCCGCAATCCGCCGCAATTGCCTTTGCCAGATACCTTCCTTCATCACTGAAAGGCCAGTAGAATAAGGTTTTTACGGGGTGCAGTTTCCGTATTTCGTTAATGGCGTCAATGGTCATTTTCTTAGCCAGTCCTTTTCTTCTGTATTCGGGCAGCACCGTTGCAGAGCAAAGGTAAATACTTTCATATACCATTCCTGGGACCGTTTCTTCATACAATCCGCGCTCCGATATTTCCCGGTTCAGAAAACGCTCCATTACCGCCCGGGTTGTTGGAATAATGAGTATCCACAGCACAGGGCCATCGCCATCTATATATTCCGATAGCGCAGCAGGGTGTATCTCCTGCAACCGCCTTATCACCTGCTCGTTCACGTCCAACTGGTCGGGGTCATTTTTTACATCAAAAAATGAAGTCACCAATTGTATCATCCTGTTGAAATTGTCGGCCATAATTTTCAGAGTTTGGTCCGTGCGTCTTTTACTTCGCCGACAGTTACCGGAGCGCCGCTATTGCCAAAAGAGCTATATACATAGGTGAGTACTGCGGCTATCTCCTCGTCAGAAAGCGTTTGTGCGGGCATGGCATTGTTGAATTTATTGCCGTTCACCACAATGTCGCCGGAGCTTCCTTTTATTACCTGTCCTATGGTCTTCACTTTATCGGCCAGGTAGTCAGATTTTGCAAGCGGGGGGAAACTGTTGGGCAACCCTGCTCCATTGGCCTGGTGGCAGGTAATGCAGGTTCTTTTATAAATAGATTCCCCGCTTTCGGCTGCCGGTTTTGAATCGTTTGCGGCCTGGGGTGGATTGCTGCCGCAACCGGTTGTTACGACCAGCATTAATACTACAAATGACGCTATGCAGATATTCTTCATTATTAGCTTTTTTTCGAAAGATAATGCGGCTTTTTCATTCGTCAATGTAATTGTCTGAATTGTGCATATCACTAATTCGCACATCTTGTCTTTACCTATCCGGGATTAAACTTACCTTTGCGCAAAATTTCAAGCATAGCATGGCATTACAAGCAGGTATAGTGGGTTTGCCCAACGTAGGAAAGTCAACATTGTTTAATGCGGTGAGCAACAGCGCAAAGGCGCAGGCGTCTAATTACCGTTTCTGTACCATAGAACCTAATATAGGCCAGGTGGACGTGCCCGATGAGCGGCTGGCAAAACTCGCCGAATTGGTGCAGCCGCAACGCATTTTACCTACTACCATTGAGTTTGTGGACATTGCCGGCCTTGTAAAGGGCGCCAGCAAGGGCGAAGGGCTGGGCAATAAATTCCTTGCAAACATACGCGAGGTGGATGCCATAGTGCATGTGATCCGCTGCTTTGAAGATGAGAATATACTGCGCGACGAAGGGGCAATAAACCCCATAGGCGATAGAGACATCATAGACACGGAGTTGCAGCTAAAGGACCTGGAAAGTGTGGAGAAGAAGATACAGCGGGTGGAGAAAATGATAAAAACAGGCGATGCCAAGATAAAGCACGCAATGGAGGTGCTACAACTTTGTCAGCGGCATTTGTCGGACGGGAAAAACATCAGGGCCCTGCAACTGGAAGGGGATGACCGCGAAGCTATCGCAGACATATTCCTGCTCACCGACAAGCCGGTGTTGTACGTGGCCAATGTGGACGAAGCAGCCCTGCTGACGGGGAACAAATATTCCGATGCATTGGTAAAAGCAGCTACCGATGAGGGCGCACAGGTGATCGTGATGAATAACTCTATCGAAGCGCAAATATCAGAACTGGAAAGCCTGGAGGATAAAGAGCTGTTCTTTGCCGAATATGGCCTTACAGAGCCCGGCCTTAACCGGTTGATAAGATCGGCATACAAGTTGCTGAACCTTGCTACCTATTTCACTGCAGGCGTTCAGGAAGTGCGTGCCTGGACCATTCACCGGGGTTGGAAAGCCCCGCAGGCGGCGAGTGTGATACATACCGACTTTGAAAAAGGATTTATTAAGGCAGAAGTAATAGCTTACGACGATTTTATTAAGTACAAAAGCGAGGCCGCTTGCCGCGAAAGTGGACGGCTGAGGATAGAAGGAAAAGAATACCTGGTGCAGGATGGCGATGTTATGCACTTCCGGTTTAACGTATAGTGTTAGTGATGAAGATTGTAGCAAAAATCGGTATTTCTCTTTTATTGGTAGCTGGTATCTTATCGCTTGCTGCAATGAATGTCTCCGACAAGGGTGTAAGAAAACAGCCCTCGGTAAAGCTTTCTACAGCAAGAGATGTTATTTCACGAAATAAGCATACTATAGACTCTGCCGTATCGCTTTTAAGGTCGGGCGATGTGGTCTTGCGCACAGGTTTAGGGGCTGATAGTTACCTGCTCTCCCGGTTCAACAGGAAGGATAAGACCTATTCTCATTGTGGTATTGTAATGATGGAGCATGGCTACCCCTTTGTATATCACAGTATAGGCGGGGAAGACAACCCGGACGAACGGCTGAGAAGGGATTCAGCCAACTTTTTTTTCTCACCTGTACATAATACAGGACTGGCTATTGTGCGGTATGATTTCAGTGCAGCCAACGTAAGCGACCTTAAAAACGTGGTTAGCGCTTATTATAGGACACGGCCAAAATTTGATATGAAGTTTGACCTGGCGACAGACGATAAACTGTACTGTGCCGAGTTTGTATATAAAGCCATAAACAAGACAATGTGCGATACCGGTTATATAATCCCAACCTCAGTAATGGGGATGCGTTTTGTCGGTACTGATGATCTGTTTTTTAACAAGCATGCGCACATGATTTTGCGGGCTATTTATAAGTGATGTTGATAAAATAATACTTGTACCTTTGCCGCCAATTTTATATCAATATGAAGAAGTATTTCGTCTTGTTTTCTGCCTTATTATTACTTGCAACATCGCTTGTAAGCTGTAAGAAAAACACCCCTAAGGATGTGGCCACTACCTGGCTGAACGGATTCTGGCATGGCGACTATGAAGCGCCGCAAAAAACATCTACCGAAGATACCAAAAAGCTACTGATGCAATTGCAGCAACTTAGCAATATGACGGCGGATTCTAACAAGGAAGCGCTGAAAAGGATAGTGATAACCGTAAAGGATGTAAAAGAAAACGGCGACAACGCAGTAGTAACATATACGCTCTCTGACATGCCAGATAAAGATCTGAAGCTACCCCTTGTGAAGCAAAATGGCCAATGGCTGTCGGCATTCTCTAAGACCGATGTGGCAGATGGCGAGGCAGGTACAGACCAATCTAATGGCGCCGATACTACCAGCCAGGGGACTTCTCCTGCCGATACCAGTATGACGGATACCATGAAGCATTGATGGCTAAATTATTTCCCGCCGGTTATGGGGTTTGGGGTTTCCGTTGTTTAATTATCTTTATGGCTATATGGCATTAAATTATGTCTGGATAGCGTTTTTCCTCATCGGTTTTGTGGTGGGCATCATCAAGGCATTTGTGCTTGGGCAAACCGGGCTACTTTCCGAGATGATGACCGCGCTATTTGACGCCGCCAAAAATGGTTTTGAGATCTCTATTGGCCTGGCTGGTATCATGTCGCTATGGCTGGGTATTATGAAAATAGGTGAGCGGGCCGGGGTGTTGAGCGTATTCGCAAAATTAGTATCCCCGCTTTTCAAAACACTGTTCAAAGACATACCTAAGGAAAGCCCCGCCTATGGCAGCGTTATTATGAACCTTTCTGCTACCATGCTGGGGCTTGACAATGCTGCTACCCCGCTGGGACTTAAAGCTATGAATGAGCTGCAGGAACTGAACCCTGTAAAAGATACTGCTACCGATGCCCAGGTAATGTTCCTGGTATTGAACACTGCGGGGCTTACACTCATACCCACATCGGTAATAGCCATGCGGCAAACAATAGCGCTGGAGCAGCACGTGCAGAATTTTAACGCGGCCGATATTTTCCTGCCTACGCTTATTGCCACGTTCATTGCCTTTATCTCCGGGATGATAATTGTGGCTATTTCCCAGCGCATCAATCTGTTCCGGCTACCGGTAATATTGTTTGTTTGCGGCTTCGGGGGGCTTATTGCTCTACTTCATTATTCCCTATCCGGTATGCCATCCGATAAAATGAACCAAACGATCGGCGCTATAGGCAGCACCGTTATCTTGTCGGTCATTATCCTGTTTGTGACAGCCGGAATGATAAAACGGCAAAATGTATTTGACAACTTTATAGAGGGCGCTAAAGAGGGCTTTACAGTAGCTGTGCGCATAATACCTTACTTAGTGGCTATGCTGGCGGCTATCAGTGTGTTGCGCTCATCTGGCTGCATGGACTATATCATTGGCGGAATAGCAAAGGTTGTGGCCATGTGTGGCCTGCGCACCGATTTTGTGCCTGCACTACCCGTAGCGCTTATGAAACCACTTAGCGGCAGCGGCGCACGCGGCCTGATGGTGGACGTGATGCGGCATTATGGGGTAGCATCTTTCCAAGGTAAACTGGCAGCCATAATTCAGGGCTCTACCGAAACTACGTTTTACGTCATTGCAGTTTATTTTGGTAGCGTGCAGATAAAGAACACGCGCAATGCCCTGGTATGCGGGCTTATTGCCGACCTTATAGGTCTGGTCGCAGCTATTATAGTAGGGTATATTTTCTTTGCACCCTAACAACTCATTATGGCGCCACACTATATTTTTTGCTTGGTATAGGTTTGTGCATTTATTGAAAAGGGTGTCGGGCAACCACGCGGGCAGCCCTTCAGGGAAAGGTCACTAAGTAAGGAAGTCCGGAGGACTTCAATATGAATAGCCGCCGGTGAAACCGGCGGGAAATGTTGACAAGCGCCAACCCCGCAGGGGTTGAATGTGGCACTGAAAGCGTTATAGTTGCTTAACTTAATGACATTGCCTGCAGGGGCGAAATCTAATAGCGATGGGCATCGCCCATCGAAAGCGCAACGAAAATATGCAACCCTACAGGCCGCTCCCCGCCCCGTTTCTTTGCTGTTTTTTTACTACGCCAGCAATTGTTTTACCATTTCAGATATGGCTTTGCCATCCGTTTTCCCGGCAAGCTGCTTACTGGCCACACCCATTACCTTGCCCATATCGGCAGGCGACTTGGCGCCTACCTGCGCTATGATAGCTGCCACTTCGGCTTTCAACTCGTCAGCAGACATTTGTTTTGGAAGGAATCTTTCTATGATAGCCAGTTCGTCCCTTTCTTTTGAGGCAAGGTCTTCGCGGTTTTGTTTCTCAAATATCTCTAATGAGTCACGGCGCTGCTTGGCCAGTTTTTGCAGCATCTTCAGTTCTGTTGCCTCGTTTATCTCGCCGCTTGCACCTTCTGCCGTTTTTTCTATAATAATCGCTGCTTTAATAGCACGAAGAGTACGCAATGCCGCTTCGTCCTTAGCACGCATTGCGTTCTTCAATTCTTCCATTACTTTTTCTTCGAGAGCCATTTTCAAATAATTTTACCCCAACCCGGATTGGGAAAGTGACTACAAAATAATTAAGAATTCCGGAATTTTATACCTCGCGAGGCTTAATCGGCAACTAAAATTTCACGCAAAGACCGCAAAGGCTCTTGCAAAGCACATTCTGAAAGATAGTCTTCCGCTGCCAAACATAAACGCAAACGAGCGTCTAATGAAAGTTAGTTGCTTGGCGCTGCCTCTACTGCCGCAGTTGCCTTTTTCAGGAAGCTTTTGGCAAATTCCCTTAATTCAGCCGCAAGCTCAGCATTTTTTGTGGCACGCAGATAGGTATCTGCCATGCCATAAAACGTCTGGTAGAAAAAGTCGTTCATTTCGTCCACCATCATTTTGCTTGTCCAAAGATCTATGCGCAGTGCCGACTTTTCTTCACCATCCCACAGGCCCAGTAATATAGCCTTTGCATTCTGCCAGTCGGCAACGCCGCCGTCTGGTGCAGTCCACTGTATGGCTTCCGGCATTTTGTCTTCGGCAAGCTCTATCTGTATATTAATATGCGATTTCATTGCGATTCTTTGTCTTTAGCCAAAAGTACGGCTTATTGAGTAAAAGGTTAATTAGTTAATTGGTTAAGGAATTGCTATTATTGGTTAATTGGGTAAAGGGTTAATTGGTTGAGCAATCTCTATCTATTCCTCCACTTGCGGTTCACGGTTGAGCGGCTTTGTCCATTTGTTCAACTGCTTTATACATGCCGACATATCGCGTGGTATTGGCGCCTCGGCTACGATAGGGGTTCCGTCTTCTTTCACAAACTCAAGGCGGTAAGCGTGCAATGCAAGCCTGCTGAGCAAGGGTTTTTCCTGCTCGTCTTTTTCTGACATGCGGTATTTTCGTTTTATGCCGGATAGCATAAATGGTTCCCCATCGCCATAAAGTTCGTCGCAAACTATGGGGTGCCCTATAGACTGCATATGCACCCTTATCTGGTGTGTGCGCCCGGTATGTATCTGGAATTGCAGCAACGAATATAACGGCCATTGCTCCACCACTTTGTAATCTGTGACCGCCATTTTTCCCTTCCTGTTCACTACCATTTTACCATGTACAGCCGGGTGTTCGGCTATCGGGTTTTCTATGCGGCCTTCGGGTGGTATCACAATACCATTTACCAGCCCTGCATAAAATTTATTCACATCGCGCTCCTGGAAGAGTATCGATAAATACCTGTGAGCCTGCTCATTTTTGGCAAAGCAGATCACTCCGCTCGTATCCCTGTCCAGCCGGTGTACTACCCATACTTTCTGGCCGGTCATAGCCTCCAGTATTTTGTTCAGGCTGGGCAGTGCATGGTCAAACCGGTCTGGGATCACTAATAATCCGGCGGGCTTGTTCACAATAATAAGGTCATCATCTTCATACAGCTTTTCTATCTTCATCAGGCTAATTCATTTTTATATTGTTCCAGGCAGCGGTTTTCTTGCTCCCGCATTATTTTTCGGTCTTTTTCTTTTTTGTCTTTAAACCCGCACAGGTGCAGTGCACCATGAAATATTACCCTGTGCAATTCGTCCGGGTAGGTGGCGCCGAATTTAAGCGCATTTTCCTTTACCCGGTCCACACTTATGTATATCTCGCCCTGCAGTGCGCTTTTATTTTCGCTAAGGTCAAAGGTAATGATGTCTGTATAGGTGTCGTGATCCAGGAAACTTTTATTCATTTCCAGCAGGTAGGCGTCACCGCAAAAGATGTAGGTAAGGCTTGTGGTTTTTACCTCTTTTAAATGACTGAAAACAAGTTCATCTAAAAAGGGAGAAAGCCTGCGCTTATTTTTTAACGCTGACTTTACTTCGTTTTCATAAAATTTTGCAGGCATGAGCGTAAATTGGGGCAAAGATAAAGCTTTATTTTTCAGCGCTCCTTTACCTGATGATGGTGTATGACA
>Ga0206969_1271_pt1 | contig 10912 bp, 6 predicted proteins | sample Alteio_BWOrgHeat_87_FD_153256 | JGI IMG/M metagenome (GOLD analysis project Ga0206969, IMG submission 153256) | Enriched cells from forest soil in Barre Woods Harvard Forest LTER site, Petersham, Massachusetts, United States -... | ecosystem: Environmental > Terrestrial > Soil > Temperate forest > O... | reverse complement strand
CCCAAAACGATCAGCAGTTATGTCACCCATACCGCTAAACTCAGCCAATAATGCATTGGCACCGTTACCCGCATTACCAGTGAATGGAATATCATTCCCTGCGATAGTGGTGATGATGCCCGATGTATTTATTTTACGGACGCGATTATGGAAAGAACTACCCGAAAATTCAGTAGGCCCGTCTGCTATATAGAGATTGCCTGCTGCGTCAAATGTAATTCCAATGGGACCCATTAGTGCGGAAGTAGCGGGACCTCCGTCACCCAAAATGCCACCGCCACCTGCGATCGTACTAATAATTCCCGAAGTGTTTATTTTACGGATGCGGTGATTATTGTTATCTGAAAAATATAGATTCCCGGCAACGTCAACTTTTACATCAAGAGGTTGATCAAGTTCCGCCGCGGTTGCCGGCCCTCCATCGCCACTAAAATCAGCGGAACCATGACCGGCAATGGTGGTGATGATCCCTGCTAAATTCACTTTGAGTATATAGCCGCTACCACAACATTCATACCCCTCAGCTATATATACGTTCCCATGTCCGTCAACCGCTACTCCATTAGGAGTGTTAAGTTCGGCTGATATTGCGGGGCCGCCCTCAACAAACGTGCTGCCGCCTCCTGCAATTGTCGTGATGATTCCGGAGGTATCTACTTTTCGTATCCTGTTATTGTCTTGATCTGCTATATAAATGTTCCCTATGCCATCCATGGTTATACCTGACATAATATCCATACCGGAGGCGTAGTTACTTAGTGTAGCAGCGGTTGCACTACTCCCATCTCCACTAAAACCACTACTGCCAGGAGTTCCGGCGATAATAGTCTTATTCCCTGAAATATCAATTTTATAAACTGCCGAGCCAGAGTAAATATATTTATTTCCTACGCTGTCAAAGATCATGTAGCCTACAGGTATTGTAGCATCGGTGGTGATGATGCCCGTAATCGGGTCCACTACTCGCACGCTACGGCCATCATTAATATATACTTTTCCCAAAGCGTCAACCGCGACAGAATAAGGGCCATTCAGCCGCCCATAAACCTTAGCGGAACTGTCTTCTCCATTACCACCTGCATAGGTACTTATAGTCTGAGCCTGCCCGCTTACTGCCAGCAGCAGGGCAATGAAGGGCATAAGCCATTTGTAGCGTATAGGTTGTTTCATAAACATGGCGTAAAAGGTGAGATATTTTTGTTCTATAAAATTATAGAATTTTTAATGATGGTGGTAAAATAATTGCAAATAATTTCTATTGTGGTAATCGCAATGCGGGAAAAGCCCCATCGAAGCCGTCATTTCGCAGTGGAGCCCGGTTTTTCCACCGGGCGCAACGGAGAAATCTCCCAAGAACTAGCGGTGAAGCCTAATCAAGGCACTACACCCCGCAAAAATCGAAGCCGTCATTTCGCAGAGAAGCCCGGTTTTTCATCGGGCGAAACGGAGAAATCTCCCGAGAACTAGCGGTGAAGCCTAATCAAGGCACCACACCCCGCAAAAATCGAAGCCGTCATTTCGCAGAGAAGCCCGGTTTTTCATCGGGCGAAACGGAGAAATCTCTCACTGGTCGAAGGTGCTCCCTTCGTCCTCACATGCCGAAGCGTCACGCTTCCTAAAAATGCCGCATATCACTTCTGCCCATTCAGCGATATCAAAATAATCAGCTTCATCAACGGTTCAGAAATGTGGATATCTTATCCCCAAAATATTTTTTGCAAAGAATATTCCCTATCCATCATCAGATTGGCATGATTTTATACCATCTTTTATAAACTCTGGTATATAACTAAGATGACGGTCGCTAACGCTTATTTCAAATGCGATGTAACGGGTACAATACTCCCATTTCCACACTCCTGGGAGCACTGTGTTGGCAGTTGCCATGCAACGATGGCTTTACGAGCAGACTGGCAACGACAGCTAACCCGTTGCACAAGAGAACTCGGTTTTAAACATGTACGCTTTCACGGACTCCTTTCAGATGACATGGGTACACTCGTTGATGAAAATGACCAGTTTGTATATTCTTTTTTCAATACCGATCAGATCTGTGACTTCCTGCTTTCTATTGGCATGCGCCCATTCATGGAACTATCGTTCATGCCAACAATTCTATCTTCAGGCCCTGACATAGTTTTCCATTACAAAGGAAATGTCACCCCCCCGAAAGATTATGACCAATGGGAAGTGCTGATAAGCAAACTGGTAGGGCATTGGGTGAATCGGTATGGCGTCGAAGAGGTTAGCCAATGGTTTTTTGAGGTGTGGAACGAACCAAATCTTGACGCATTCTGGAAGGGAACCCAAGACGATTACTTCAAACTATACCGTCATACTGCAAACGCAATTAAAAACACAGACAAGACTTTAAAAGTGGGAGGCCCGGCAACTGCAAATAATGAGTGGATCTCCGATTTTGTGGCTTTTTGCGAAAAAAATGAGTTGCCTTTTGATTTTATTTCCACCCATCACTACCCTACCGATTCCTTCGGAAAGCCGGGAGATGACACTATTACCCAACTATCGGAAAGCAGGCGCAGCGTATTACGGGATGAGGCGCAGCAGGTAAAAGAACAGGCAAAAGGAAAGCCGGTTTACTATACCGAGTGGAGCAGTTCTTCAAATCCATTTGATGAACTTCATGACACGTCCTACGCGGCCGCATTTATTGTTAAAACAGTAATGGAATCAACCGGCATTGTGGATGGCTACAGCTACTGGACCTTCTCTGATATTTTTGAGGAAAATTATTTTTCATCGATACCATTTCATGGAGGGTTCGGACTACTGAACATTTATGGTATCCCAAAACCTGCTTACCGTGCCTTTGAATTACTGCACAGGCTGGGTGATAGTCTGTTGTCAATGGAGGGTAGCCAGGAAAATATAGATATATGGATCTCTCGAAAGGAAAAAGTAATAAATATCCTGATAACGAACTGGGCACTACCCCGCCATCCGGTTAAGACCGAAATGGTAAAAATACAACTAGCTAACGCCGGGATTATAAAGGCCGCGTTCGTGGAGCGCATTGACGACAGTAACGCCAATCCAAGAAAAGCGTGGCAAGATATGGGAAGTCCCGGCAGCCTGACCCCAATGCAGGTATCTGCATTGGAGCTGGCATCATCGCTAATAAAAGAGCCGATTGCGGTTACTTCTGATCCGGACAGGTCCAATATAGAATTGACAATACCGCCACAGGGAATAGCTTTCATAACATTAGAAATAGAATGACCAACTCTTTAAAACATAAGCAACTGGCAGTAGTAAATCCGCAAGGTACAGATGCGGAAATGCTGCAATTGCTCCAACGGGAAACCTTTGAGTACTTCCTCAAAGAGATGAATCCAAAAACCGGGTTGATAGCAGATAAAACAGAACCAGGAGCGCCATCAAGTATAGCGGCAGTGGGTATGGGGCTTAGCAGCTATATCGTTGGCGTGGAACGGGGATACCTGTCCCGCACCGAGGCTGTGAACCGGACACACACCGTTTTGAAATTTCTGTATTTAAGCCACCAGGGGCCGGAAGCGGACGCAACAGGCTACAAAGGATTTTACTACCATTTCCTCGACATGCAAACGGGAAAAAGAGCCTGGCAAAGTGAACTATCAACGGTGGATACGGCCATTCTGTTAGCGGGAGTACTAACCGCGCAAAACTACTTTGATGGTAAGCAAAAAAAGGAAGTCGAGATCAGGGAACTTGCAGATGAATTGTATAAAAGAGTTGACTGGCAATGGGCGCTGAATGGCGGAGATACACTAACTCACGGATGGCAGCCTGAATCAGGCTTTCTCCCCTATCGCTGGGATACTGGCTATAGCGAGGCACATATCCTTTATATATTGGCCTTAGGATCTCCAACGTACCCTATCAAACCCTCGGGCTATAAGAAATGGATAAATACCTTTGAATGTAAGAACATTTATGACCGTGAATATTTATACGCCGGCCCTCTTTTCATTCACCAAATGTCACATATTTGGCTCGACTTTCGGGGCATACACGATGACTTTAATAAAAAAACCGGGATAGACTATTTCGAAAACAGCAGCCGGGCAACCTGTGTGCAGCAAGAGTATGCAATAAAGAACCCATTAGGCTTTGCCCACTATGGCGAAAACGGCTGGGGTTTTACAGCCAGCGATGGGCCAGGGCCATGTGTGGCGGAGGTAAATGGCGTACCTAAAGTGTTTTACAATTATACGGCAAGAGGCGTCCCCTTCGGCCCTGACGATGGCACCATTTCCCCTTGGGCCGTTGTAGCTTCATTGCCTTTCTGTTCTAAGGTCGTGCTAAAAACCATTCGTCATGCAATAGAAAAGCTGGACCTAAAGAAGTATAGCGATTATGGCTTTGATGCAAGTTTTAACCCAACTTATCCTGAAAAGGGAGCTAACCCAAACGGTTGGATCTCGCCGTGGCAATTCGGCTTGAACCAGGGACCCATCATCTTAATGATCGAAAATTACGAGACAGGGCTTATCTGGGCAACGATAAAAAAAAGCCCATACGTTGTTAATGGGCTTCGCAGTGCTGGTTTCACCGGTGGCTGGCTAGACAAGATAAATTAACTATTATGGCAGCTAATTTGCAGCATCAGACGGTTTTGGTTACCGGTGCCAGCTCGGGCATAGGACAGGCAATAGCGATAGCTATGGGAAAGGCTGGTGCAAATGTGATAATCAATTATCATGAAGATGATAAAGCGGCAGATGACACGTTGAGGCAAATAGAAGCATTGGGCGGCACTGGGTTGGTTGTAAAAGCCGATGTTAGTAAAGAGGTCGAAGTCATAGAAATGTTCAACTCGGCCATTAAGAAATTCGGGACGGTGGATATTCTTGTAAACAATGCGGGTATTCAGAAGGACAGCAAGTTTGTTGATATGTCTTTAAAAGATTGGCAGACTGTGATGGATACAAATCTTACCGGGCAATTTTTATGCGCCCGTGAGGCAGCGAGGGAGTTTTGCAGGCGGGGGCTTGTTGGAGAAAGGTCTGTGGCAGCTGGTAAAATAATTTTTATCAGCTCGGTGCATAACATTGTTCCCTGGGCTGGCCATGCCAATTACACTGCCTCCAAAGGCGGCGAGACCATGCTGATGAAAACCATGGCACAGGAACTGGCACCACAAAAAATAAGGGTAAACAGCATTGCCCCCGGGGCAATAAAAACAGACATAAACAAAAAGGTATGGTCTGATCCCCAACAGGCTGCGGAGCTATTGCGCCTTATCCCTTACCAGCGGATCGGCGAACCGGATGATGTGGCGAAAGTGGCGGCATGGCTGGCATCTGACGAAGCGGATTACATAACGGGCACCACAATTTATGTGGATGGCGGTATGACCCTATACCCCGAATTTGCCCACGGCGGATAAGCCAATTTATAAAAACAACCCTGGCACTTCCGGTATTTTCACCCGGCCTGTTCCGTGGTGCGATTTTTGTCTCTATACCAGCAATAACTATTTCAAGAAACAACCACTACAATCATGGCTAAGACAACCAGCGACTACTTAATAAGCCGCTTACACGAATGGGGCGTAAAACGTATTTACGGCTATCCCGGAGATGGTATTAACGGTCTGATGGGCGCGCTGAGCCGCCAACAAGAAACGATAAATTTTGTGCAGGTGCGGCACGAGGAAAATGCAGCTTTCATGGCATGTGGGCATGCAAAGTTCACCGGGGAGGTAGGCGTATGTATGGCCACATCAGGCCCGGGTGCTATTCATTTGCTCAATGGCCTCTATGATGCCAAAATGGACCATCAGCCGGTTGTTGCTATAATAGGCCAGCAGGCCAGGGCTGCTATGGGCGGCAGTTACCAGCAGGAAGTGGACCTGAACACTTTATTTAAAGATGTAGCCCATGAATTTGTACACACGGTAACTTTGCCTCAACAACTGCGACATGTGATAGACAGGGCCTTTCGTATAGCGAAAAATGAGCGGACGGTGACCTGCATCATCATGCCAAACGACCTTCAGGAGCTGGATTATGAAGAACCCGCACGCCAACACGGAACAGTCCACTCCAGCCTCAATTATTCAAAGCCAAGGATCATTCCACAACTAACAGATCTGCAGCAGGCAGCTGATATATTGAATGCCGGAAATAAAGTAGCCATGCTTGTGGGCGCGGGCGCTTATCATGCGGCTGATGAAGTGGTAGAGGTAGCTGACTTGTTGGGCTCCGGCGTTGCAAAGGCCCTCTTGGGGAAGGCCGTATTGCCGGATAGCATACCATATGTTACCGGGGCCATAGGGCTACTCGGCACTAAGCCAAGTTGGGACCTGATGATGGAGTGCGACACATTGCTGATGGTGGGGTCGAGTTTCCCCTATTCCGAATTCCTTCCCAAAGAAGGGCAGGCAAAGGCAGTACAAATAGATATAGATGGAAAGATGCTGGGCATTCGTTATCCTATGGATGTGAACCTGCAAGGCGACAGCAAAGAAACATTACGGGCGCTTATTCCATTATTGAAGAACAAAGCAGATCGCACGTGGCGCACAAACATTGAAAGCAACGTAGCAGAATGGTGGAAAGTATTGGAGGCACGCGCAATGAATGACGCCACACCCATAAACCCACAACGCGTGTTCTGGGAGCTTTCAAAAAGACTTCCGGATAATTGCATACTCACATCAGATTCCGGCTCATCTGCAAATTGGTTTGCCCGTGACCTGAAAATAAGAAAAGGAATGATGGCGTCGCTATCTGGCAACCTGGCTACAATGTGTCCCGGCGTTCCGTACGCCATAGCCGCAAAATTTGCGCACCAGGACAGGATGCCGATAGCGCTTGTAGGCGACGGCGCTATGCAGATGCTGGGCAATAATGGCCTTATAACCATTTCAAAATACTGGAAGGAATGGAAAGACCCCCGCCTGATGATACTGGTACTGAATAACCGGGACCTGAACCAGGTAACATGGGAGCAGCGGGTGATGGAAGGTGATGCAAAATTTGAAGGTTCGCAGGATATACCCGACTTTCCGTATGCCGAATACGGACGAATGCTTGGGCTGGAAGGAATCAAAGTTGACAAGCCGGAGGATATAGGCCCTGCATTGGACCGCGCATTTAGCGCCACCCGGCCCGTAGTTTTTGAAGCCTACACCGACCCCAACGTTCCACCGTTACCACCCCATATCAACATTAAACAAGCCAGGATGTTTGCATCCTCGGTAATAAAAGGGGACGTGGATACATGGGATATGATAAAACAAACGTACAAAGACGCAATTGAGAGTTTTCTTCCCCATTCGAAATAGACTATCCCCAATCCACGATGACAAGCGACGCAGTATTAATAACAGACCTGAATATTACTGTCTATACTATCCCCACCTCTTCACCGGAAGCAGATGGGACCATAGAATGGAACAGCACCAGCATGATACTGGTGGAATTGGAAGCAGGAGGAAAGAAAGGTATAGGATATACTTATGCTAACGTGGCAGCAGCCCAGGTAATACACAATACGCTGAAAGCACTGGTGGTAGGAAAAGACGTGATGCAGTTACCAGCTATAACGGCCGCGATGATAAGAGCGGTGAGGAACAACGGGGCATGTGGTATTGCGATGATGGCCGTGTCGGCTGTTGACAATGCGCTATGGGACCTGAAATCAAAAGTGCTGGACCTTCCGCTGGCGTTATTGCTGGGCATGGTAAAAAATGAGATGCTGATCTATGGGAGCGGCGGATTTACCTCCTACGAAGAGGTGGAACTGCAAAGCCAGCTAAGCAATTGGGTAACCGGCGGCATCAGGTATGTGAAGATGAAAATAGGGCAGCATCCGGAGCAGGATATTGAACGGATAAAATGTGCAAGAAGTGCCATAGGAAAAAATACCGGCTTATTTGTTGACGCTAACGGCGCATACACCGCAAAGCAGTCTGTAGAAATGGCGCACCAGTTTGCGGCCTACAATGTAAGTTGGTTTGAAGAACCCGTACCTTCAGACAGCCTGGAAGGATTGCATTTTATCAGGGACCACATGCCCCCAGCAGTAAGCATTGCGGCCGGCGAATATGGATACAACCTTCCGTATTTTAAGACCATGCTTGACGCTGGCGCCGTGGACATAATGCAAGGGGACGCCACGCGTTGCGGCGGTATCTCCGGATTTCTTAAGGCCGGCTTTTTGTGCGAGGCTTATCAATTACCGTATTCGTCGCACTGCGCACCGGCAATACACCTTCACGCTTCATTGGCCTTGCCGGCATTTTACATCGCTGAATACTTTTATGACCATGTGCGGATAGAAGAAATGTTTTTTGATGGTGTGGCAAAACCTGTGAACGGGGTATTGACCCCTGACCTTACGAAGCCTGGCTTGGGCCTGACACTGAAAGAAGCAGACGCAGCCAAATATAAAGTTTGAAAAAGAGTTCCATAAAGAAATTCGTAAAGCCACCGGCATATGTTAACAGCAGAAGTAAAAAGGAAGATAGAAGCTACAAATACAAACAGGGGCGATAGCAGCAAAACCCCGCCGCTCAATTACTATTTGTCTTCACCCTATGCTGAAAACGTGGACATTCCCGCCCTGGAAGCCGCGCTAAAAACAATGATCTCTGGTGAAGTTCGATTTGACGAAGGCAGCCGTGCACTTTATTCCACAGATGGTTCCAATTACCGGCAGATACCCATAGGCGTGGTAATACCAAAAACCGAAAACGATATAATCAACACCATCTCCCTATGCAGGGAATATGGCGCGCCCATCCTGTCACGTGGCGGGGGAACCAGCCTCGCAGGGCAAACATGCAATGTAGCGGTAGTAATGGATATGTCTAAGTACTTTAACAAAGTGCTGGAGATAGACGTGGAAAAGAAACGGGTACGCGTGCAGCCAGGCATTGTACTGGACCACATGAAAAAGGAAACGGAGCATTTGGGACTAACTTTTGGCCCTGATCCCTCTACGCATAACCATTGCGCAATTGGCGGAATGCTTGGTAACAATTCCTGCGGTACGCACTCTGTTATGTCGGCGTTCTACGGCTATGGCGCCCGTATGTCGGACAATACAGAGCGCATGACCGTTATTACTTACGATGGCATCAAGATGGAGGTTGGCACAACATCTGATGATGAGTATGAACAGATAATAAAAGCGGGGGGAAGAAAAGCTGAAATATACAAAGGCCTACGCGACCTCGCAGCAAAATATGCGGACCTGATCCGAACGAAATTCCCAAACATTCCGCGCCGTGTTTCCGGCTACAACCTGCCTGCGTTGCTGCCTGAAAATGGGTTTAACGTAGCATCGGCCCTGATCGGCACGGAAAGCACCTGCGTGACAATACTGGAGGCAACATTGAAACTGATGCCTAACCCCAAAGCCCGAACCTTAGTGGTGCTTGGTTATCCCGACCTGTATAGTTCTGGCAAAGATGTAATGAACATTATGAAGTTCAAACCCATAGGCCTGGAGGGTATTGACGATCTGCTGATAGGCTATATGAAAAAGAAAGGGCTTGATGTGGAATACCTGCCCCTTTTACCTAAGGGCAATGCATGGCTGCTGGTAGAGTTTGGCGGCGACTCAAAAGACGATGCGGATGCACAGGGCAAGAAAATGATGGCAGGGTTGAAAGCGGCGGGCAACCCACCGGAAATGAGTTTATTTGACGACCCGGCCCAGGAACAGAAACTCTGGGAAGTGCGAAAAGCAGGCCTGGGCGCTACTGCCTGGGTGCCAGGCGAACCTACAACTGAAGAAGGCTGGGAAGATTCGGCAGTGCCACCCGAAAACATCGGGGAATACCTCGCCGACCTAAAGAAACTATTTAATAAATACGGTTGGAATCCATCGCTGTATGGCCACTTCGGGCAAGGTTGTGTGCATTGCCGTGTACCGTTTGATCTGCTTACTGAAGAAGGGATACAGACCTATAAGAAATTTACAGTGGAAGCTGCACATCTTGTAGTGGGTTACGGCGGCTCCATATCTGGCGAACACGGTGACGGCCAGTCGAAAGCGGACCTGCTGGAGATAATGTATGGGAAAGAACTACTGGAGGCATTCCGTGAATTTAAGGAGATATGGGACCCCGAGTGGAAAATGAACCCTGGCAAAATGGTGGAGCCATATGGACAGCTCACTAACTTGCGCACCGGCGTTCATTATCATCCGGAGGAACCTGATACGCATTTCCAATACCCGGACGAAAAAAACAGCTTTTCATTCGCTATGACACGTTGTGTGGGAGTGGGCGAATGCAGGAGGTCGGAGGGGGGTACTATGTGTCCCAGCTATCGTGTGACCAAGGAAGAAAAGCACTCTACACGAGGCAGGGCGCGTATGCTGTTTGAAATGCTGATGGGCGATGTAGCCCACGGGTGGAAAGACGAGAACGTAAAAGATTCGCTCGATCTTTGCCTCTCCTGCAAAGGGTGTAAGGGAGATTGCCCGGTAAACGTGGATATGGCTACCTACAAGGCCGAATTTTTGTCGCACTACTACGAGGGGAAAATACGGCCCCGAACGGCCTATACTTTTGGCTGGATATATTGGTGGGCCCGCATCGCATCGGTAATGCCGGGCGTTGCCAATTTTATTACACATGCGCCTGTTTTAAGCAATTTATTTAAGACCGCCGGCGGTATTGCCCAGCAGCGCGATGTGCCGAAATTCGCCGCTACCACATTCCGCGACTGGTTCAAGGCGCGCAGGAAAGCGCCGCCAACGGGCAGGCAAAAGGTAATTCTGTGGGCCGACACCTTTAATAATTTCTTTATGCCCGAGACACTCGTGGCTGGCATGGAAGTACTGGAAGCTGCGGGATTCGAGGTAGTGATACCAAAACAAATGCTTTGCTGCGGGAGACCGTTGTATGATTTCGGAATGCTGAAGACTGCCAAGAAATTGCTGAGGGAGA
>Ga0206969_1234_pt2 | contig 10976 bp, 7 predicted proteins | sample Alteio_BWOrgHeat_87_FD_153256 | JGI IMG/M metagenome (GOLD analysis project Ga0206969, IMG submission 153256) | Enriched cells from forest soil in Barre Woods Harvard Forest LTER site, Petersham, Massachusetts, United States -... | ecosystem: Environmental > Terrestrial > Soil > Temperate forest > O... | reverse complement strand
CAGGGCGCTGCTACCGGCGTGGGCGGCATACACCGCGATATTTTCACTATGGGCGCGCGGCCTATAGCCTCGCTCAACTCCCTTCGTTTCGGCAAGGTGGACAACCCGAAGACCAAATGGCTCATAAAGGGCGTGGTAAAAGGCATTGGCCACTACGGCAATTGTTTCGGCGTGCCTACCGTGGCCGGCGAGGTGTATTACGAAAGCTGCTACCAGACCAATCCGCTGGTAAACGCCATGAGCGTAGGCGTGGTAAAGGTGGGGCAAACCGTTTCTGCAACATCGCACGGCGCGGGGAACCGCGTATATATCGTAGGTGCCTCCACGGGCAAAGATGGCATTGGCGGTGCATCATTCGCCTCTGCCGACATAAATGAGAACAGCGCCGAATCGCTGCCATCGGTGCAGGTGGGCGATCCGTTTGAAGAAAAGAAATTACTGGAAGCCTGCCTGGAAATGATACCCACCGGGGCGCTGATAGGTATGCAGGATATGGGCGCTGCCGGCATTACCTGCAGCACCAGCGAAATGAGCGCCAAAGGTGAGCATGGCATGATCATTCACCTGGACAAAGTTCCTACCCGCCAGGCCAATATGAAACCCTGGGAGATGCTGCTGAGCGAAAGCCAGGAGCGTATGCTCATAGTGGTAAAAAAAGGCCGCGAGGCCGAAGTGCAAACGATATTTGATAAGTGGGACATACACTGTGTGCATATAGGCGAAGTAACAGCCGACCCACACCTTAAATACTACATGAATGGCGAACTGGTAGCCAATGTACCGGCTGAAAGCCTGGTACTGGGCGGCGGCGCACCTATTTACGAAAGAGCCTACACTACCCCTGAATATTTTAAGGAGATCAACAAATTTGACCCGGACAGCATACCTGAGCCAACGGACATAAAAAGCATTGCCTACGAACTCATACAGCAGCCGAACATAGCCTCAAAACGCTGGATATATGAGCAGTATGACAGCATGGTGGGCACAGGCAATACCCACACCAACGAGCCAAGCGATGCCGCAATAGCACGAGTGCATGGCACTAAGAAAGGCATAGCCATGACCACCGATTGCAACAGCCGTTATGTATTTGCAGACCCTTACAAAGGCGCAATGATAGCTGTGAGCGAGGCGGCAAGGAATATTGTTTGCAGCGGCGGGCTGCCGGTGGCCATCACTAATTGCCTCAATTTTGGGAACCCGTATAACCCGGAAGTTTATTACCAGTTTGTACATGCTATAAAAGGCATGGGCGAAGCCTGCCTGAAATTTGATACACCGGTAACCGGCGGCAATGTAAGTTTCTACAACCAGAGCGAAGATGGCCCTGTGTACCCCACACCCACGATAGGCATGGTGGGCATTCTTGATTCGCTGGACCAGAAAATGTCGCTGAATTTCAAACATCCCGGCGATAGCATTTACCTGATAGGCCAAAGCAGGAACGATATAAACTGTTCGGAATACCTGCACAATATCTGCGGTGTCACACATAGCCCGGCGCCGCACTTCGACCTGGAAGAGGAGTTTAATGTGCAGCAAACTGTGGCAAGGCTGATAAGCGCCAAACTGATAAAATCGGCGCACGATATTTCTGAGGGCGGCCTGTTGGCCTGTCTCTTAGAGAGCGCCATGACCTGCAACCTTGGTTTCACCATAATCACAGACCGTACCGTTCGTAGCGATGCATTCTGGTTTGGCGAAGCGCAAAGCAGGGTTGTAGTAAGCGTGAACCCCGACATACAGCCGCTTTTTGAGGCCGAACTAAAGGGCACACCCTTTACCCGCATAGGCCATGTAAATGCCCAGAAGGATATTTGTATAGACAATGAAAGCTGGGGCTATGTTAGCGACTGGAAAGAAGCCTATGATACTGCCTTGGAAAAAGCTGCTGAGCTCCTGATTTTTTTTACACAATGCTAAATAGCGATCCTGTCATGGTGAGCCCCGCCGAACCATGACATGCTGATATGATATTCTGAAGTTAAATCAAGGACTGGATTGGTCAATTAAATCTTATGTAACATAGTAAAATCAAGGCATAATATTTTTGACCGTATCCTGGGTAAGCCCGGTTATTTTGGCAGTCATTTCTATGCTCATACCATTTTGGAGGCAGTTTCTCGCAATTTCTGTCTTTTCATCTTTTTGCCCTTCTAATCTGCCAGACAAAAAACTGGTACTCATACTGCTTGCATAGTCGCGCCAGGCATCCAGGTCGCTTTCATATTCCTCCATTTCGGCCTTACTCAACTTCAGAATATCTAATTTCTCCTTTGCCTCTTGCAGTCCCTTGGCTTTTGTCCCTTCTTTTACCTCTTCATTCTTCAGAAAATCAATCCACTCGTCCAGCGTATTTTTTGCAACGCCGTCAAACTTATTCACCTTGATAATGTAATATTCAGGGTATATCTGCGGTATTTCCTCGGCCTGGAACACAATCTGCTCATGATTCGAAAGGCTTAATATATCGTTCTTATATATCCCGACAAAATTAGTGGTACCGTGATAAATGTAATCGCTGCCATGCCCCAGGTCGAAGTACACTATGTTTACGGATATTACTTTCTTTATCCGGGAATACTCCATGCCTTTATCCATATTATCAACCATCAGCTTCGATACGCCAAACAATATGCGCGCTAAGTAATCGTGTGTATAGTTGCTTTGTACTTCTATAATAATGAGCGCACCTTTAGAGTCGCGGACCAACAGGTCCACGCGGTTCATCTTATTATCTATACTTTGTTTGTTGCTCTCACTTTCTAAAATGCCATCTATAATTATATCTTCTCCCAGCAGTTCACTCAAAAAACCTTCCAATATGCCAAAATTGGCTTTGTTCCGCAACAGCCTTTTTATAGCCCAGTCGAACCGTATTGTATTTCTCATTACCTTAGATATTAAAAGGCAAATGTAATTAATTAGGCGCTACCAATATCACGGCGTTTCATAGCACACCTGCGCATAGGCTGTTTCCCCTGGCATAGGTGGGTTTAGTTTTTTCACGCACACTCTTATTTTCATTGCTGCGGGAAATTGTTCCTGTAGCGTAGTATGAATATTCAGCACAAAAGTTTCCAGTAACTGACCCGGAACCTGAAAAGTGTCCGCAACAATTTTTCTTATCAGCGTATAGTCGGCAAACGGCCAGGGGAGCACGTCGGATAGCCAAAGGTCCACATCTGTTACAAACGCATTTCCAAGGATATGTTCCTCCTGGTATAAACCATGTGGTGCATATATCTTTATTCCGTGCAGGGATACTGTAAGCATGTAAAGCCAAAAGTAAACAAAAGCTATTATACTTCGGGCAGCACGGCTTTGTCCAATTCTTGAAGAGGGTTTGGTTCCGTAGGTCAAGCCCTGAAAGGGCGTGATCTAACAGCGATGGGCATCGCCCATCGAACGAGCAATGGACAAAGTCCCGCCAATATGCTCGCGAGTTGTCCCACACCTTTTTCTGGTGTGGGACAACTACACGCAACACCTGCACGCGCACTTCAAGCCCTGAAAGGGCGTGATCTAACAGCGATGGGCATCGCCCATCGAACTCGCGCAGGACACACATCTGTCCCACAAAGTACGGTTATTTAAACCTCGTAGAAAGCGTATAAGGAAAAGCAAGCACCTCATACCTTTTATTATCGGGCTTTAGCGTATTCAGGTCATACACAGTGTACCACCCATTAACTCCGCCACACAACGGGGAGTGGTGTGAGGTGCCGCCCTGGTTAGTACTGCAAATAAACACAAGCCCGTCCTGCTCGTCAACCGCAATATCATGTGGCTGGCTGAAATCGCCATATAGCGTTGTTACCACCTTATGCGTGGTATAATCGATCACATATACCGACCCGGTGCTGCCTGGAGTGGGGTTACTTTTATCGAGCATACAGGCAACAAATAAATAGCCTTTTGAAGTGGATATGGCCATCTCCTGCGGGTAGGCGCCAACAGGTATAGAATCGAGAATTACATCGCTGTATGCATCCATTACACGCACCTCATTCGATGTCTGGCAGGTCACAAAGTATCTGGAATGGTCCGGAAGCATCTCTAACTGGTGCGGATCTGGCGTTGTCGGGTTCGATGTCACTATCGCCTGGGTACCCTTTATCGGCACTTGCTTCAGGTAAAAGCCCGTTGACGGGAAAGAAAATTTATTGACAACATTTCCCTTCTGCAATGCCACAAAAAAAGTATCGAATGTTGCGTTGCTGGCAACGCCATGAGGATACAAAAAAGAAGAAGTGCCACCCGAATTTACATCAATGGACATTTTTTCGTTGATCGTCATGCTTGCCGTATTCAGTGTTACTACATAGCCCGGAGATGTCCACCCGGTAACCATAAGCGCAGTGTCAGAGGGCGACAGATTTATTATACTCCAAAAGCCCACACTGCCGCTCGGCACCGCACTATTTAAGTTGGCTGTGCTTACAACAGTGTCCGTTCGCGTATCAATTTTCTGCACATAGCTGCCGCTATACAAGGATACATACGCAAAATTACCATCGTGCGAAACTTCAACATCGTGCGGAACAGGATTCTCGTTGTCCCCTACCGTTATATACCGCATCACCAGCTTACTTTGCGCGTCAATCACGGCTACCTGGTTGCAGGCAGTTGACATGGCTAAGTATATTTTCTGCCGGGTATCCGCGTTGGTCGCAAAGGGTATGTTGCCGCTGTTGTCTGGCGCTCCGCCTGCTACCCAGTTTTTCAGGGTGGCGTATTCTTTTGCTGTTATTGGCGTTATGGGTCTAAAGTGGTTTGTATCGTATGCGTTAACGGTGCCGGGGTCAAAGCCATTGTTGCAATAGGAAAGCAAAGTGCTGTACTTTGCGCTGTAAGCTACAACTACAGCCCCTGAGCTGCTGCCCTGCAGCATGTGTTGCCAGCTATCCAGCAGCAGGTCGCCTGCATTCTGGTAGCTGGCGGGGTTGTGGCAACCCGAATTTGTACATTTGTTCAGGATGATGCTTGCAATCGAATCAGGGAAATTACCGTTGGATGGGGTTACGCTTATTTGCGGTTTATGCACACACGCGGTAATGCATATTGCAGCAGCAGACAAAAACACAAAAATATATACCGCAAGACGTTGCATCTGTCTGCCTGATTTTAATATGAAGTTATGCAAATTAACGCAAACCCGGCGGCTTGGCTGTGTATTGTGTATCTGCAAATTGATTTTGTAACGGTTGCTTATCTTGCAAGCTCAATGATGAAAAGGTTTCTCCTGGCGCTCGTAATGCTTATGCTATCTTATCCCGGCGCACAGTGCCAGGTAAAGGATACAATTATGAGTGGCGGGCAAGTGAGGCTGCATAAAATAATTATTGAAGGAAATAGTGCTACCCGGCGGTCTGTGATCTTGCGGGAAATAAACATACACGAGGGTGATATTATTCCCGCAGATTCTGTAGCAGCCTTGCTACAGGAGAATAAACTGCGCCTCTTCAATCTGCAACTCTTCAACGAGGTGGACCAGCGAACGAAACGAAACGCAGACGGGATGGACTGGTATATAAAAGTGAAAGAGCGATGGTATATAATACCGTCGCTTACTGTGCAGTTTGCCGACAGGAATTTCAATACCTGGTGGGTGAAGGAGGGTCACGATCTGCGCCGCGCATCTGCCGGACTAACGGTCACCGATAAAAACTTCCGGGGCAACTTAGAATCCCTCGCAGTTACGGTACAGGACGGCTATACACAAAAACTTGGCGTTAGCTATATGCGGCCCTATGTAAATAAGGGGCAAACAAATGGCCTCGGCTTTTCGCTGAGTGTATCCCAAAGCCGTCAAACCTATTACAGTACCGATTCCGACAAGTTGGTCTATGCAGGCACCTACTCCGGCCCGGTGGTATGGCGGGAGGCAGAGTGCGGTATCAGCTATATTTATAGGCCTGCATACGCCTCCAGGCACATATTTCAGCTTAGTTACAAAGACTATTCGGTGAGCGATACCATACTGAAGCTTAATCCCGATTACTATCTGAATAAAAGCGACCGTGCGCGTTTCGTTGAACTATACTACCGCTATGAATTTAATGGTGTGGATAACTGGAATTACTCGCTGGAAGGGTTTAAATTGATGACAACAGGAGTAGTGCGCAGCGGTATTGAGGGATTGAAATTCCAGGGTTTTGCAAATGTAGAAGCCGGTGTTTTCCGCAGCCCTGTTCCCCGGTGGTATGTCTCTGCCATTTTCCGTGGGCGGCTCATGTATCCGCAAGGCCAGCCATACTATTTCCAGGGTGGGCTGGGCACACAAACAGACTATGTAAGGGGTTATGAATACTACGTGATAGATGGCAGCAACTATGGCCTGCTCCGGCTTGACCTGAAGCGCGAGATTTTCAATAACACTTACTCTATTCCGGTAAAGTATTTTACAGCAATACCTCTGCGCATCTATCCAAAGATATACATGGATGCAGGCTATGTCAGTAGCCCAACACCCGGAAATAGTTTCCTGAGCAACCAGTTACTCTATTCGGCGGGTGTGGGCATAGATGTGGTAACGCTTTATGATATTAAATTCCGCTTTGAGTACACCTTTAATCATTTGGGGCAAAATGATTTATATTTACACTTTAACAGCGAGTAAAACTGCTAAATCAAACCATCCCGCGGATCTTTTATGCTGGTAGCGCTATATAACAGAACATTTGATGAGCAGGATGTGCCCGTGCTGCTGCGGATACTGAAACTGCTGGAGTTCCATAAGTTGCAAATGGTATTCTATAAAGGGTTTTATGAAAGATTGGAGCCTTTTATCCCCTTCCCTGTGACGCCTCGCCTGTTTACCGGCAAAAACAACCTGCCCAAGCAAACCGATATGTTGTTCAGCCTCGGCGGCGATGGCACCATGCTGGACGCAGTGTGCTTCGTGGGCAATTCCAACATCCCGCTTATCGGCGTTAACCTGGGCAGGCTGGGTTTTCTTGCCGCCATTCCGGAAGAAGAAGTGGAGGATGCAATATTGTCGCTGGTACGGGGATCTTACACGCTCGAAAAAAGAACATTGCTTCACCTGGATTCCAGCATTCCGTTATTTGATAACTCCCCCTTTGCGCTCAATGAGTTTACCATACACCGGCAGGACACCTCGTCAATGATAAAGATTCACACCTATCTTAACGGGGAGTTTCTGAATACTTACTGGGCCGATGGGCTGATAGTAGCCACCCCCACGGGTTCTACCGGTTATTCGTTGAGTTGCGGCGGGCCGGTGGTTTTCCCGCAAACGTCAAGTTTTGTAATAACACCTGTAGCCCCGCACAACCTCAATACCCGGCCCATAATAGTGCCCGACGACAACGTCATCTCTTTTGAAATAGAAGGGCGCAGCGAACAATTTCTATGTACCCTTGATGCAAGGACGGAAACAATACGGAGCAATGTGCAGCTTGCTGTAAAAAAAGAAAACTTTGTCGTATCCCTTGTTCGTCCAGATGAGCATAATTTCTTGAAAACCATCCGCCAGAAATTATATTGGGGTATTGACCGCAGGAATTAGAACACCCATTTTTAAAATATTTATTTCCGGTTAATAAAAAGGCACTTTCCCCGCCTGTTTTTATGGCATTCATACTGGTTAATTTACTGTAATAGCAGGAGAATAATATTATGCTTGGCATGTTTTTGATAATTGACAAAAAAAATCCTACCTTAGTCACGTTGAAAAATATAGTTGGCTATTTTGCTGTAAATGGGCCAATTTTAAAATAGTTTTTTATGAAGAAAATGTACAAAGTCCTATATTTTGTTTTGATTTTTGTCCTGGTATTTACCCAAGGTATTTATGCACAAACAAGTACCTACAACTCTATTGGCGCCGTGCAAACTTACACGGTACCGGTGGGTGTAACTTCGATATCCGTTGATGCTTGGGGTGCTGCTGGCGGCCATGAAGGGCCGCTTATTTACGTTGGCACCACCACACCCGGAAAAGGTGGCCGCACACAAGCCACACTTGCGGTGACCCCTGGCGAGGTTTTGAATCTTTACGTTGGTGGTATTGGCCCTGATGGGGCGTCGGCCGGTGTTGTGGGCGGCTACAATGGCGGTGGTGGCGCTGCGTTATATACTGTTACCGTTTCTGCCATAAGCATCAGCGGCGGCGGCGGTGGCGGCGCTACCGACATTCGGGTAGGCGGCACGTTATTGTCTAACCGTGTCATTATCGCAGCCGGCGGTGGCGGTGCCGGAAATAACGGGACGTGCACAACCGGCGGCGGCGACCAGCCAGGCGGGGATGGCGGAGGGTTGTATGGCGACACTGTAACTACATGCGATGCTGCTATTTTTGCTTTAGGGTTTACAGGTATTACTCACGCAGCAGGGGCAACCTCTACAACTGGCGGCGTTGGCGGTGCGTTAGTTGGCGGCGCCTATACTCCCGGTACCGCAGGCACCTTGGGCAATGGAGGCAGTAACGTGGCAGGCGGCGGTGTTGGCGGCGGCGGCGGCGGCGGTTTGTATGGCGGCGGCGGCGGCTGCTGGACCGGCGGCGCCGGTGGCTCGTCTTATTCCAGTCCCACGGCTACTACGGGCGCTGCTTATACTACTGGCTACAATACCGGGGCAGGTAAGATTATTATTTGTGCAGCCACTCCCGGCACCATAACGGGCTTCGATACCGTATGTGCAGGAGCTACGACCCCTTTTGTTGACGCTACCGGGGCAGGCGGCGGTCTCTGGACCAGTGGCAGCCCTTCAACGGCTACCGTGGGTCTTTCATCGGGTATAGTAACAGGCGTAGCGGCCGGCGTAGCGGTGATCACTTACACAGTTGTCACTCCGGGTTGCGGCAGCGCATATGCCACTAAAACAGTTACCGTTGATGCTTCACCTGTGCCTATTGTGGGTAGTACGGGTTTGTGCCTGGGCACATCTTCATCACTGTCAGATGCTACCCCAAGTGGCGTATGGAGTATGAGTAATCCTACCGTTGCTACCGTTTCCGTTACCGGAACAATTCACGGAACAGCTATTGGCGTTGATACTGTTTACTATACTTATGCCGGCTGTTCATCTCATGCTGTTGTATTGGTTAGCGCTGCTCCCGGACCGGTAGTTGTTCCTGACACCTTTTGCATGGGTACAACGGCTATTGCGCTCGACTCCGCAACCGGAGGTAGCTGGACGAGTACAAACCCCGCTGCGGCGACAATTGGCTCTGCTTCCGGGTTGATAACCCCTGTTGCCCCTGGCCTTACCACGATAATATACGCTAATGCCTGCGGGCCATCTCACACTGCTTCCATACTTATTAATCCATTGCCTGCGCCAATTGGAGGTGTTCCGAGCGCATGTATCGGCTTAACTACGCACTTGAGTGATAGTACCTTCGGTGGCATATGGAGCAGCAATTCTACCACTGTTGCCACCATTGGTTCCACAGGTGTGGTGACGGGAGCTTCGGCTGGGAGCGAAATAATCTCCTATACACTGCCCACCGGTTGTTATGTCACCACTATAGTTTCCATCCTTCCACCGATCTCTGCATTTACCGGTGGCAGTGTGCTTTGCGCTGGTACCAGCACTACCCTTACCATTTCACCTGCAGGTGGGGTATGGAGCAGCAGCGACAGCGCTATACTTTCTGTTAGCTCAGGAGTAGTGACGGGTGTTTCCATGGGAACTGCTAAAATAACCTATAGCCTCGGCTCCGGTTGTTTCTCTACCCATTCCATGACGGTAAACCCCATGGCCCCAATTTTAGGCCATGATAGCGTTTGCGTTGGAGGGACAACCTATCTTACTAACATCGTAGGTGGTGGCATATGGGAAAGCCTGCACCCACCCGTTGCATCCATCACCAGCGATTCCGGCCACATAACCGGGTGGATGGCCGGTATCACTACGATTACCTACACGCTGCCTACGGGCTGCAGGAGCTATGCTACTTTCCAGGTCATAGATTATCCCTCGCCAATTACGGGAGTAAAACAAGCCTGCCCAGGCACACCGACTGGCACAACAACACTCTTATCGTCTTCCCCATCAGGCGGCATTTGGACAAGTGGAGATGTGTCTGTTGCCACTGTAGATACCAATAGCGGCATGGTAACCGGCGTAGCCGCAAGCCTCGTGAATATCACTTATACTGTTTTACCGGGCTGCATAGTCTATACCCAGGTAACCATAAACCCGCTACCTGCGGCCATTACAGCCGCGAGCGAAACAGTTTGCCCCGGCGTTATTGATACCTTGTTTGACCCAACGCCAGGGGGTACGTGGACAAGCACCACGCCAGGCCAGGCAACAGTTGTGGATTCAAGCGGGATCGTAACCACAATAGTAGGCCCTCTTGCTACATTTAAATACACATTGCCTACCGGCTGCGCGGTGTCCCATTCAATAGCAATAGACCCTACTCCTCCGGTAACGGTCACTTATAATCCCGGAACTATGACTTTGTATGCTACTACCGGATACGCCGCTTACCAATGGTATGATGATTATGTAGGAAAGCTCATTGGGGCTACCTCCTCATCCGTTGCAGGGCTCTACCCCGAACATTATTATGTTATTGTTACAGATAGTATTGGTTGCAAAGGGAAATCGGCATTGTTCGATCTTGGCTACATCATGGGGGTAAGCAACGTTGCAGGTAATGACCCGGTGAAGATGTACCCTAACCCTGCAAGCACCACGGTGTATATCGAGTCGGCCATTAACGTGAGGGCAGTAGTAAGTGGGATAGATGGCAAAATGCAAATGGAAGTGGCCAATGCCAAAGAAATCGACTTGAGCAAACTGGCTCCGGGAATGTATTTCGTTGGTTTGTACAACGACAGCGGCAATTTGGTGGCTTTGAAGAAATTGGTTAAAGAATAGTTTTTGAAGAATAATAGTTTTAAAGCCCCGAAATTTCGGGGCTTTTTTTGTAAGGACCATTGACAAAATAAATTCCGCAAACTGGCGCAGTTATTTTTCTCTTTTTCAAGGCG
>Ga0206969_1268_pt1 | contig 11151 bp, 9 predicted proteins | sample Alteio_BWOrgHeat_87_FD_153256 | JGI IMG/M metagenome (GOLD analysis project Ga0206969, IMG submission 153256) | Enriched cells from forest soil in Barre Woods Harvard Forest LTER site, Petersham, Massachusetts, United States -... | ecosystem: Environmental > Terrestrial > Soil > Temperate forest > O... | reverse complement strand
GCCTTCAAAAATGATGTCTATGTAGTCACTCTTTAATATTTTATTGATATCCATTTTATTCCTTTTATAGTTTAAGCCTCGTCACCTTTATGTTTCCTCATTGACCTTCCAAACCTTGTGCTTTACACGGATAAACTCGCATCTATCACCCTGATTTAGCTTAATGCCTTGATTCAACATGTCATGGTTCGGCGAGGCTCACCATGACAGGATTTCTATTTGGCAATGTGCGATAAAGTACACTAATTTGCCCTTTAACTATCAACCTTTTAACCAATTAACCTTTTAACTTATTAACCTATTAACTAATCACCTTACTTAATCCCGTTCGCAGCTTCTGTTTCCTTAATAAAATTCTGGTCCACGTCCGATATATCTATGATCGCATATACCTTCACATCGTTAATGCTCATTTCGTCAAGTATATTCACCAGGTCGCTGTAAGTGCTATTGGTATCCGGTTTAATAAGAACCGTTGTAAAATCCTTCACGCCAAGTGTGCCAGCCCGTTTCATATCGTCCACCATCTTATTCTTGGCTATGATCTCGTCCCTGATGCCGTTTTTCTGGTTGAAGGTTGTGGCTTTCAGATCGGGTGGCTTGGTGGGGTCTGTGGCCATACCTTCGTAATAATATATCTTGTGGTTCTTGCTAAGCAAGATGGTCAGGGCCACGCTTTCCTTTATCTTATTCTGATCCTCTTGCTTCATGTTCGGATCTTTATAAGGCATGTTTATCTCCATGGTTTTGGGCCTGGCCAGTGTTGTGGTGAACATAAAGAATGTTATCAACAGAAAGCCAAGATCCACCATGGGGGTAAGATCAATACGAGTACTTAGTTTTTTACCTTTTTTGACGCCGGGGCCCTTTTTATGCCCCCCGCCCGAGGTATCTAATTCTGCCTTATACCAAAATTATTTTTACTGTTTTTCACTAATCTTGTTTACACTTATTCTTCCCGCTAGCTTACGATGCCTTTTTTGCATTGGCATCCTGGTAAGCAGCCGTACCCGGAGGTAAGGATTTCAGGTTTGTTATCAGGTTGAACTTAAATATCTTATACCCTTCCAGCGTCTTTATGATCTTTTGCACACTTGGATAAGAGGCATCGCCGTCAGCCTTGATACAGATACGTAATCTTGGGTTGGTATTCCTCGCCGCTTTTATCCACTCTGCAAGCTCGTTGTTTGGCGCATAAGCCGATGTATCGGAAGGGATACCCGGTGCACTCACTTCCATTAATTTTCTTTGGTCCGGGGTTGAACCCAGGTAAGATTTCAGCTGGTTGAAGGGTATCCCGATAGAGGCGTCAATATCAAAAGTGGCCATTTCCTCTTTCGTCAGTTTCAGTTGCTTATCGTAGTCAATAACTTCAATGAGCGACTGGCGTACTTGCTTTTTATCGATGGCAAAAAATATTCTTCCTCTCGGGTCAACCGTAAGCAGCATTATATCCAGGTCAGGCAACGGAATGTCAGATATGGAAGACGGCGTTTTTACAACTACCGGTTCTTCGGGTTTGAATTTTGTCGCCAGCATGAAAAATGTGAGCAGCAGGAACGCTACGTCACACATTGCCGTCATGTCAATGTGCGTACTTTTTCTTGGGAGTTTTGCGTGGGGCATTTTAAAAAATCTTCTACTGTTAAACTAATAAGACACATGGCAATGAAATTTCCACAAATCTTTTTCGTATCTTTTATTCTATAACGTCAGCGCTTACTCGTAAGCGCTGACGTTATAAAGATAAAAACCGTTTATTATTTGTAGTTAGCAGCGAAGCTCTGAGTGAGGGTAAAGCCGCTTTCGTCGATGCCGTAAGTAATACCATCTATAATTGTGGTGAAGAAGTTATAGGCAATGATGGCGATGAACGAAGTGCTGATACCGAGAGCGGTATTGATCAACGCTTCAGAGATACCACCCGCAAGTGCAGCAGCATCTGGAGCGCCGGCTGTGTTCATTGACTGGAACGAACGGATCATACCTAACACCGTACCAAACAGACCAAGCAGGGTAGCGCAAGAGGAGATAGTGGAAAGGAACACCAGGTTCTTTTCCAGCATTGGCAGCTCCAAGGCAGTAGCTTCTTCTATTTCTTTTTGGATGCTCAGCACTTTCTGGTCAGTAGAAAGATCGTGATTGTTTGTCATTTCACGATATTTTACCAGGCCCGAACGCATTACATTGCCTACAGAGCCGCTTTGCTTGTCGCACTCCGCGATGGCAGCATCCACGTTCTTATTGGCAAGATGATACTGCACTTTACGTACAAATTCACCAGCGTCCATTTTACCTTTTGCCCTGATAATAGTAAGCGCGCGCTCTACCACGAAGCATAAAAGAGTGAAGAGGGTTGCTAAAAGTATGGGTACCACAAAACCACCCTGGTACATGAGGCCAAATACACCTTTGGCTTTTGCCTTCTCGGCATCCAAAAAGTTGCTATCACTGCCCAGCACGAACTTCCAGGTAACATAACCTACTACGATACAGGAAACCACAACAATGAGGTTAACCATAAAGTTGCTTGAGTTTTTTGGCTTGCCTGCATGTCCTTGAGGAGTTGACGGTCTTGCTGCGGCTGTTTTTACATCTGCCATAATTCTGATTTTTGTTTTGGTGTTTTCTGAATATTAATTAATGAAAATTTGTGAGTTTGCAAAGATATATGTACCACCCAAAAAAACAATTTTGCAGGTAAAAATATTTTCAAATATAGGGGTTTAAAATTATCAGCGTCCAAATTGGCTGTTATGTTTTTTTTATTAACTTTCCTTAAACGAATTAACGATTATATTATTGTTCCAGTCAATTTGATCGCTATTGTCCAATTTTACAGGCTTATTTGCTGCCACCTATATACAAAGACGTAATTCTAAGCCTTTTCCTTTGTATTTTTGTCCAATATTTTTTTTGAAAATAGGATGCTATGAATATGACTACCTCAACCATATTGATCCTTTTGACACTCGGGCTTGCAGCCGGCTTGCTGAGCAGCCTTGTAGGAATTGGCGGCGGAGTGCTTATTGTGCCGGTTTTGGTGATATCGCTTGCCATGAGCCAGAAGATGGCGCAGGGCACATCTCTGGCCATGCTGTTACCGCCTATTGGCATACTGGCCGTGATAAACTATTACAAAGCAGGCTACGTGGACGTGAAGGTGGCTGGCATTCTTTGCGTGGCTTTTATTGCCGGGAGTTTTTTAGGCAGCCTCGCAGCGATTAATTTGCCCGAAGCAATAATAAAAAGGATATTTGGCATTTTTTTAATGGTACTGGCAGTGAAATACCTGTTTTTCAGCAAATAATATAGAGCATATAACATATAGCATAACAAATGAAACGGACAAAGATCAAGGACATCTTACAGAACGAACAAACCGATTATAAAGTAAATGTAAAAGGATGGGTGCGCTCATTCCGCAACAACCAGTTTGTGGCGCTGAATGATGGCTCGTGCATAGGCAATATACAGGTGGTTATAACTCTCGATACCGATGAGGCGATAATCAAGAGCATTGCTACCGGCGCCTCCGTGAGTGTGGATGGCACCGTAATAGCCAGCCTGGGTAAGGGGCAAAAGGTAGAAGTTAAAGCCGATAGCATTACCGTACTTGGCGAGTGCAACCCAGAGCAGTTTCCGCTACAACTGAAAAACCGCCCAAGCCTGGAATACCTGCGCGAAATAGCCCACCTTCGTTTCCGCACAAATACTTTTGGCGCTGTATTTCGCGTGCGGCATACGCTGGCATATGCTATACATAAGTTTTTTAACGACCGTGGTTTTGTGTACCTGCATACGCCAGTGGTCACCGCATCGGACGCCGAGGGCGCAGGGGAGATGTTTAAAGTAACGACACTGCCTTTTGATGATGCCCCGCACAACGAAGATGGCAGTATAAATTTTAAGGAAGACTTTTTTGGCCGCGCAACCAACCTTACCGTGAGTGGCCAGCTTGAGGCCGAGCTTGGTGCAATGGCGCTGAGCGAGGTTTATACTTTTGGGCCTACTTTCCGTGCGGAAAACTCTAACACCCCACGTCACCTGGCAGAGTTCTGGATGATAGAGCCGGAAGTGGCGTTCAATGATATTTATGACAACATGGACCTTGCCGAGGACCTGCTGAAATACATTATTGACTACGCACTTCAGAACAATAGAGAAGACCTCGACTTCCTTGCCCAGCGACTGGTGGATGAAGAAAAACAAAAGCCCCAAAATGAGCGCAGCGAACTGGGCCTTATAGAAAAGCTGGAGTTAGTGCTGAACAATAAATTTGAGCGCATTACTTATACCGAGGCTATCCAGATACTGCTGGAGTCGCCAGCGTACAAGAAAAAGAAGTTCCAGTACGATGTAAGCTGGGGCATAGATATGCAGAGCGAACATGAGCGCTACCTGGTGGAAAAGCATTTTAAGAAACCCGTGATCGTGACCGGTTACCCGAAAGAAATAAAGGCCTTCTACATGCGCCAAAACGATGATGGCAAAACCGTAGCGGCTATGGATATTCTTGCGCCGGGTATTGGTGAAATTGTAGGCGGCTCGCAAAGAGAGGAGCGCTTAGACAAGCTCACCCAGCGCATGAATGAGATGCACATACCCGTGGACGAAATGTACTGGTATTTAGACACCCGCCGTTTCGGCACAGTGCCGCACGCAGGCTTCGGGCTTGGGTTTGAGCGCATTGTACTCTTCGTAACCGGCATGACCAACATTCGCGATGTGATCCCATTTCCAAGGACTCCGAAGAATGCTGAGTTTTAGGGGGAGATTGTAAAGCGAAGAAAACATATGACTGTGCCTGATGAACGCATGATTACATAAAAATATAGCTTTATCTTTATAGCCATTAAGTTGTTCGAATGAAAATAACAAGGATTGAGGTTAAAGACGTAAATCAATTCAAAGACTTAGATATTGATCTCACATATCCCAAAGGCCATGCCAAAGAAGGTCAGCCACTGGATAGGGTATGCTTTATTGGACAAAGTGGAACAGGCAAAACTACTCTTCTGAAATTCATCTATGGATTCAGCCACAAGAAGGAAATACTCAAAGAATACAGTCTTTTGAAATTGATTGGGAAAGTGCATGTAACCGAAAAATTGGGCAACTGGACCATTCGAAATTCGATAAAGCAAGAGGGTGACAAATTTTTGTTTTCAAGTGATCTGAAAAGTACCAATAATATAGGTAGTCTTACCAAACAGCAATTTGATTCTGCATATCAAAGCAATTTAGATAAAATCAAGACCTACCTTATCTATTTCCCTGCGGATATGAAGTATGATAATAGCGCTTTGGAAATTGAGAAGGAGCCTAATGCCAAAATATACGATTTTAGCGAGGATAACATTAACAAAGTATGGAATCGGTTGCTTGAAGAAATACAGAAACAACAAGAAAAGGAATTAGTATTAACTCAAAAAATCTCTTCAATTGCAATTGAAGAAAATGGGAACATAAAAAAGCTTCAGGAAGCCATAGATGAATTAAAGCAAATAAGAGATGCCCGATCAAATCCACTGGTTAATCTAGCTATAAATTGCCTCAACCCTATTCTGAGACACTTTAACCTCCAGGTAAAAACAGAATTGGATATTAAGACCAAGGAAGATATTGGGTTTATTAAAATCATGGATAATCATGGAAATGAGATCCCCAATGGCTTACTAAGTACCGGCACAAAACAGATAATTCTTAGCGCCCTTCCATTATACCTCCTCGATTTAACCAATACCATCATACTCTATGATGAACCCGAACGTTCTCTATATCCCGACATGCAAAAAATAATTGTTGACTATTATACTTCTTTTTCAAAAGATGCCCAGTTTTTCTTTGCTACCCATTCTCCTATAATTGCTTCGTGTTTTGAACCGTGGGAGATAGTAGAACTGAAGTTTGAAGATGGCTACGTTATCCAGGAAAAATACTTTGAAGGAGAACGGCATGTTGATAATTATTCCATTGTTCCAAAGTACTTAACCTATGATCTAATGCTTAGCAAGGTTTTTGACGTAAAGCAACCCAATAGCGATGAAAGGAATATGAAAATAACGGAGATGCTGACTTTAAAAAGGCAATTGGAACAAATGAAGAAACAAAACAAAACAGATGCCGTTGATTATAAAACCACTTTCAACAACTACATTGCGATAGGCAGCAAATTGTTTTGGGATACAAATATGTAATGGTTAAATGAAGGCAATAAATAAATCCCTCGAATTAGCTACTGCTTATAAAAGCTGGATTGAAAAACTGGACAATGAAAACAAGCTTCATCCACCCTACAATTCCTCAACCAATGAATATTATTATGACATTGTAGCCAATCTATTATGGGTGCAGCAAGGTTTGTGTGCATATACCGAAATGTATTTGATCGATAAAGACAAAGTAAATCCGAAACTATGGAAGAATGGCAGATTTAATAGATTTCAGTTTTTAGGGCAACTGGATCATTACGATGCTTCTCTCAAAGAACAGAAAGCGTGGGATTGGAATAATTTTTTCATGATTCATAGCGATGTAAATACAAAGCATAAGCGGTCGAAAAGCGTTAATTACTTATTAAAGCCAGACAAAGGCAATTTTAGCCCTTTTTATTTTTTAGATTATGATGTTGTCACTCATTTCTTCATTCCGAATGTTAATCGAGACCAGGAAATGATTACTAAAATCCAGGAGGACATATTTTCTCTCGGGTTGAACTTCGAACCAATATCAGATTATCGGAGAATCTACCTGAAACCGATTTTTGAAGAAATTGAATTGGGTATTTGCACTGTTGACGTGGCTAGACAAAAATTGAATAAATTCTATACGGCTTTTGAAATGGCAATAACCCAGTTTTCGTAAAGGTTTTCAATAATTGCCTTCGGTTTGATGGCTATCCTAAGTGCAATTGCTTTCTTTTCATTTTAGCAGAACCTCCAAAGTAGTATCCACTTTTCGCGATGGCTTATTGACCCCATCGTAAACCTCTATGTTTACTTTTAAGTAACCTGTTTTGCCGGAGGCGGTGAATGTACTGTTCTTAAACGCATCGCTACCATCCAGTCTTATTTCCCCTACACATTTCTGAAAGATAAAGAACTTGTTCTGCACAATTGTATAAGTGCAGCATGAACCCAAAAAGCCCTGGAACTTTTGCATGAAAACAAAATTTCCATCCTGGAATTTTGGTTGCGGTGGATAAAACATGAATAGGAACAATGATCCCAAAATAGCGCCCAGCAAGCCATTTAAAAGCCACGAAACGACTACAAGCAATGGTGACACAACATACAACGAGAAATAAAAAGACAACCATTTAAACGGCCGCATGGTCATGAAAAACAGGATGACACCAGTGGCGTAAATAATCATCTTGGCTGCAAAAACAACGCTGCTATGAAATGCCACTCCCGCCCATAACGAAAGGACAAAATTTACCAGTACAAAAATGACCAGGCACAGGTGAATTTTAAGGAGCCGCTGTTTCAGCGTGCAGGGTGGTTTGCTCAAAGCGCCAGGTATTTCTGAATGCAATTTACTTCATCACCACCAGTTTCTTCACAACAACACTTCTGTCGCTGGCGGTTATCCGGCACTCATATATTCCCGGAGCAAGACCTGCTACAGAGAACACTGCATAGTTGCCGGAAAGCCCAAAGGTGTTTGCAAGCCTGCCTGTAACATCAAATATCTCCGCCTTAGCGCCAGCCGGGAACGCAATATCGCTGCTTATTGTACATTCGTAAGTAGCTGGGTTGGGGTATATGTTAATGCCTGGAGCCGGCATTGCAACCTTGGTCACACCTGCGGTATTTACACAAATGCCATCGCTATAGTTATACTTGGCGATAAACAAATATTCCGGTGAGCCAAAAGAATGGGGAAGTACGAAGGTATCATTGCCAATAACTAACGAAGAATCTTCATAATCGCCGCAAAGATATAAATTGCCTTTCCCGTCCAATGCTATGCCGCTCTGGTCATCGCCGCCGCCGCCGAGGGACCGGCCTGTGAGGTAATGGCCTGAGTTATCATATTCGGCAATAAACATAGGGTCCACATCGCTCGGGGGAACTGAAATAGTAGTACCCTGGAAGTTCATGGAGTAAGCAACGCCCGGGGCCAATGCGCCGCCGCCCATGGCCCCGCACACCCATATATTCCCGCAGGTGTCCACATCTATATTATTCGCCACGTCCGTGTAGCTGCCGCCGGCAGAGGTTGCCCATACTGCGGTACCGGTATTGGTGTACTTGGCAATAAACACATCTTTAAGCCCTGTACAGGTAAGCGTGTCATTCGCGATAACATTGAACGAGTCCACATAGCCGGCCAGGTATATATTCTCATATCTATCGGTTTTTATACCACTGAGGCCTATTTTCCTGCTTATGTTTTTAGCCCAGTCCAGGTTGCCGCTGCTATCAAACTCTGCCACAAAGCTCATATCATAAGAGGCATACAGCGGATTGACCAGGTTTGTTCCCCCAATAGCCATGGTGTCGGATGCGTACTGGCCAGCCACGAACACATTACCCTTCTGGCTTACTGCTATTGCATAGGTAAAATCGTTTTTCTTTCCACCAAAGCTTTTTGCCCACACTGCATTGCCCGATGTATCGTATTTTGCCACAAAGGCATCGTAGTTGTTAATGTCAGAATTGTTGGTAAGTATAAGTGAACTGGAGGGGTCTCCCACCGTATCAATAGCGCAGTTATACACACCGGTGAGGTACACATTCCCCGCCCCGTCAACACCTATGCCCCCATAATAATAAGTTGGCCCGCCATTGTTATTGGTTACATTCTTGGCCCAAACTACGCTATCATCGGGGGTAAGTTTCATTAAGAAATACTCTGCCGAATTATAGAATTTGGATAGCGTGAAAGTATCCACGGTCAACGCCGTAGTAAAGTACTCATACACGGCCAAGACATATACATTTCCCGCAACGTCAGTAGCGATACCTATATCTGTGGCAGATGCGCCTTTAGTTCCCCTGGACCAGATAAAATTTCCGGCGCTGTCCACCTTAGTTACAAAAAGGCCGCCATACAAAGAGTCTGCACCAATACGGGTACAGCCGAAGCCAGTAGCGTAAATATGGCCCATGTTGTCAGACGCAATAGGCCATGCCTCGCCATTGCCGTGAACAGAGTTAATGGCCCATTGCCAGCCCGTCTGGGCTTTTGCAGCATTAAAAATAAAGCAAGCGGTAAAAAGTAATGTAACAGTAAATAGTTTCCTCATAAGGTTGTTTTATCGCGTAGTATGGAACAATAATAGACTATAATTTTGGGTTAAGAGTTGGGTGTGCCTGGGTAATGTAGGTTACTTCATCACTGCAAGTTTTTTCACAATAACGCTTCCGCCGCCAGTGGCGATAACAAATTCGTAGATGCCAGGCGAAAGCCCCTGTAAGGAAATTGCTGTGCTACTACCGGTAAGGTAGCTGCTTTTAATAAGCCTGCCGGTAAGGTCATATAAGTCTGCCTTCGAGCCAGGCAGGAAGGGTATATCACTTTTCAGGACACACTCATCAAAAGCCGGGTTGGGATAGACTTCCACATTGTTCTTATTACGGGCAGAAACCGGGCGGACCCCTTCCGTGCAGGGTGGCGAGGACGCAAGGTATATAACATTGAATGTATCAACATGGTAGGTGCAATTTACTTGGTAGGCCACCCAATACAAGCCACTGGCATTTACCGAATCTACGTTTCCCGTGCTTCCGTCAAACCAGGTGTAATCGCGACCTGAAGGCATGTCAAGTGTAGCTGTTACCGGCATATCACTTGGTCGGCATACGGGGGTATCGTTGCGGATACCAACGGTGTCTGCTAAAGATAGCGTTACCACGAACGAATCGGTCATAATATTGCAGGCGCTCAACCCTTGCAGCCAATAAGTACCATTGCTGCTAATAGTAATGCTGGTATCGCTGCCGGTGCTCCACCTGTAATTGACCAACCCACCCGGCGGGCTAAAGAGCACGGGAGTTCCCGGCAAGGCCTGGCATAAGCTCGTATCGGATACATTGGTGGAATCAGAAGCATAATTATACTTCACCACAAACAGATCTTCCGAGGCTGCTCCCGACAAAACCATAGTATCATGCCCTACCAAAAAATTAGCACCTTCGTAATCGCCCAATACATATGCGTTGCCCGTATTGTCCACAGCAATACCATTCTGGTCGTCACCGCCGGAGACCATGCTTTTTCCCACCTGGTAAGTGCCTGAACTGCTATATTCGGCAATGAACATGGGGTCGTTACTGGCGGGCAACGTGGTGAGTATATTGCCCTGGAAATGCATTGTGTAAGAAAGGCCGGCGGTTAATCCGCTCCCACCCATCGATCCGGCTATCCATATATTGCCGCAGGCATCAACGTCTATGCCATATCCTTTATCGTCAAGGCTCCCGCCACCGGATCTTGCCCACGACAGGCTACCGGAGGAATCATATTTAGCCACCAGCACAGCCGAAGCACCTGTGCATGCAAGCGTGTCCATTCCTATAATAACAGGAACATCAATTGAGCCCACAAGGCATATATTATCCCCCTGGTCTGCCTTCAGTCCATTCACATGCGCCCTATTACCAACGTTCTTAGCCCATTTGAAAGTACCGCTACTATCAAACCGGGCCACATAAGTCATATCCAGTGTCAGCGGATTGTATAGGTTGGTGCCGCTAAAATTCATGGTATCAGATTCGTACATGCCAGAGAGGTAGGTATCTCCATTCATACTTGTGGACACTTCATACACATAGTCGCTGTTCCTGCCACCAAAGCTCGTTGCCCACACCGGGTTTCCAGATGTGTCGAATTTGGCAAGAAAAGCATCATACAGGCCGGCAGATGAGGTGTTGTTCAGCAGGAAAGGACCTAAATCATCAACAGGCAAATTAAAAACACCGGATAAATAGACATTCCCGGCTCCGTCTGTGCCAACCCCGCCGTCCGGATAGCTAAGTGCTGATGAAGCGTTATTGACTGTTATGTTTTTTATCCATTGCACCACCCCAGCAGGGTTGCATTTAAGCAGGAAGTAAACGCTTTCCCCTAAGGGTACAGTATGATGAAATGTATCAACCGTAAATGCGGCATAACTCAGACCCTCTACATAAAGATTACCCC
>Ga0206969_1267_pt1 | contig 11197 bp, 10 predicted proteins | sample Alteio_BWOrgHeat_87_FD_153256 | JGI IMG/M metagenome (GOLD analysis project Ga0206969, IMG submission 153256) | Enriched cells from forest soil in Barre Woods Harvard Forest LTER site, Petersham, Massachusetts, United States -... | ecosystem: Environmental > Terrestrial > Soil > Temperate forest >... | reverse complement strand
AAAATACAAGAAGTAAAAGCAGAGTAATTGGAACAAGTATGCTATTTGCCCTACCTAACTTTACCTGGGACGCATAAAACAGAAAACTAGAAGTAATGACTACATAAATAGCTGTTGCTAAAGCATTGATAAATGCGGATTTTCTAATTTCTTTCACATCTCAATTCTACATACAAATTTAATGATTCAGACACTTTTTTACAACAGCGCCTGTTTTATGACAAGTTGCGCCAATGTTACGATGATTAACCAGTAATTTTGGTCATATACGGAATTTTTTCTACAAAAAATGCAATCGTATAAGAGATAATCACAATTAAAATAAATAATATCGGTTCAAACCAAAATTGTTGTCCTGGTAATCTTAAGGTGTTGTAAAATAGACTTCGGCCTATTATATGCCAGAAAAATTCAAGAATAATTACATGAATAAAAAAGACGAAAAAAGAAAGTCGGGATAATACACGAATAAATACTTCGTATTTCATCGGTCTATTAAATAATACATACGATACAGCAAAAACAACAATTGTATAAAGTAAAATGCTTGGTCTCCATTGTGAATAAAAATACAAATAATTATGTGTCTTTAAATATAAAGTTTCGCCTTCAATAAAAATAAGTAATGCGAGTAAGATTTGAAACAATACAAATACGACTTTACGCTTATTTACATACTGAATAAGGACATTATGGTGTCGTGCTGCTACAATTCCAAGTATAAAAACATAATAGTTCAAAAGCGCAATATTCAGAGGAAAGAGAATTGAAATCGGGTGAATGTAATAATCTTGACTTAGTAAAACTACTTGTAATATACCTAATATAATTAGAACAAACTTCATTGAAATAAACCTATACACCCTGTGAATAAATGGAAATAATATATAAAAAACAAGAAGTGTTGGAATAAAGTACAACTGATAAGAAGCACTTCCTTTTAAAACAGCCTGAAAAAAAGAAAAAGTATGCTGTTTGTACACAAAAAAATAATAGATTATGCTCCAAAAAAAATAAGGAAGAAAAATTCGAGAGAACCGCTTTTTGAGATAGCTCAGATAATTCTGATGATAAGGGAAATTAATTTCAAGAACAAATCCGGATATCATGAAAAACAATGGTACTGCAAAACGTGATACCTGATTGAGAAAAAATGGCAAGCTAAATCCTTGAATATTAAAAGAATTTGTTTCTAATATCCGAGTTGTAGAATGAATACAAATTACCGCCAGAATAGCAACAACTCGCATGCTATCAATTGCCGAATGATATCTTTCTTTATTTTGCATCGAGAAGTTTTAAACCAGATTGGTAAATTATAGGAATTAAAGTAATAGATTAATTGTATATTTTATCATACTACGTTAATCCTTGCGAACACCCTAAAATTATGTAAGATCTCACTCTTCTAACACGCGGCAAGAAGAAGTTGGCATTCGGTAAGGGGATTTTTGTTTTGAAGTCTCCAGGTCCCAAAGAGAGAAGCTAAAATTGATTTTGTTTGTGAACCGAGTGGCGATCGGGTGCCTCCTGAAATCTTTCGTGATACAACGGTATGTCTGACCATCCTCTCGGCTGTATTGTTATCGGATGGTACCCCTTCAAAGCGGACAAATACAAATAGTTCTTGTAAATGTTTTGTAATTCTTCCACACAGAGTACTCATGGGTGAATCTTTCTCAACCCATGGTTTGATTACCTTTCTTAGTTTCTCTTCAAAGTATTGTTGCTTGTAAATTCTCTCCTGTTCCTTTGCCCGTACTGAAAGTGTTGGATCTGGGCCGGGGTACTCTCTTGCCTCATCATAAATCTGCTTCACCTGTTTTGCCCAGCGGTTTAATGGGGGATGCTTCTTGTAATCCTCTTTGAGTTTTTTAATATCTCGAAGTAAATGCACCCAACACCTCTGGTGATACCCATTGTAGATATTGTAGCCTGTATAAAAATCTGAAGAAAGTACTCCGTTAAATCCATCTTGCGCGTCCTCTTCTCCTAACACTTGTGTTACCATCCCGTTACTTCGTGAATTGTCATATATGAGAAACTGAATATCTGCTGTATTAAAATTCCAAAAGTATCCGTTCCTTCCATTTTCTCTCCCTCCTGTTTCATCGGCAAATACTAAATCGGCTTTCCGTATCTTGTGTCCTAACTCTTCATATGTCGCCTTCCCCTTGTGGGCTGTTTTTTGGAGCATCTCCACTAAACTTCCTTGTGAAAGATGGAGATTATGAACAATTTGTAAATATGATTGAATGGTTTCAAGAGGCAGTCTACATTCTTCTTTAAGAAAATCAATAATACTCATAAGTCGTATTCCAATCCGCTGATGACCAACAACAGACCCACTTAAATTAACCGCGGGTTGTACTCGTTTGCGGCAGGAAAAACACCATCGTTTAAATACTACATGTTCGACAACTTCAACGGGAGTAACAGGAATATCGATTACTTGTCTTCTATACGATACCGTTGGTTTCCCAAGTTTACCGTGACAATCTGGACATGCTTCATAGGTATGATATACCTCTTTTGTTGGAGTATCCCGATGTCGTGCAAAGTTTTCCTTTCGTTTGCGCCGTGCTTCCTGTCTTCTCTTATGTTTGATATTTGCTTTGATAAATGCGGGAGGGATGTCCTGTGGTTTTGGACCTTGTTTTTCAATTCGTGAACGAAGTTCTGCCAGTTGAGTTTCAAGTGATTCTACGGTATCTTGCAGTTCATAAATCGTCCGTATGAGCTCAGCTCTTGGGGCAGTCTTTACGTCCATCGGACTATTAACGCTATCAGAAAATATCAGCTCTTGTCAAATTTGGTGTGTCGTAAGAGTGAGATCTTACAAAATTATCTGGATCGTTTGACACATTGTATTTGAGTTTAAAAATTGCGGGCACTTGATGAAGTTAAATCGTGGCTGGCTCTACTCAACACGTTTAGAACCTTTTCGTAGGTAAGGGAGTACGAGCCGATTGAAAGTAGCAGACAAAATAATTGCAACATTTTTTTGTACTCATAGCTTAAACGAGATGAGGATTGCAGTAAATTATTTCATATCTTTGTACTCACGAAACTTAACACGCATTGCTATTCCTATACCCATTTCAAGAATGCCCCCAGCAGCAATTCCAATTTGGAATGCATCGGGTGTCCAATCAGGCATATCTTCAAGTCCATCTCTAGTTGCAACAATACTTGCCGGCTTAACAAATTCTTCTGCAACAATTCTTTTCCCCTCTCTTATTGACATTGCTCCACCCACTAAAAGTCCTCCTGCAATTGCCACTGGTGAAATATAGTTATAGATAAATTTCCCAATTCTAACTGTTGATTCAGAAATATATCTTGGGTTTCGTTCTCCCATATTCTGGAATTATAACAAAAATTATATTGTTTTATATTGATTTTCCGTAGCTGGCACTGGTTGGTTTTGTGGGAGCTTTTTATAAAGAGATTTTTCAGCTTTCTGTACTGGATATTTAATATGTTGATTTTTAAGATATGGTTGCTGGTCTTGCAATACAATAGAACATCTTGTATCTAAAATGCTCTTTGAGGCTAGAAACTGCATGTAATAAATAATATGTTACTTATTGAATTTAAAGTCAGAAATCTTATAATTAATTAGCTTGTTTGATTTGAGGAATACCAGCTCCATTTTTTATAGATTGGGCCGGGGTGCAATTTCCCCCTACGTCACCAACAGGTGCCCCATTTGAGGAGGTACATACATATCCTGACGGACATGCAGGTTTTGGAGGTAAGGCATTTCCGCCACAAGCCGAGGAACAAATTCCTCCTTTGCCCGTATTCTGTTGGCAAGTTTGTCCGGCCGCGCAGTCAGCATTTGTATTACATGTTACAGAAACAGGAGTGGGAGTCGGAGTGGTAAGTGATTGTGAAACTGTGACCATCTGCGTACAATTTGCCGAATCAGCACTGATGGCACCTGAAGTATCTGAAAGCGTTGCGGTTACCTGGTATGTACCTGGATTATTATATGTGTGAGATGCTGAAACGCTTACCTTATCCCCCCCTATTCCGCCCCCACTTGTAACATTCTGAATTGAACCGTCACCAAAGCTAAATATTACTTGATTTATCGGGTTTGTGCGTGGCGTACTTCCAAATCCAGAATTACCAGACGCAGTAAAGGTTATTGTAAATGGAGCTGCGCCATTTGGGTCCCGATCCACAGCAAGACCAGTACAAACTGGTATTGGATTCAAAACAGGAGAGGTAAACGCCCAAAATGCAATTCCCTGATCTGTCCAATTTGTATTCGTGGCATAGTCCCTTTCGGTACTACTAGTAGTATAAAAATACCCATGTCCATTGCTAAATAGTCGATAAATTGGTGAAGCGCTATTGAAAGCAGAGGTGTATGCATAAAACACTATTCCCTGATTTTGGTATGCTCCCGCACTAAGAGCACTATCCCGCTCTGAGGTGCTTGTTGTGTAAAGATAATTTTCGACTGAAGGATTATATAATCTGTATACTGGCGCTAAACTGCTGTCATTCCCTCGAGTTTCGAACGCATAAAATCCTATACCTTGCAATGTATAACCATTTTTTTCTGCGCTGTCTACCTCTACATTACTTGCTGTGTAAAAGTATGGATATGAGTTATGATAATTTGCTAACCGATAGATAGGAACAAGTGGTCCACTATTGAGCGCTGATGTTGGGGCGAGAGGCGAACCACCGGCGGTATCAAACAAAATATTTCCGGAATGTTGTTGAGTGTTGCTATGTTGTGTTTGAGACTTGTGCCCGACAATTAATGTAGCAGCTGCAATGATTATTGCAAAAAGAATGAAAGTAAAAAGCGCTATGTGCTTTGGATATCGTGAAAAGAAGCTTTGAGGTTTTTCTTTTTTTTCAACCGGTGTTGAAGTAGGTCCTTCGTTCTCTTTTTCTAAATCAGTCATTATATCCTATTAAATACATATTTTTATGCGGTTGTCAACATATCAAATAGGCAGCGAGGACAAAATTATAAGATTTTGAAGCTACTTAGCCTCGATTTGAGCAGTTGGAACTGTATGGTTAAAACTCTGAGAAGTTGCGTTAAATTTAGTGGATTTTCTTAAGTATTTGAGGAAAATTTGTAAACATTTGAGAATATACCGGACTTGATGTTATTGGTGAGGCATATGCATAGAATGCAACTCCTTGATACGCCCATTTGATAGTTGATGCGTAATCCCGTTCGCTTGCGCTTGCGGTGTAAAAATATCCGTGAGCATCGCTAAATGATCTATATATTGGTACAGAATTGTTAACAGAAGAATTATATGCATAAAATGCAATCCCTTGATTAGTAAAACCATGGCTCACTGCAGTATCTCGCTCATTCGTACTCGTTGTGTAAAAGTAGTTGGTAAATGAAGGGTTATATAATCGATAAACTGGGACGAGGTCAGTATCCGAACCTGGTGAGGTATATGCATAGAAACCGGCTCCTTGTAAAGAATATCCATTTTGTAAAGCGCTATCTCGTTCTGAAGTACTTGCCGTATAAAAATATGGACTACTATTGTTATAATTTGCCAATCGAAATATAGGAATTTGAGACCCGCTTGTTATAGTAAAAGGTAATGAATTTGATATGTCAAAAGTACTATCCTGATCGCCCTGGTTCTGAACCCAGTCTCCTATTTCATATGCACCCTTTGCCAAACCCGAAGTGTTCCAAGTTAAACTGTTATTATTACTATACGATTGAATTTTTTTCCAGGATACATCGATACCGCTTCCGGATCCCAAAAACCATGAATATTCGGGAGTCCCACCACATGTCGCGTTTGCGGTAAATTGGACAGATGTGCCGCCAGAAATAGTTGGATAATTAGTGTTTGAGTTTAGTGTGCCGTTTGTACATGCAAGGGGTGAAACTGGAGTAGGAGTAGGAGTTATGGATGAAGGAGAGTTTAATGTAAACTCTGATGTTGCAGAAGTATCGCCCCAGTTAGGAGAATTTACATCTCTAACCCATACGGCAAGTTGATAATCTCCAGGAGTAGTTATGCCAAGACTAGTTGGATTCCAAAGAGCTGTATTTGAGCTGCTAAAATTTTGTATCATTGTCCATGATGTTGAACCAGGAGCCAAATAAAAGAATCTATACTCAGGGGTGCACCCTGTAATCTGTGAGGCGGTAAGCGTGATACTCGTACCTAAATTTTGAGGAGAGCTTGGCGAGGCTGACAGAGTTGGCGTCTCAGTACAAGTTGATGGCTGTTGCGGTTCCATTAACGCCATTACCTGGTTTTCGGCATCAAGCTCCAAAAAATTTTGATCCATTTCCGAACTTACGGACATAAGATGTACAATACAGTCACCGGGGTTTATAGTAATGCCATCTGAAAAAGAATTAAAAATTGCATCAGCATACCCATTAAATCCACTAGGATTCGACATTGTATCGGTAGCTATGTGAACCGCATCTGATGGAATTGTTTGGTAATAATTTGATGGGCCTGAATATCCTGAAGGAAAGTTTGAACATCCGCGGTAAACATAGTAATCATTGTTTGATGACCAACTGACTGGTGTAAGGGTACCAAGTCCATCCAGTTGAGCATCGCTTATATCACCTGAAAGCGATAACAATTTTACAGGGGTGGATATTGGATTTCCTGACCTGTCAACAATCGGGATCTTGACTGCTACTGATTGACCAGATGGAATTAAAGCATCCATGTCACACCCACCGTGTGGAACGCAAATTTCATCAGAATGTGGCAATACATATGCACTCCATGGATAACTAGTGGTAGTTGTATATAACATATTCATTGTACTTGTCATTGAAACTGTTGAAATCTGTGAACCTGCAGATCCGGAGCCACCATTAAGTAATACAGTTACGCATCCATTAATTGGTACTCCGGCAGGAAGCGTAAATTGTGTAGGTACTGAAACAGTACCCGGACCTGCTTCCTTCAGAATAAAATTGGAAATTATATATAATCCAGGATTTTGGTCATAAAAATGTTGCAATCCACTTATATCGACAGTTCCTGAAGCAATACATGGTGTCCTTGTGATAGCTATAATGACCAATACCTCACTAAAAAAATTTGTAGTGTAATAAGGTGTGTGTGTTACAGTCATAGTAAGATTTCCGGTCAAACCCATGAAATTTGCTTGCATTTCCGGAGGAAATGAATATATATAAGCCGGGTAATTCCCATATGGTAAGGGAGTTGTGGGAATAGCAAGGCTAAGTGATTGAGTTGGGACAGGTGAGGTAGATGGAATTGACTGCGCATGTTGCTGTGTATTAGTCTGGTGCAAGACGAGAATTGTCGTAACTGGTATTGCGGCAACAATCAGTAAAATTACAAAAGTTCTAATAAAGCGATTTGGATTAAAACTTTTTATCATCTCATCCAATGGTTTTAGTATTATAATTTCCCAACCATATACTCTAACGTTATATGATTCGTGGATGCATGTCAATAATGTATTATATCTCTGGTACAAAACTAATAACGGGTTGATTTGACAATAAAAAAAAGCAGCTGTCACACTGAAAATATTGTTGGAACAATGTTTTCTGACTCCAGAAGGAGGTGAAAGCTGCTTTATGATAGTTGTACCAAAACTACCTGAGAAAGTACAGTATTTATTGAACTTCTCATTTCCATTGTAGCAAACCTTTGTCGTAAAACCCAAAAGGAACAGTTTGTTGGAGGTAGAACTCCTTATGATAAGGAAACACTCTTTGCATGGCTGTTAATTCGCAAAATTACCGGCTGGGATTATCGAACAATAGCTTCTATGGCACATGTTTTGACAGGTACCCTGTAAAATAGACAAGTAGCCAAAAGGTTATGTAAACTTATGAGATGGAGGTGAGAAATGTCTATGGGTACATTTCATGTGATACCACAAGAGACGAAGGAACAAATTTTATCACGAGTAAAAAATGATGGAGTATCAGCTGCACAAGCAGCAAAAGACGCAGGGATATCAGCTGAGACTGTACGGAATTGGTTAGCAAAAGGTGCCAACGGCGTGAATAATGAAGCGTTGGAAAATGCTCGACTGAAACGGGAACTTACGGGAGCCTATGAACTATTGGGGAAATTGACAGCAGAGTTAGCAGGATTTAAAAAAAAGAACGGTCATTGGGGTTGAGTATATGGAGAGTGATGCAGTGAAAACACATAAAATTACGAAAACACAAATTGCCAAAAAACTGGGAGTGAGTCGGCAATCACTCTACTATCAACATAAACGACCAGCACTTGATGAAGAAGTAAAACGGCAGATAGAAGCGGTACTTACCGTACATAAGAGCTATGGTCATAAACGAATTGCAATCGAGCTGAAACTAAATAAAAAGCGGATATTACGAGTGATGAAGAAATTCAATATTAAACCGTTTCGTCACGGAGGAAGGAAACCGAATAAAAAAGATGATGTGGGCAAGGCAGCAGAAAAAGATACCGTCAATATATACAAGCTGCTTTGCCCGATAGCTCCCCATATTGTATGGGTGAGTGATTTTACCTACATTAAATTCAAAAGTAGATTTATCTATGTGGCAACTATTATGGATTTGTATACCAGAGAAATTATCGGAGTGGCAATTTCCCGGTTTCATAATCAGAATCTGGTAATGGAAGCATTTATGGACGCGGAGCGAAGAACCGGAACACACCCGCTCTATTTGCATTCTGATCAAGGGAGTGAATACACAAGTGATGATTACAAAACGTATGTTGCAAGTCGCCAAATCACGATATCATTTGCCGATAAAGCTTCTCCCTGGCAAAATGGGTTTCAGGAATCATTCTATGGAAAGTTTAAAGTTGATTTAGGACATATGGAACAATTTGAAAGTTTAGGAGAACTCATTGAAGCAATTTATCAAACGATTCATTATTACAATACCAAGCGAATTCATACCGCTCTAAAAATGAGTCCGATACAATTTAAATTACTATATCAGAAAAAGAACTTTTTGCCGTTTGTCTAAACAATTGGGTACTTGACATTTTTCCTACACTCATTCGGGCAAATGCCTTGTTCCTTGCTTCAGGAGTATATGAAACCATTCTTAAGAATCTGGTGAAGATTGCCCAAAAAGAAGGTTTGGTAAAAGGGAGAAAAGTAGCCCTAGATAGCACCTTTGTCAAAACATTTTCAGGAAAGATAGAAGTAGGATCTGAAGGATATAATGGACATAAAAAGGGGCACGGGTTTAAACTCCATTTGTTAATAGATGTCGAGACAAAGATTCCACTTTCCTTAAAGATTACCAATGGGGTATCTCATGACTCAACCCTTGCAATTCCACTCCTAAAAGAAGCAAAGAAATATTTAAAGAAAGTGTCTTACGTACTGGCAGATAAAGGATACGATAGTGATCTTATTGTAGGATATGTCTCAAAAGAACTCAAGGCTAAGGCTGCAATACCAATAAACAAAAGAAACAGAGGAAAAAACTATACGTGGGAGGGAGCATGGAGAAACTTTCAGGAAAAAAGAAAAGGGAGATCAATTAAGAAAAGTATTTACAATTTGAGAACTGAAATTGAAAGGTGTTTCTCGCATTTGAAACGTACCTACAAACTGGGAAAGGAAGAAGTGAGAGGAATTCTTAATTTTGCAAAACAGGTCTATCTATCCTTAATTTGTTACATCCTTAAAAGATTTTGGACTGAAGGTATAACCTTTTAAGAGTTTTGTACCAGAGGTATTATCAAAGCTTTTTGTGCTGGCTCTGCTCAACACGTTCAGAACTTTTTCGTGGGTAGGAAATTATGAGCCGATTGAAAAAAATATACAGTATTTACAATGTTTTTGTATTTCTGAAGGGCTGGTACTCGCGATAATTCCCAGAACATTTCCTGGGTTAAGAATGTGGAATACCCGGAAAGTGTGATAATGGAGTTGAGAAGATTTTTGGTTTAACCCACTGGGCAGCTCACTATATAATTCGAATTTTAGTGAATTTATGCTACTGTAGGAAGTGTGTAATAATGTTCCAAATAGTCAGCAAATACTTCTCCCATGAGTGTAATTCCAGATTTGTCAATTACTCCAGGGGTACCTTCTTCATGAGGTGTGGGTGTATGTTCGCGGGCAACGGGACACCCTTTGTGTGTTATTCTCACCGAGCGTATGCCTCTTTGGCGAATTACCGCCTCACGTTCATGCTGAAGTTGCCCTCTTAACGTACCTGTTAACTGGAATGTATCCTGATCGAATGCTCCCTCAATGGTTGCACCCCTATGTGCAAGTGTGGGTAATTTGCCAGCCGGAAGATAAGCTGCAAACTGGTCAAAAACCTTTTCTTGTAATAGTCTGCGAAATAGTCCAACCGGATCATCTTGATAATGAGGGTTTTTGTCTGCTGAAAGAACGGCATATGCTTGACCAATAGTCAGTGCACCTTCCATCATAGAATAAATTGGGTCACTCTGAAATGTTTCAGTGAGTAAAGTATATTTATTCTCTTTAAATACTTCGAATGCTTCCACACCCACTGTTTTTGGCAAAAGTGCATAGAGCGCACGAACAGTTTGGACAGTGGCAACTGCAAGATCTTTACCATAGAGACCAATGGGAATTGAAATATCAAAAGTATCATTGCTAAAGTGGCCAGTTGAAAGACACTCGCCCAGCATCGGTTGAACAGGAATTGAAGTTGAAAATATTGAGTCTACATATATTTCCCGTTCATGCTTGCTTTTGGGATCAGTATCAAACATATATATTTTAGGTTCACGGCCAGATAGGAAGCGTGGAATGGGTAATCCTGATTCAAGTTTACTTGCCATTAAATTATCGTGAAATTGTTCACAAAGTGGTGTAAAGATTCCTCCAAGGACAAGACTTACACGGAAATTGTGATCGAATGGACCCTTTGCATCAGCGATATACTCTTCAGAATCTTGATGAACGGCCGGATTAAATCTCCTTCTATTCTCAGCTAACATAAAAGTAAAATTATATCAGGCAAAGATTCACTTGTCAAACTATAGGTTTAGAGTTGGGGCTAAATTTAGGGTTTTCGTGGCTGGCCCTACTGGACTTTGTAGGAAATTTTTATGAGAGATTGTTTTACCCCACCGTATGACTCACTTTTGTGATAAGTAATTCTATATATTAGAAACCTCAAGGCCGAGCATTTTTCTTTCAACTTGATCAAATGATTGAGGAATAACTCCAAGACGTT
>Ga0206969_1265_pt1 | contig 11231 bp, 9 predicted proteins | sample Alteio_BWOrgHeat_87_FD_153256 | JGI IMG/M metagenome (GOLD analysis project Ga0206969, IMG submission 153256) | Enriched cells from forest soil in Barre Woods Harvard Forest LTER site, Petersham, Massachusetts, United States -... | ecosystem: Environmental > Terrestrial > Soil > Temperate forest > O... | reverse complement strand
CAGGAAATATATTGCCATTTCTCCGGGGCTGCTTTGTCGGTATTTTCTACCTTGCTTACCGTTTTCCCAGCCTTTGTATAGGTAATGCTTACTTTCTTTTTAAGTGTGTCACATTGCTTTGCTATGTCCTTTAAAGCATCATTCATTTTCTGGTTAGTCAATGCGCGGGGTAGGTGACCGCCATACTTTGCCATTATTTTACCAACCATACTATGAACTGGTATAGCAATCGGGTCACCTGTCTTTATTTGGGTAATGTAAATCATCCCATCGCGTATATTATCCGGGCGAAGGGTTGACAGGTCACTAAACCTTAAACCAGTATAGCAGCCTATCAAAAACAGGTCACGCACCCGGTCTAATGACAGGTTCTTACTCAAATCCAACCCTGCAATTTCTTTCAATTCATACTCCGGTAAATAAACGCTGTCCGTTTCCTCTGTAGGTGCGCTAAAATTGCTGCTCTTAAATGCCGTGTGGGTATTTATCCCTAAATCGGTAGCATAGTTTAAAACGGTCTTTATTACTTTGAAATTCTTATGTATGTAGTTTGCAGACTGTTTTTTTACCAATGTAAGGTACTTAGTAAAATCATTAAAGAAAGTCATATCAATTGTATCAAATTCCAATGATTTCCGGCTATGTTCCTGATAACCTTCTAAGATAGCTTTAGTAGTTACGTAGCTTTTGATCGTGCCGGGCGTTATGGGCTTGCCGCGCTTGGTGGTTTTAGTCCCGGCCCTGCATTGTTCAATAAAAGCATCAAAGAATGTAACAAGGGTTTCACGCTTCACATTGCCATTGTCCCTAATGGCAATATTTAGTAGGGGTTTCAGTATTTCAGGGGTTGGGGCTTTATTGCCGTTATCATTGATATACTTCCTGACGGTGTTCTTTATGGCAGTTTCTATGTTATCCAGCCGTTTATTAAATTCCGGGAATTCAGGAAACTTCGCCGTTTCCTTTGCCCGGTGTGGTTTGGCTTTAGCATTCCAGTATTTCGGCAATATGCTTTCCGGGGTGTAATACTTCACCTGGTATCCATCGTACCTAATACGGCAAAATATAGCCGTCAAATTACCGTTGGGGTTTCTTTTAGTGCCTTTATCGTTTTCAAGATAGAACGTTACCCTCATAAATACCTTTTAGTTAAGAGTAGTAAAGGTAAGTAAATAAATAGTACGGTACAATCTACGGTACAATATTTTTTATCGTTTCTTAATTGTTGTTAGCCATTGTTAATTATACTATGCTTTGAAATGCTTACCAGTAAAGGCTTTTACAGATACAAACGGTTAACAACCGAAAATAACGACAAAGGCAAATGTAGTCCAGTCGGGACTACAAAGCCCGCCATAGAGTTATCTGTGGTGGGCTTTTTCTTTATGACAAATAAAAAATTACTTTTGTGAAGCAAAATAAGATAGTTTAGGTATTTTACCCATTAAAAATACAAAAGGCTTGACTATAGTGCAAACGGGATAGTTTAGTGCAATTTGTCGAGTACAGAGGTGTGCCACACCTCAAAGGTGTGGCACACCTATAAACGCGAAATCCTTTTCAACGATGCACAAAACTATGCCGTGCAGAGTATAAACAAGAACATATAGGGTATTGGATCGAAGCAGCAAATAAAGATTGGTTGGCAATCCAAGATATGTACAAGGCTAAAACTTATGTTTATTCTTTGTTTTTTGCTCATCTTGTTTTGGAAAAATTAGCGAAAGCTAATTGGATAAAGGATAACGAGAGTAACTTTCCTCCTAAAACTCACAATCTTTTAAATATTATTTCAAAAACAAATTTACAATTTTCAATACCAGAAGAAGATTTTTTTGCCAAAATGGATCAATTTCAATTAGAAGGAAGGTATCCTGATTATAAATTTGAATTGCATAAAAAATTCGATGGAGTGGAAACAAAAAAAATTCTTGACCAGGTAAATGAAATAAGAAAATGCTTACTCAAAAATCTGTGATTAACCGTTTAACCCACATTGCAGTTCCCGCCGTTTAAATTGTTAAAGATTTTTTAAGCTAACCCAAAAAAGACGGGGAATGATTTATTTTTCCCGTAGGTATGTAGGGATAATTAATTTCGGCTTCCTTTATAAAGGCTTCATTTGATTTGTAGTACACAAGGGGTGTTCGTCTTTGAGGTATGTGTCACGACCTTTGTAGCTTGTATTTCAAAAGCACGATACGTAAACATCCCGATACCGGCAAACTGAGCGGTTATTACCGTCTGGTGGAGAGCTATCGTAACGGCGATAATAGAATTTGTCATCGGACGATTTTGAATGTGGGTTTTATGGAAGATGCCACGCCGGAACAATTGAACCGGATACAAAAGGTACTAACCGAAAAATATGAACGCAAAGAGCCATTATTTGAACAACAGGAAGATCCCATAGTTGAAAAATATGTCGTTGAACTATGGCAACGTATAGTTGCATCGAAGAAATTAGACATTGTATCGGTAGCGCAATTATCCCGGATGGTCAATGCCGACACCTTGCAACACAGCAATGTAAGGGAGGTAGGGGCCGAGCATATCTGTTATCAGGCGTGGGAGAAATTACTGCTTACCCCCTGCTTTTATCTGCCGGGTTTACGCAGGAGCAGGCGGCACTTGCGGCCACACAAGTCATTGGCCGGGCTGTATATCCGGCTTCAGAACTAAAAACGGCAAGATGGATACAGGAAAATTCTGCTGTTTGCGAGCTGACTGGTTATGATATGGGAAGGTTGACAAAAGATAAGCTTTACAAAAGCGCATTACATCTTTACGAAGTCAAGGAGGTACTTGAGAAACATTTGTCCAGGCGCACCAACGAACTGTTTGATTTGGAGGACAAGATTATTTTGTACGACCTTACCAATACTTACTTTGAAGGAGAGAAGCGCAACAGCAAGTTGGCAAAATATGGCAGGAGCAAGGAGAAAAGAAGCGATGCAAAACTTGTGGTGCTGGCGCTTGTGGTCAATGTGGAAGGGTTTATAAAATATTCCTCTGTACTGGAAGGCAATATTGCCGATTGCAATACCTTATCGGCCATGATAGAAAAACTGGCGGCCCATACCGTGGGCCCGCAGGCAGTAGTGGTGCTGGATGCGGGCATTGCCACCGAAGAAAACCTGGCATTGATAGAAAAGAAAGGATACAAATATCTCTGTGTGAGCAGATCGCGGTTGAAAGATTACGAAGCAATACCCAACAGGTTTACCGTATTACTGGATACAAAATCAAAACAGACTGTCCGCCTAAAATCAGTTACCACTTCTAAAAATACCGACTACTATCTGGAAGTAAAGAGCCCCGCCAAGGAAAAGAAGGAAGAGAGCATGAAATGTTATATTTTAAATATTTATGGTGATTCATTATGAATCCATTGTTGCGTATATCCCCTACTTCCTATACTGCTTCACTATCCCCTTCATCTCATTAAGCTTTAGTAGCGCCTCTACAGGGGTAAGGGTATTGATATCGGTATCATCAAGTAGCTGCTGTATCCGGCGTATATCCTCCGTTACACCATCAAATATATTCAATTGGAACTGGGGCGCAGGCTTTATGCCTTTTACTTTCTGTAACGTGCTGCCTGTAGTTGCGTGCTTCTCTTCCAGTTGAGTGAGTATCTCATTGGCCCGATCCAGCAGCTTCACGGGCATCCCGGCCATGCGCGCCACCTGTATGCCAAAGCTGTGGCGGCTGCCACCGGGGGCCAGCTTGCGCAGAAAGATAACTTTATTGCCTGTTTCTTTATGGGTAATGTGGTAGTTGCGCACTCGGGGTAGCTGGTGCTCCAGTTCATTAAGCTCGTGGTAGTGGGTGGCAAATAGGGTCTTGGGCTTAGACGGGCTGTTGTGCAGGTGCTCTACTATAGACCACGCCAGCGATATGCCATCGTAGGTGCTGGTACCCCGCCCTATCTCATCGAGCAGTACCAGGCTGCGCTCGCTGATGTTATTGATGATGCTGGCCGTCTCGTTCATCTCCACCATAAAGGTGCTCTCTCCCCCGCTCAGGTTGTCAGACGCTCCTACCCTGGTGAATATCTTGTCCGTAAGGCCTATCACGGCGCTATCGGCGGGTACAAAGCTGCCCATATGCGCCATCAGGGTTATGATCGCCGTTTGCCGCAGCAATGCCGACTTACCGCTCATATTAGGCCCGGTAAGTATTATTATCTGCTGGCCGACTTTATCCAGTGTTATGTCATTGGCTATGTAGCTTTCGCCGGGTGGCAATTGCTGCTCTATCACCGGATGGCGGCCTTCTTTTATCTCCAGCTTAGGCTCATTTACCAGCACCGGCCTGTGGTAGTTATACCTGTGTGCATTTGTCGCAAAGCATAGCAGGCAATCCAGCTGTGCTATTATGTGGGCATTGTTCTGTATCGGTGATATAAAAGGTTCTATACTCACCAACAGCTGCTGGTAAAGTTCCAGTTCTATAGCCAGTATCTTATCCTCCGCCCCCAGTATTTTCTCCTCATATTCCTTTAGCTCCGGGGTTATATATCGTTCCGCATTGGCCAGGGTCTGCTTCCGTATCCAGTCGGTGGGCACCTTATCTTTATGGGTATGGGTCACCTCAAGGTAGTAGCCAAACACATTATTATAAGATATCTTCAGGGACGATATACCTGTGCGCTGCGATTCCTGCTGCTGTATCTGTAAGAGATAATCCTTACCATTCCGCGATATTTTGCGTAGCTGGTCCAGTTCTTCGCTCAGTCCCTCCCGTATCATGCCGCCCTTGCTCACTAATGCCGGGGCTTCATCTACAATAGACCTTAGGATAAGCTGCCGCAGATCATTAAGGTGCTGCACAGGCTCGGCAATCCGGCGTAGCGATTCATCTTCAGCCTTCATGCACAGTTCCCGTATCTCCCCCATAAAACCAAGCCCCCTTGCAAGCTGCAATACCTCGCGCGGGTTTATCTTCTTCAATGGTATCTTTCCTATCAGCCGCTCTATATCGCCCACCTGCTTTATGTGTTGCGAGATAGCATGGTTAAGGTCCTGGTTGAGTATAAAATGGCTTACTAAATTCAACCGCTGCTCTATACGGTTTATATCAAAGAGCGGGAAGATCATCCACCGCTTCATCAGGCGGGCGCCCATTGGCGTATGAGTATGGTCTATAGCCTGCAGCAGGTTTGTACCCTGCTCATAGCTGCTGTGCACCAGTTCCAGGTTGCGAATGGTAAAACGGTCCATCCAAAGAAAATCGGTGGCTACTATGCGTTGCAGCGTGTTTATGTGTTGTAGCTGGGAGTGTTCTGTATCTTTAAGATAATGCAGCGCCACGCCGCAGGCTACAATAGCACATTTCAGGTCTTCTATGCCGTACCCTTTCAGCGATTGCGTCTGGAAGTGCTGCAACAACAGGTCGTAGCAATATTGCTCCCTGAACACCCATTCGTCAAGCTGAAAAGTATAGACCTTCGTATCAAACTGTTCCCGGAATCGCTTCACCTGAGATTTGGAAAGGATGATCTCCGATGGCTGGAAGCTCTGGAGCAGCTTGTCCATATACTCCATATTACCCTCGGCAGCATAAAACTCACCAGTGGTAATGTCTAAGAACGCCACACCACACATCTGGTCGCCCAGGTGCAGGGCAGCAAGAAAGTTATTGGTCCTGTTTTCCAGCAGCTTATCGCTGGTGGCTACACCGGGGGTTACCAGTTCGGTAACGCCGCGTTTCACAATCCCCTTTGTAAGTTTTGGGTCTTCAAGTTGGTCGCAGATAGCCACACGATAGCCCGCCTTTACTAATTTGTGCAGGTAAGTATCTAAGGAATGATGGGGAAAACCGGCCAGATCCACAGACGATGCCGAACCATTGGAGCGCTTGGTAAGAGTAATGCCCAGCACACGCGATGCAATGTGCGCATCCTCCCCGAACGTCTCATAAAAATCCCCCACACGAAACAATAGAATAGCATCGGGATACTTGGCTTTAATATCCTTATGCTGCTTCATTAAAGGTGTTTCCACCGGCTTCTCCTTTGACATCCACGCAAATATAATCGCTTTAAAAATGGCTAAGGCGCTTAATTGCGGCGCGCCCTTATATGGGATGTGGAAATGTGGATAAACACCACGATAACTGGAAATATTACGATGCTGAAATTGTTAAAACAGCATGATTATTTCATTACTTGTGTCAAATTATATACCTTTACAGAACAAATAGCGACTGTGAATTATAAACAATTTACTAAAAAAATTGCTGATGAGGATGGGTGGTATTTATTATACTTCTCGCCGCATAAGTTTGTGCAATGATAAACGGGCAAGCCCGATAGGGCTTAAATGATGAATAGCCACCGGTGAAACCGGTGGGAAAATAGATGTGGTCATTGAACCCCGGCGGGGTTCAACTGGTATAACCCTGAAGACTCCGGGTTGCACCCGGAGCTATTCACATTAAAGCCTCCCTGGCTTTTTAAATTCAATGCACATTTTTATCCGGCGTATAGTATAAGAAACGGGAAAGGAAGCCATAAGATATGGGCAAATCCACATAAAACAAGAACGCTGTCTATACCAGATCATGGCACAAAGGAATTGGGTAAGGAACGTTGACGAAATAAAGTACACCATATTGCGAAGTTATTTTTCTTTTTTATGAGGCGTAAAATCTGCGAATAATGAATTATTTAAAGACTTTTGCAACGAAGTAAAAATGGAAAAGAGCGAGTAAGATGGTGTACTTTGTTTTGTCATCGTTCCTAAGGGACTAATTAATACGCTTCTAAAAGACGCAGGACTTAAATAAATGCTCATTTTATTGGTAGCAACAAAAATACAACAATGAAAAAACTAGAATTGATAATTGAGAAAAATGACGGATTATTTTGGGGTAGGATCGAAAACAAGGGGAACTTTACTCCAACTGGCGCAGGGGCAACCACAATTGACCTGATAAATGATATTAAAGCTTCTATTGAAGATTATGTAGAACACGAGGGTAAGGAAGATACTTTTTGGTGCAAGGTTGACGTGAACAATGTTGAATTTGACATCAGGTATGACTTAGCGGCTTTTCTGGAAGAATTTGACTTTTTTAATTTGTCAGTAATTGCTGACCGGATAGGCACAAACCGGACCTTGCTGAACCAATACAAAACCGGAACAAAACATCCTTCTATAGAACAGGCCCAGAAAATACAGAATTCCATCAGGGGTTTGGCAAAAAAAGTAGTTGAAGCACAACCTATTTCGTAATAAAAAATTAAACGACTATTTTTGTAATAAATATAAGCTGCTATGAGTACCGCAGAATTAAGAGCATTAAGAAATGGAGCGAAAAAATATCTCGACCGTGCCGATGAGAGAGTAGTAAGGATGGTATATGCAATGCTGGAAAAAGATGCCGAAATTGGCAAGCCGACGTACACCCTCACTCCTGAGCAGGAAGCAATATTGGATGAATGTATAGAGTTGGACGAGAAAGGGCTTATGGAATACTCGTCTTGGGAAGAAGTAAAGGCCAGAATTATTTCAAAAAAGTAACAAATGCAATATAATTTTGTTATTTCACGGAAAGCCGAAGGACATATTCAATCAGGTTATTATTGGTATGAACAACAAAGACAGGGATTAGGTAATAGTTTCATGGATGCTATTGATATTGCCCTTTTATCTGTTCAATCTAATCCGCTCGCTTATGGCATTCGCAGGAAAAACATAAGGGCTTGCATTATGAAAGGCTTTCCTTATTTAATACTATTTTATGTAAAAGGAAACAATATCCGGGTGGTATCTGTTTTCCATATGAGCAGGAAGCCAGGGGCATAACGAGAAAACTTTGAACTTACGCGAACCTCATGTTTCGTAATAAGTTTTTATGGTATTTTTGAAAAACAACATCGATTCAGTATGCAGTTTTCAGACCTTGACTTGACAAAAACTTACTCTTATGCCGACTACCTTAAATGGCAGTTTGAAGAACGTGTGGAGTTGATAAAGGGCAAGATATTCAAAGTGAGCCCTGCGCCTAATTATGCTCATCAAAGTATATCATCAGACATTCATGGTTTTTTGTGGAGCTTTCTCAGGGGTAAAGAATGCAAAGTATTCTCGGCTCCTTTTGATGTGCTGCTTACCCTAAGATCAAAAGATGACCAGGACATCACCACCGTACTGCAACCCGACATTTGTGTTATTTGCGATCTATCAAAAACAGATAAAAGGGGCTGCGTTGGCGCACCAGATATAATCGTAGAAATACTTTCTCCCGGCAACAACGCCAAAGAAATGATCAGCAAATATGAAGTTTACGAACAGGCTGGTGTAAGGGAATATTGGGTGGTATCGCCAAAATACCAGTCGTTTGTTGTTAATACATTAGTCGATGGAAAGTACCAACCTTCCCGGCAAATGACCATCGGCGATACAGTTACATCAACGGTATTGCCGGGTTTTTCACTAAGCTTGTCTGAATTATTTGGAACGGCGACGGAAGAGGAATAAAACTCCTTCCAATAGGTCTTCATTGTGTGTTCTCTGGTGCATCATGCCATGGAAACTGAATCAACACACTTTAATTCTTCCTGACAAACAAAAATCACCGGAAGTTTGTGTAATCCTGGATGCAGTATATATCAAGAGTGCATGCTTTTTCCGCTATTACTTTTCCCATCGCCTGGTAGTCGCTGCTCTGGCCGTAGCAATAGGGCACATTTACTTTCTTATCCCTTATAATTGCCATGCAGCCATTTCCGTATTCGTAATTTGTTTTGTACGCAATAAGCAGGAGAATAGTCCCCGCTATTGTTACTGGCCATGCTATTTTATTGCCCTGGAACCGTATCCAAAAAAATACAAAGGCCAAGGCTACTACCAAATGTGACAATATAAGATAGTGGCTTGAGTACGCGCCCACCGGCCCTCTTAATCCGCTTCTGAATATGGAAACAAGGATTATCGCAACCAGCAATGCAGCGGCAGTGCAAACAAGCGGCAGAGTATCTTCCTTTATCGCCATTTTTCTACTTTTTACCGTTATGGGAAGAAGCACAATCAAAATTGCAAGAATAAGTCCACCAAATAAAACGCCATAAGTATATGAAAAATGGGAGCCAATCATGAGCAGAAAGAAACGCATATCCCCCAAAAAGCTAAAAGACTCGGTGGTAGAAGTGGCCCGTGTAAAGTTGGTCAAGAAAAGAGCGGAAAAGACCAGTAATGTAATGCCGCTGGCTATGGCTCGCCGTTTGTCCTTCTGCGGCAGCAAAAACAAAAAAATGAATAGGGCAAAGAACATTCCATTGCTGCTGGAAAAAATGGTTGTGAACTCGAAAGCAATTCCCAGAATAGCATACTTAACCCCCCTTTTTGTGAAAAAGAAAAGGCTTAGCAGGAAGAGCATTATTACGCCATAGTTCTGCATTCCAAACATAGCTATAGTAGCGTTTTCATAATTGCTGAGATCAAAAATGCAAATCCCTGCTATCAAGGCCGCTATCTTCCAGTAGTCCGGTATGGCCTTTCTTATAAAGTGAACTAAAATTAAAAATATTACAACCAGTTGCAGATTACCCAGGACCGTGATATGGATAAAATTTATTTTGCCAAAAATGTAATAATAAATTGCATAAACAACCCTAGAGTGAAATATACGGTGATCTATATGCTGGCTGAACAATAAAAGAAACTTGTCGCCAACTGATGCTGTCTTGAATTGAGACAAGAAATCAAGAATTGCATTGTAGTCATCTACGTAGGGAATATTTACCGCATACTCGTTTACTTTAATAAAATATACCAGCGCCGGAATAAAAATTAAAATGCTGAGCGCATATTGAACGTACCTATTTTGATACAAGGTACTATTGGCAGGCACCGCGGTCATGGAAGTGTTCGAAATTGGTTTAGCCGTGTCCATGGCGATGTTATTTTTGTCCTTTTGAAACGTCAGCGATCGGGTGTTGAAAAATGTGAACGCAATCTAAGCAAAACAGAATTTATTTTAGATTTATCAGCAATTTATTTCCGTCTGCTAGGCGCAGAAAGTAAATATATGATAAGATCGGGACCAGGCTGAAAAAAACGATGATATTTTATACTTTGCGTTCAACTATTCAAGGAATGCGACGAATGACGAATACTGCTCACTATTACCATACAATAGCGTTTATTGTGGTCAGTATTCTCTTTGTCCCTTCCCTCGGTTTTGGACAAAGCGCGACAACCGCGACAAATGTTCAAAGCAAAGCTGTCGATTCGGCTGCAATTGCCCTTATCAATACCTCTCTAAAACTAATACCAGGGAAAAAAGAAATTTCAGATCTTGGCGCGGTACCAGACGGCTATAAGAATATTATCCTCGACGAAGGCATCAACTACTTGCAGCAGGGAAATGAGATCATTGCCAGGTTGCAGCGGGAAAAAGATACGAAAGGAGTAAGTAGTAGACGGGGAGCAACTGATTCGGTCGCATTGAGTTACTTAAATGCTTTGGCCCGCATGATAGCCGCCCGGAAAATATTTGCGGCCATGGACCATAAGGCAGGTGTAGCCAGCATTACCGGAAATATTGGCAATATTTACGCCCAGCAGGGAGACCTCACTACCGCGCTCGAATATTTCCTCAAAGCTGCAAAAATGGATGAGGAGGCAGGGAATCTGGGCAATGTGGCAACAATGTATGGAAACACTGGGCTTGCGTATCAAAATCAAAATAATTACGGGAAGGCTGTCGAATATTATGTGAAGGCGGTAAAACTTGCCAATGAGTCCGGCGATAAATTTCTGGCGGCTAACATGGCCGGGAATGCCGGAATTGTATATGCCCTTCAAAAAGATTACCCCAAAGCGATGCAGTATTATTTTCAGTCGATGAAAATGCACGCAGAAGCTGGTGATAAAAATGGCGAGGAGATCATCGCAGCGAATATCGGCGGCATTTATGAAACGCTCGGCGACTACCCCACCGCTTTGAAATACTATACAAAGGCGCTGGCGCTGGCAGGGGAAATCAACAACGCAAAAAGTGTGGCCGATGTTTCTATGAGCATCGGCGAGGTTTACGGCAAACAGGGAGACTACACCAAGGCGTTGGATCATATGAATAGATCACTGGCCACATGCGAGGCAATCGGGTATAAAATCGGCGCTGCAGTAGCGGCGAGGAATATAGGGGACATCCTAACAAAACAGGGCAATTATCTCTTGGCGATATCCTACCTGGATAAGGCAAAGAGTCTAAATGTT